>ERZ795052.4276-NODE-4276-length-14846-cov-4.243391_pt1 | contig 14846 bp, 11 predicted proteins | sample MGYA00375136_ERZ795052 | MGnify/ENA primary metagenome ERZ795052 (study PRJEB30181, sample SAMN05720156) | activated sludge metagenome | isolation source: Anaerobic digester | place: Japan | collected 2015-05-26 ... | reverse complement strand
AAAGGATACTGATAACCGGGGCCAGCGCCGGCATCGGCGAGGCCTGCGCGGCACGGTTCGCCGCCGCCGGGGCGGAACTCGTACTGTGCGCCCGGCGCATAGACCGCCTCCGTGAATTGCAGGCCGAGCTGGTCGAGCAGTACCACGGACAGGTAGATGCCTTCCCCGTCGACGTCCGCGACCGTGAGGCGGTGCAAAGCTTTGTCTCCGAAATAGCTGAAAGAAAGCTGATACCCGACATCCTCATCAACAACGCGGGGCTTGCCGCGGGGTTGAATCGTTTTCAAAACGGCGACTGGAACGATTGGGACCGGATGATCGATACGAACATCAAGGGGCTCCTCAACGTTTCCCGACTCGTTATCCCCCTGATGATCGCCGCCGGAGGGGGGCACATCGTCAACGTAGGCAGTCTCGCCGGTTATCAGGTCTATCCTAAGGGCAACGTTTACAACGCGACCAAATTCGCCGTTCGAGCCCTCTCCGAGGGCATGAACATCGACCTCGCGGGGACAGGTATCCGGGTCTCGATGGTCTCCCCCGGCGCCGTCCGCACGGAATTTTCCGAAGTGCGCTTCCACGGCGACCGGGAAGCCGCCGCCAAGGTCTACGAGGGTTACACTCCCCTTTCCGCCGCAGACGCGGCTGAAGCCGTTTTCTTCATCATCAATGCCCCGCCGCACGTGAACATCCAGAACATCCTCATAACCCCCACGGCCCAGCGGAACGCTTACTGCGTAGAGCGCGACGGCAAGACCTGATTTGCGGGAAAAACGGGAGGGGTTATGCGTCTCAAAGGGAAAACGGCTTTGATAACAGGCGCAAGTAAAGGCATCGGCCGTGCGGTAGCCATCGGGTTTGCCAAAGAAGGGGCGAACCTCTTTTTGACTGCTAAAGATGATCGCCAAGGCTTGGAGGCGACGCTCGAGGAGGTTCGTTCGCTGGGGGTGAAGGGAGAAGGCGGACTTTACGATGCCACGAACTTAAACGACGTCGAAAAGTTGATGGATGGCGTCGAGCGGACCTACGGGACGCTTGACATCCTTGTCAACAATGCCGGCATCATCAAGCCCACACCTTTCTGGGAACTTAATCCGGAACAGTTTGAGAAGACTGTCCGGACCCATCTGTTCGGCACCTACTACCACACCTGGACGGCTACCAAGCGTTTTATGATGCCGAAATCAAGCGGAAAGGTCATAAATCTCGCCGCTCCTGCGGCTTTCAGAGGGTTCTTTGGGGTGGTCGATTACGCCTCAGCCAAGGGTGGTATCGTCGCATTCACGAAGAATGTAGCCCACGAACTCGCACCCTATAACATCCAGGTCAATGCCATTGTCCCTGTCGCCGAAACACGCATGACCGACGCCCTTTCGGACTTTTACGCCGACCGTTTCGGCGCTGCCGAAGGAAAGAGGCTTCAGAATCTGCCGAAGGCCGAGCGGCTAGTCGGCACCTTTGTCTATTTTGCAAGCCCTGATTCCGATTACGTCACCGGTCAGGTGCTTGCCGCTGACGGCGGTATGTATTGATCAACTGTCTACCGTGCTTCAGATGAGGCAGCGGTAGTGAACGGACAAAGGATCGTCGCACTCGATTGGAACGAAAAAGATGGTACCATCAGATAATCTTAAGAAAAGGAGGATCAGCTCATGAATGGTTCTGCGATGCACTACCGTCAGTTGGGCAAGTCCGGTCTCCTGGTATCTGAGCTGTGTCTGGGAACCATGAGCTTCGGCGGACAGGGTTATTGGGAGAAGATCGGCGGGCTCGACCAGGCTTCTGCCCAGCGGCTCGTCGACATCGCCTTCGATGCCGGCGTCAACTTCTTCGACACGGCCGATGTTTACTCCTACGGACAGTCGGAGGAAATCTTAGGAAAAGCTATAAAGGGCAAACGCGACAAGGTGGTGATCGCCACCAAGGTCCGCGGCCGCATGAGCCCGGAGATCAACGACGTGGGGCTCAGCCGGCGCCACATCATCCAAGGTTGCGAAAACAGCTTGAAGAGACTGGGTACCGATTACATCGACCTTTACATCGTGCACAGTTTTGATTTCTTGACTCCGCTCGAAGAGACACTTTCGGCCCTGAATGATCTGGTTCATCAAGGCAAGGTGCGATACCTCGGCTGTTCGAACTACTTTGCCTGGCAGTTGATGAAGGCGCTTGCCGTCTCGGAAAAGCACAACTGGGAGAAGTTCGTGTCGCTCCAGGCGTACTACTCGCTGATAGCACGGGATGTGGAAATCGAGCTTGTGCCGCTGTGCCAGGATCAAGGGTTGGGTGTCACGCCGTGGTCGCCTCTGACAGCCGGGTTCCTCACCGGCAAGTATCCGCGGGGCGGCAAGGGACCAAGGGACGCCAGGCGTAGCAAGGAAGAGCAGAACTTCCTCCAGTTCGACGAAGACCGCGCCTATGCCATCCTCGGTGAAGTCGAGCGCATTGCCCATGCAAGAGGCGTGAGTCCTGCCCAGGTCTCGCTCAACTATCTATTGAGAAAACCGGCGGTAAGTTCCGTAATCATCGGGGCCACCAAACCGGAGCAGCTTTTGGACAATCTGAAGACTGTGGAATGGGAACTCACTGCAGAAGAAATCGCCGCACTCGATGCCGTGAGCGAGCCGCCGCGGATCTACCCCCGCTGGATGCTCGAATTCACGCGGCGAGACCGGGACAACCCGCAGATGATGATATGATAAAAGATTTTTTAAATTTGAGAAAGGAGCCGGCTGTATGAAACAGTTTGTATTTTACAATCCCACGCGGATCGTATTCGGTGAAGGTAAGACATCGGACATCGGCAGGTACTTAAAAGGCCAGAAATGCCTCTTCCTGTATGGGTCCTCCAGTATAAAGCAAAACGGTATTTACGATAAGGTAGTAGATTCTTTGAAGAACCACGGCATTACGTTCGTCGAAAAAAGCGGTGTCAAACCGAACCCCGTGCTCAGTTTTGTCCATGAAGCGATCGACCTCGCAAGGAAAGAGCAAGTTGATTGCATATTGGCCGTGGGAGGCGGAAGCGTGATCGATACGGCAAAGGCGGTCGCCGCGGGGTTTTACTACGACGGCGATGTGTGGGATTTCTTCGTAGATAAAGCCAGAATCACAAAAGCCCTTCCGATTTATGTGGTACTTACGCTGTCGGCAACGGCCTCGGAAATGAATTCGGGGGCGGTGATAACAAACGAGACCACGAAACAAAAGTTCAACATCCAAGGCGAGAGCCTGTTCCCTAAGACATCCATATTAGACCCGACAAACACCTACACCGTACCGAAGAGGCAGGTGGCAAACGGCAGCGTGGATGCCATCGTGCATCTGTTGGAGGGCTACTTCACGGGAAAATACCCGAACACCCCCATACAGGACGGGTTTGTCGAAACGCTGGTGAAAGCCATGATCGCTTCCACCAAGAAAATATTGGAAAACCCCACGGATTATGATGCAAGGGCTAATTTTATGTGGTCGGCGACGCTTGCCCTCAACGGACTGACCACCGCCGGCATCGGCGAGTATGGATTCCCCAACCACATGATGGGCCATTCCCTGTCGGCATTGTACAACGTCGACCACGGGGCGAGCCTGTCGATAGTGTTCCCGGCGTGGCTCAAGTACAATGAATCAACTCTATCCGACCGCCTGGCACATTTCGGCAAGGAGGTATTCGACAAAGCCGGCGCCAAAGAGGCGATTGCGGCAATAGAGGAATACTTTCACGCGATCGGTGCACCGGTCCGGTTGAATGAAGTCAACATCGATAAAGGGGAGATCAAGAAAATAGCCGAGAACGCCGTTTCCCTGGCGAAAAAATGGGGATTAAAGAGTTACACGGAAGACGTGATCGCAAAGATTTTAGAGTTCGCCGCTTAGGGGCATACAAACGCCCTTTTGCTTGAGAATCGACAAGTCCTGCATCGATCTCCTGCACCGTTCTGTGCGGCGGACGCCGATACCCGAAAGGGAGACCTCCGGTCCATGTACGAGAAGAAGCCCTGGCTGAAATTCTACGGCGACATCCCCGAGTCCATCGACTACCCGCGGGTCACAATGTACGAGGCGGTCATGAAGACGGTGGAACGTCTGCCAGGGGCCGTCGCCTACGATTTTCTCGGTTATACGGCCTCCTACCGACAGTTCGGAAACGAGATCGACCGGTGCGCCGACGCCCTCGCGTCCCTCGGCATGAAAAAGGGAGACCGGATCGCCATATCGATGCCCACGACGCCCCAAGGGATCATCTGCTTTTACGCGGCCAACAAGCTCGGGGCTGTGGCGGCCATGATCCACCCCCTTTCGACGCCGAAGGAGGTCGAGTTCTACCTTAACTCCAGCCGGAGCCGCTTCGCCCTCACCCTCGACGCCTTCTACGGAAAGTTCGCCGGGCTCCGAGAAAAGACCGGCCTGGAGACGCTGATCCTCACGCGCATCTCCGACTACCTGACGGGCCTGAAAAAAATCGGTTTCATGCTCACGAAGGGACGGAAGATCCCGAAGGTGCCGGACGATCCCGCGGTCCGGTGGTGGAGCGATCTAATGAAAACAGCGCACCCACCGGCGCCGAGGGCGGACATGCACACCGACGAGATGGCCGTCATCCTGTACAGCGGGGGAACGACGGGAGTGCCTAAAGGCATCATGCTTTCCAACATGAACTTCATCAGCGAGGGGATGCAGGTCTCGGCTGTGGGAAGGCTGTCGGAAAAGGACGCGATCCTCGCCATCCTCCCCATCTTCCACGGCTTCGGACTCGGCGTCTGCGTCAACGCCTGCTTCATGGGCGGTGCGAAGAGCATCCTTGTTCCCCAGTTCACGCCGGGGACGGTGGCGAAACTCATCCGCCAGAAGCGGCCGACCTTCGTGATCGGGGTCCCCACACTGTTCGATGCCCTGAGCCGCAACCCGGAACTCCAGAAGGCCGACCTCAGTTGCCTCAAGGCAACCTTCAGCGGTGCCGATACCCTCCCGAGGACTGTCAAGGAACGTTTTGAATCCGTCGTGAAGCAGCGGGGCGGGACGTGCCGGCTCTTGGAGGGATACGGGCTCACGGAGGCGGTGACGGCCATCATGGTCACGCCCTTCGACGAATACCGGGAAGGAGGCATCGGAGTCCCCTTCCCCGACATGTCGGCGAAGGTCGTGAAGCTCGGCACGACGGAGGAAGCGCCGGTCGGAGAGGAAGGCGAGATCTGTCTCCACGGGCCAGCCGTGATGCTCGGGTACCTGGACAACCCGGAAGAGACGGCCCAGGCACTGAAGACGCACCCCGACAGAAAGGTTTGGCTCCATACGGGCGACATCGGCACCATGGACGAAGACGGCTTCTTCTACTTCAAGCTGAGGCTGAAACGGATGATCAAGTCCTCGGGAATGAACGTCTATCCGGCGCAGGTGGAAGACGTCCTGTACAGCCACCCCGCCGTAAGCGAGGCCTGCGTCATCGGCGTGCCCGACGAAGCGCAGGTGCAGCGCGTGAAGGGCTTCGTCGCCCTGAAGGACCCGGCAAAAGCGGGACCGGAAATGGAGAAGGAGCTGATCGCTCACTGTTCCGAGCACCTCATCAAGTGGAGTTGTCCGCGGGAGATCGAATTCCGCGAAGTCCTGCCGAAGACCCTCGTGGGGAAGGTCGCTTTCAACGTCCTGGAGCAGGAGGAGATCGCAAGGTTAAAGGCGGAAGGGAAATATGCGGGAAGATGTTGACTGAGTTCCACGATGCCCTGAAGGATCCTGCTGCATACGGGAAGAGGCTGAAGGAGGAAAGCGGCCGGAAGGTCGTGGGGTACTTCTGTTCCTATACGCCGGAAGAAATGATCTACGCGGCGGGGGCGCACCCCTTCCGTCTTTTCGGCACGGGCGACGGCATCCACCTCGCCGACGCCCATTTCCAGTCCTACTGCTGCTCGCTGGTGCGGGGCGCCCTGGAAGGGGCGCTCGCGGGCCGCTTCGATTTCCTCGACGGCGTCGTTTTCCCCCACACCTGCGATTCGATCCAGAGGCTCTCCGACGTGTGGCGGGTCAACATGCACGGGCATTTCCATCTCGACGTCGTCCTGCCCGTGAAGCTCAACACTGAAAGCGCGAAGACATACATGACAGATGTCCTCGAGAAATTCAGAAGCGACCTGGAAATCAAACTGGGCGCGTCCATCAGCGAGGACGACCTGAAAAAAGCAGTCCGTACCTTCAATGACATCCGGGGGTCGCTGAAGCGCCTCTACGAGCTCAAAAGCGAGAACCCCGGCGTCGTGAGCGGCGCAGACCTCTACGCCGTCGTCAAGGCCTCGATGATCATGGACCGCGACCGCGTCGTCCGGGTCCTTCCCGGTGTGATCCGGGAACTGGAGAAAAGAAGAGGTACCGGTGAAGGGGAAGAGGGCAAGCGCCTCGTCCTTGCAGGCGGCATCTGCAATCACCCCGACGTCTACCGCGTTATCGAAGAAGCCGGCGGGGTCGTCGTTTGGGACGACCTTTGCACCGGTTCACGGTACTTCGAAGGCCTTATGGAAGGCAGCGGGAGCGCGATCGCAGACCTTGCCGGACACTACCTTGCGCGACCCGTCTGCCCGGCGAAGCATTCGGGCCTCTACTCGCGGGCGGAGCGCCTCGTGGAGATCGTGAAGGAGAAGAGGGCGGCGGGTGTCGTCTTTTTCTTTCTCAAGTTCTGTGACCCCCACGCCTTCGATTATCCTTACTTGAAAAAGGCGCTGGACGAGGCGGGAATCCCGAGCATGGTGCTCGAGGTGGAAGACCGGTTGCCCTCGGAGGTACAACTGATGACAAGGTTCGAGACTTTCGTGCACATGATATAATTTTCGGCCCATCTTTACATAGAGGTGACATGCCCCAGGTTTTGCTGTACCTTCTAGCGAAGGTCAAGAAGCTGATCCTTCATCTCAAGAAGCAGAAGAAGATGAAGGAGATCATGACGGTCTACTACATGGAGGCCAAGAGCGCGGGCGTGGGCGGACGGAAGGTTGCCTGGATAACGAGCGGCGGCCCCGTCGAGCCCCTCATAGCCATGGACGTGATCCCCGTCTACCCGGAAAACCACGGCGCCATGATCGGCGCAAGCAAGATGGGTGTGGGTCTCTGCGAGACGGCGGAATCCATGGGTTACTCACCGGACCTCTGTTCTTACGCCCGGTCGGACATCGCCTGCGCCACGGTAAACGGCGGGCCGATCGGCGGGCTGCCCCGCCCGGATATGCTAGTATGCTGCAACAACATCTGCGGGACCGTCCTCAAGTGGTACGAGGTGCAGGCCCGCTACTTCGACGTTCCCCTCTTCATCCTGGACACGCCCTTCTGCCACGTCGGATTCGCGGAGGAGGCCAAACGTTACGTCCGTAAGCAGCTCGACGAGTACATTAACTTTCTGGAAAAGGTCTGCAGGAAAAAGATGGACCACGACCGCATGAAGGAAGTGGGAAAACTCTCTTTGGAGGGTCAGCGGCTCTGGCAGGCCGTCCTGGACACGACCGCCAACAGACCGGCGCCCATGAGCGCCTTCGACGCCTTCTACCATCTCGCGCTCATCGTCACGCTGAGGGGAACCCCGGTGGTCGTTGAGTACTACGCGCAGCTCCTGGCGAAGATGAAAGACCGGGTGGTGAAGGGGATCGGGGCCGTCCCCAACGAAAAATACCGGCTCCTCTGGGATAACATCCCCATCTGGCCCCGCACGCGCTGGCTCTCGCAGAAGTTTGCCGCCCACGACGCCTGTCTCGTCGCGGACACGTACACGTCCGCCTGGTGCGGCACCATGAAATACATCGACGAGAACAACTTCTTCGATTCGATGGCGGAGGCCTACACCCGCATCTACCTCAACATCGGTGTAGACGAGATGTCCCGCATCGTGGTCGGGATGGTCGACAAGTACCAAGTGGACGGAATCGTGATGCACTCCAACCGGAGCTGCAAGCCTTACTCGCTCGGCCAGTACGACATCCAGCGGATCGTGGAGAAAGAGCGGGGAATCCCGTCGCTGATGATCGAGGCGGATATGGTGGACGAGCGGAGCTTCTCGGAAAGCCAGGTCGCCACCCGCATCGACGCGTTCATGGAGGTCATAAAGCAGAGAAAGAGCTGACGGCCGAACGCCGAAAGCTGGGAGTGATGATGCTGACTGCGGGTATAGACATCGGGTCCATTTCGACTAAGGCGGCCGTCCTGGCCGACGGGAAGCTTCTCGGCTCGCGGGTGATCTTCACCGGCTATAACTCCGAAGCCGCCGGGAAGAGGGTCTTCGAGGAACTCCTGGGCGAGCTCGGGATGGAGGCCCCCGCCGTCCGCCGTATCGTCTCCACCGGCTACGGGCGGAACAGCGTGAAGTTCGTGGACAAAGCCGTGACGGAAATAATCTGTCACGGCACGGGCGCACACTTCCTGAATCCCCTCATCCGTACCGTCATCGACATCGGCGGTCAGGACAGCAAGGCCATCGTCCTTGACGAAAACGGGAAGGTCAAGAACTTCGCCATGAACGACAAGTGCGCCGCCGGGACGGGCCGCTTCCTGGAAGTCATGGCGAACGCTCTGGAAGCAGACCTCGACGGTTTCGGCGAGATGTCGCTCAAGGCCGAGAGACCTGCCGGCATCAGCAGCCTCTGCACCGTCTTCGCCGAATCAGAGGTCATCTCCCTCATCGCGAAGGGAGAGAGTCGCTTTAACATCATCGCCGGCATCCACGAATCCATCGCCGCGAGGGTCTCCGCCCTGGCGAACCGCGTAGGGATAGTGCCACCGGTGGTGATGACGGGGGGCGTAGCGAAGAATGCCGGCGTCGTGAAGGCCCTTGAGAAAAAACTCGGGGTTCCCATCGAGGTGTCGCCCTTCGCCCAGGTCAACGGTGCGATCGGCGCCGCGATCATCGCCGCGGGCCTGAGATAGGGATGAGAGATGCAGAAAAAGAAGAATCGCCGAGGAGCACAGCATCATGGACAATCGCGAGATTAAAATCGGGGCTGAGGAGGCCGTAATTGTTGAAACGATAAGTCACGTCGTAATCCATCGAAGAAGAGCGGCCGATGTCGTCTTTCTTTTTTCTTGCGCCACCGACGGCGCATTGCTATACGACAGGCGATCATCGCCTTTGACGTGATAAGCTAAAGCTACGGGATAGACATTGAAAAATTCACGTCCCGTAGCCGAATAAACAGGGGAAGAACTGCACACATGGAAATCATCAAGGATTTATGGGGATTTCTTAAGGAACGGAAGAAGTGGTGGCTTCTGCCGATGATCATGATATTGCTCCTCATGGGGATATTGATCATGGCCAGCGGTTCCGCCGTCGCACCGTTCATCTACACCCTGTTTTAGGGGAACAGGAAATCAAAACTGCAAACGAAAGAATTTTCATGAGTTCGTAAAAAGTCGGAAATACCTCTTTCGTCATTCCGTGCTTGACACGGAATCCAGTTATTTCAATATGTTCTGGATGCCGGATCGAGTCCGGCATGACGTTTTTGGGCTTTTTGCGAGGACGTCAATTTTAGGTTAACATATGGTATGAAAGGATCGCTGTATCCTTATCCCTCGCCAAACTGATGCGTCGTCGTCATTATCCGGGTCCGAAAGGAGTCGAATCATATGACAACCGGTCTTTCCCCCGCTCATTCCAAAAATTCAAAACACCGCTGGACTTTTTTCAGGGCCGGCGGTTTCGATCAGGTCCGTCTTGACGACGGCGCAGACCTGATGTCCCTGGACCGACTCGACCAGAAATTGTGGGTTGCCCTCAGCTGCCCGACAGGCGGTGTGGAATTAGACGGTAAAACCCTTGAGCTGATCGATAGCGACGGAGACGGACGCATCCGTGTGCCCGAAATCATCGAGGCGGTGAAATGGACGGTATCTCTGCTTAAGAACCCCGATGAATTGATTAAAAGATCTCCTAACCTGCCCCTTTCTTCCATCAACGATGAGTCCGTTGAAGGGAGTCAGATTCTGTCTTCGGCAAGATATATCCTGGCGAGCCTTGGGAAGGAAGACGCAACGGAGATAGCTGTCGATGATATGGCGGATGTGCAGGAAATCATGACCCGGGCGCGGTTCAATGGAGACGGAATCATTCCCGCCGACGCCGCCGATGACGCCGCCCTACAAGGAATCATATCTGACATCATCGATTGTGTCGGCCCTGAAGATGACCGCAGCGGAAAACCTGGCATTTCAAAGTCCAAGCTGGACCAATTCTTCACGGATGCCCTGGCTTACTCTGAGTGGTGGAGAGAAGCGGAATCGAACGCTGACGTCATATTTCCATTGAGCGATGACCCGATTTCAGCGGCAGCGGCATTCATGGCGGTCCAGGAGAAGGTGGACGACTTTTTCACCCGTTGTCGTTTGGCGGCATTCGACACGGGGGCGCTAAAGGTTCTCGACTGCCGGGAAGGGGATCATCCTGCCTGCACGGCCAAGAACCTTTCTCAAACCCTGGAAGAAATATCCGGACTCCCTCTTGCACGGATTGAACCCCGGAAGGCATTGCCCCTGAAAGAGGGCGTCAATCCGGCCTGGATACCCGCCATATCGGCGTTCTATGCGCAGGTTGTGAAACCTCTCCTCGGAGATAAGGCTACGCTCACCGAAGAGGAATGGGAACACATAAAGGAAAAATTCAACCCTTATAAAGACTGGCTGTCGAGGAAAGCCGGCACCGCCGTCGAAAAACTTGGACTTGACCGGGTGCGCGAAATCCTGAACGGCAACGCAAAGGAGCTGATCGGCGGTCTGATTGCCGCGGACAAGGCCCTCGAAGCGGAGTTCGACCACATCACGTCGGTCGAAAAGCTGGCCCGGTACTACCGCGACCTATTCACGCTTTTGAATAATTTCGTTTCCTTTGGCGATTTCTACACCCGCAAAAGAAAGGCGATCTTCCAGGCCGGGTCTCTTTATATGGACGGCCGAAGCTGTGAGCTGTGCGTGCGGGTAGAGGATGTCGATAAACATTCAACCCTTGCCTCGCTGAGCCGTATGTTTCTGGCTTATTGCGACTGCAGAAGAAGGAACGGAACCGAAAAGATGACGGTTGCCGCGGCCTTTACGGGAGGCGATTCCGATTATCTCATGGCCGGACGAAACGGAGTCTTTTACGACCGAAAAGGCCAGGATTGGGACGCGACCATTGTTAAGATAATCGATAACCCCATCAGTATCCGCCAGGCCTTCTGGAGCCCTTATAAGCAATTTGCGAGGATGATCGGTAGGCAGGTTAGCAAACTCGCGGCGGCCCGCGACAGGGCAATCATAGAGAGGGCGGCCGCCGGCACAGCGGTCGATGCTCAGGCGATTGCGGCGGGAAAGGCAGCGCCGCCGCCGTTTGATGTCGCCAAGTTTGCCGGCATTTTTGCCGCCATCGGCCTGGCTGCCGGTTTTATCGGGTCGGCCATCGTATCCATCTTCACCGGCTTTTTCAAGCTGGCGTGGTGGCAGATGCCGCTGGTCATCGCCGGAGCAATACTCGTCATTTCAACGCCTTCTGTCATCATCGCCTGGTTGAAATTGAGGCAGCGCACCCTTGGCCCTCTTCTGGACGCCAACGGTTGGGCGGTGAATGCCAGAGCGCGGATCAACGTGACATTCGGCAATTCGCTGACGAAAATTGCCGCGCTGCCGGACGGCGCCGTTCGCTCCCTCGAAGATCCTTTCGCCGACAAGAAGAAAAAATGGCCGACAATCACCGCCATACTGGTCATCTTGCTCTTCCTGCTTTATTGGCTCAATAAACATGGTGTTATTTCCCGTTGGATGTCTGGATTATTCGGATGAGGGGTTCATCATGAGCCGATTACTAAAAGCCTTTGTCGCATTCGCCGTCCTGGTCGCCCTTGTCGGCATCGCCGGATTTTTCGTTCTACCCCCCATCCTTAAGTCCGTCCTCAGCGAAAAACTCTCCACGGCACTGCACCGGGAAGTTGCGATCGAGAAAATCACCGTCAATCCGTGCGTCCTTTCTGCCACTATAAAGGGAGTTGTCATCAAAGAACGTGATCGATCGTCGCCGTTCTTTTCTTTCGAGGAATTGTACGTCAATGCCGAGGGCATCTATTCTCTGGTCAAAGGAGCCTTGATCCTCGAAGAAATCCGTCTCACCCGTCCGTACGTCAACCTTTCCCGCAGCGAATCCGGGACCTACAACTTTTCGGACCTGATCCCGAAAGAGGAAGAAAAAAAGGATGGCGAAAAGCCGTTTCTTTTTTCCATCAACAACATCCGGATCATCGACGGAAGTGTGGACTTTGACGACGGTCCGATGAAGACCCGCCACACTGTCCGCAAGATGAACATTTCCGTTCCTTTCATCTCCAACATCCGCCACTACGTAAACCACTACGTTGAACCTCGATTCTCGGCAGTGATCAACGGCGACCCATGCGAGTTGGCGGGTAAGACAAAACCGTTTCTCGCATCCAGAGAGACGAGCTTCGATTTGGATATCCGGGACATCGACATCCCTTACTACCTGAATTACCTCCCGATGAAACTGAACTGCAAGCTCGCCTCGGCGAGCCTCGACCTCAAGATGAACATCAGGTTCGTCTTCCCCAAGGAAGAGCCTCCCTCGATCAAATTGGCCGGCGCTCTATCGCTGAATAACGTCGCCTTGGATGACATGCAAAAGGGGAAGGTCCTGCGTCTTCCGGCCTTGAACATCGCCCTCGCGTCCGCCGATCCCCTGATTCCGGACATCCATCTCGCGAAGGTCTCGATTCAGTCGCCGGAGGTCGTCATCAAGAAAAACAAAGAGGGCGCTATCAATCTCCTGAATTTGCTGACCCGGGACAAAAAAACAAAACCCGGAAGAAAGGAAGGCCCGCCGTCCGGGTCGGAAAAGAGCAGCAACTTCAAGGCCAGGATCGACGAAGTCACGGTTGAAGCTGCAAGCCTGACCTTAGTCGATGAGACGACGGATGAGCCTGCGAACATCCGCATCTCGCCTCTTAATCTCAAAATGGTGAATCTATCCAATGAAAAAGGGGCTGAGGGGGGCAATATCGAACTGTCGCTCACCGTGGCCAAAAGTGGGAAAATCTCGGTCAACGGCCCCCTGACTGTCGATCCCCTTCGCGCGAATCTTACCGTAGATGTGAAAAACCTGGGCATCCGGACTTTTCAGCCCTACTTCACAGATAAAGTGAAAATCCACGTGAATCGAGGAGCCCTGTCGACGGCCGGCCGGTTCGTCGTGGCCGTGGAGGGCAAAGAAAAACCCCGGATGAAATATACCGGGAAAATATACGTCTCCGACCTCGCCACCATCGACAAATCCTTTTCCAACGATTTCGTCAACTGGAAGCAGCTTTATTTTGACCGGGTCGATGCAGGCGTAAATCCCTTTTATGTCAACGTCAAAGGTGTTTCGCTTACCGATTTTTACGCCAGGATGATCATAAACCCCGACGGCACCATGAACATCCGGCAGATCTTCGACGTGAAAGGAAAGGAAGAGGGAAAAGCGGCCGGGAAAGAAAGCGCTCAGGAGGGATCCTCTGAAAAGACCGCAAAAGTGGAGAAACCGGAAGAAGCGGTCCGGAACATAAAAATCGGAAAAGTAACGCTCCAGGGAGGGACCATCGATTTCACGGACCGCTTCATCAAGCCGAATTATTCCGTCAGGATGCTCAATATCGGCGGAAGCATCACCGGTCTTTCCTCCGAAGAGATTTCCAGGGCGGCGGTCGACCTCAGGGGAAACCTCGGATACGGTTCGCCGATCGAGATCACTGGCCTGGTCAACCCCCTCATCAAGGACTTATATGCCGACTTGAAACTCCGTTTCAAGGACATCGAGCTAAGCCCGGTCACGCCTTATTCCAGCCGGTATGTCGGGCATCCGATCCTGAAAGGAAAACTGACCTTTGATGCGTCATATCTGATTGAAAACCGCAAGCTCACCGCTCAGAATAAAGTTTTCATCGACCAGCTTACCTTCGGGGATAGGGTGGAGAGCCCCGATGCCATCAAAGCGCCGGTAACCTTGGCTGTTGCGCTCCTGACGGACAGAAACGGACAGATCAACCTCGACATTCCCCTTTCCGGGAGTCTCGATGATCCTCAGTTCAGTATCTGGCCGATCATCTGGCAGGTCATTGTCAATCTTATTACCAAGGCAGTCACGGCGCCGTTTACGTTGCTCGCATCGCTCCTCGGCGGCGGGGAAGAATTGAGCTATCTCGAATTCGACTACGGCAGCGACGTCGTCGATAAAGCCGGGCAGCAGAAAATAGGGTCGCTGGTCAAAGCCCTCTATGAAAGGCCCCATATCAAGATGGATATCGAGGGTTACGTGGATGTGGAACAGGACAAGAACGCCCTTAAACAAACCGCATTCAACCGGAAGATAAAGGCCCAAAAATTGAACGACATGATCCGGAAAGGAGAGCCGGCCGTTCCGCTGGATAAGGTGGAGATCCAACCGCAGGAATACGAGAAATACCTCACGCTGGCATACAAGGCCGAGAGATTTCCCAAACCGCGAAACATCATCGGTCTCGCCAAAAGCCTGCCGCGGCAAGAGATGGAAAAGCTGATCATCGCCCACATTGTTGTTACCGACGACGACTTAAGGCTGCTCGCTTCCCGCCGTGCAGAAGAGGTAAAAGGTTCTATTCTTAAGTCGGCAGTGGTCACTCCGGACCGGCTTTTCATCACGCAACCCCGGTCCCTTTCTCCCCCAACGAAGGAAAAAGTGAAAAACAGCCGCGTTGAATTCAAACTGAAATAAGCGGTGCAATAAAAAAGCCCCTCTTACCTTCACAGGAGATGAGGGGCACCGATGATGAGTTCGTAAAAAGTCGGAAATACCTCTTTCGTCATTCCGTGCTTGACACGGA
>ERZ795052.4271-NODE-4271-length-14869-cov-5.697786_pt1 | contig 14869 bp, 14 predicted proteins | sample MGYA00375136_ERZ795052 | MGnify/ENA primary metagenome ERZ795052 (study PRJEB30181, sample SAMN05720156) | activated sludge metagenome | isolation source: Anaerobic digester | place: Japan | collected 2015-05-26 ... | reverse complement strand
GGTCACATGAGATTCAAATCAAAATCCCACTCTAACTTAGGTTTTCGGGTTGAAAGCCGACATCCTCGAAGGCCACCTCTCCAGCGCCTTGTGCCATACTGGAAACATCTCCCACCGGCTTGGGCGCCAGGCCGCCCCCGAGGAAATTCGCGAACAATTGAACGAAGACTCGGCGGCGCTCGAAACCCTGGCCCGCATGGAGGAGCACCTGATCGCCAACAAGGTGGCACTCAAGCTCACCCCCCTGACCATCGGCCCCGTGCTCCGCATGGACCCCGCCACAGAAACATTCCGCGACAACCCGCACGCCAACGCCCTGCTGACGCGCGAATACCGCGAGCCTTTTGCCGTTCCGAATCGGGTTTAGCCTGTCAGGGGCAGGCCGTCGCCGTCCGCCCGCCGTCCCTGCAGGCCGTGCCGCCATACCGCCCGAGGGAGCGGTGGGCGTGGGCCCGCAGCCTTGAATACCCGCCGCCTGACCGCCGCGCTCGCTCAGGCTTGGGCCGCGGCAATAAAGGCCTTAAGATTGGCGGTAGAGACGCCCGGCGGCATGCCCCCCGCGCAGGAAAGCATCCAGCGGCAGGTGTCGCGATTTTCCGCCAGCAGCTTTCGCACCGCGTCGCTCACCGCCTCGGGCGTCCCCCGAGCCAGCACGTCTCTCGGGGGAATGTTGCCCAGCAGCGCCAGGCGGTTGCCCGACATCTGGCGCAACTCGGCCAGGCTGTTGAAAATGCCCGGATTATAGAAGTTGATGCCGATCTCGGGATAGTACTTGATGGATTTTGCACACTCCGCGTCGTTATGGAAGAATTTCACCCGCACGTCCGCGGCATACAGCTCTTTGAGGTACGGCAACCCGAACTCTAAAAAATCCGCCTCGCCCATGAACCCCACGATGTCGTCCAACAGGAACATCCCGTCAATGGAAGGGAAGGTCTGGCGCTGCAATTCATGCCAGTTCTTCAGGAAGCGGGTGACGATGCGCAACAGCTTGTGCACTTGCTCCGGATCGGTCTTGAGCGCCATCAGGAATTCCGTGGTTCCCATCAGGAAGGTGGCGATGTTCAGCGGACCGCGCGATACGGAGAACCGAATTCGATGGCCCAAATCTTCGAGGCGGGACCGGGTGCTCCTGAGCCGGTTCAACATGAAGGGCAACAGTCCGTCGGTGGCGGGATTCGGCTCCGCCAGGTCGTTGATCTGACTGACGTCGTGGATCAGCTTCTCCGCGAAAGGAAACTCGTTCTGATAAAACACGCATTTGGTGCCGAACGCCGACGGCTCGGTGCACATGCCGAACTCGGACCAAAAGCCCGGCAGGAACGTCACGTCGGGAAAGGTTTCGACGGCCTTCCGGTTGGCCTGAAACCACTGCTCCTCGTTGGTGAAGTAGTCCAGGATGTCAATGCCATGCCAGTTGGGAAGCCAGGGCGAATCAATGATAAAACCGACGGGCGGCCGGGCTGCGGGCCGGCCGTCAATAACGTCCAGTAATTGCTGCCATTGAGTGTCAGTCATATCCAGCCTTCAATGCTGTCAGTCTGGTGCGGGGGCTGATGCGGTGGCAAACGGATTATTCCACAACAAACAACTCCCAACCCTCTATGGAGGGTTGAGAGTTGAAACCTGCGGACTCGGAGGATGGCTCCAAAACCGAAGTGAAACCGCTAAAACTTCTTGGTGAGGGTCAGGGCAACGGTGTGTCCCTGGAGACGTCCCTCTGCCATGAACTCGTAAAGGTAGCGCAGGGAGGTATTCAAGCCGAGCTTGGTGCAAAACGCACTGACTTCCGGACCAATCGCGGCAACCTGCTCCCGGTCCTCCGCCCCCGTGCTCTTGGTGGTCCGCAGTTGATAGTAGCCAACCACTCCCATGTCAACCGTCGGACGAAGGCCATAACTCAGTCCGTATTCGAGCGTCCAGACCTGGCCCGGCCTCCAGCCTTCGGTGTCGTCCTTCTCCGTGTTGATTTCGTAACGGTTCAAAGCCGACAGGGCCCATTTTTTGTCTTTGTCGGGGTACCAGGTGGCTCCGGCGGTGAACATGTGGGTCCAGTAACCCAGCCCCGGTTCGGTGTTCAGCGGAGCGGGGTCCGAGTTCCCGGTGGGAGCGTAGGCGCCGTATCCGAGGGACAGGTCAAACTGTTGGAAGTGCCGGGACCACGTGACTTCGGCGAATACGTCCCCCACGCCGAAGGTGCTGTCATCAATCAGGCCGATATCCGTGTACTGCAGCGGAATCAGGGCATCCACCCCGATGTTTCCCCCCAGCACTTTCAGCTCGGTGATCCAAATGATCCTGGGAACGTTGGCATAAATGAAGACCTCCGGGTCAACGCCGGGGATTTCATTGCCGCTGAAGTCATTCACCTGGTTGGCGAAGTAAAAGACGTTGTAGTCGCGCACATAGACGCCCGGAGGCGGCAGCGATGCGCCCTTGATGCCCTCCACTCCCGGCACGTAGTGCGCCGACGGTTGGGCGGACAGCAGTCCGGGAATGAGGATGAGACCTGCGACCAGCAGGCCGGGGATGGTCTGAATGGTTTTGATTCTTCTCATGGGTTTATTTTACGGGTTTAAACGTCCTGCAGTTTTCCGGTCATGAACGTCTCATAGGAACTGAGGTCCAGCAGGCCATGGCCGGAAAGATTGAACAGCAACACGGTTTTCCGCCCGGCTTCACGAGCCTTGACGGCGTGCTCGACCACCGCCGCAATTGCGTGCGCGGATTCGGGCGCGGGCACAATGCCCTCGGTTTGCGCCCACAGGGTGGCCGATTCGAACACCCGGGTCTGGTGATAAGCCTCGGCTTCGATCAAACCGAGCTTCAAGGCGTGGCTCACCATCGGCGCCATGCCGTGGTATCGCAAGCCCCCCGCATGGATGGAGGGCGGAATAAACTTGTGACCCAGCGTGTACATCATGAGCAAGGGCGTGGTCTCGGCCGTGTCGCCAAAGTCGTAGCGCAGCTCGCCCTTGGTCAACGACGGACAGGCGGACGGTTCCACACCGATAATGCGGTATTTCTTCCCCTCCTTGATCTTCTTCTGGATGAAGGGGAAAACCAGGCCCGCGAAATTGCTGCCGCCCCCGCAACAACCGAAAATTGTGTCCGGCTCCTCCCCCGCCAACTCCATTTGACGGATGGTTTCCTGGCCAATGACGGTCTGATGCAGACAAACATGGTTGAGCACGCTGCCGAGCGAGTACTTGGTATTGGGGGTCTTGATGGTGTCCTCGATCGCCTCGCTGATCGCAATACCGAGGCTGCCCGGACAGTGCGGGTCTTCGGCCAGGAGCTTCCGTCCGTATTCGGTCTGGTCGCTGGGACTGGGATGCACCGTTGCGCCCCAGGTGTGCATCAGCATGCGCCGGTAGGGCTTCTGCTGATAGCTCACCTTGACCATATAAACATTGCACGCGAGGCCAAACAATTTGCAGGCCATGGCCAGGGAGGCGCCCCACTGCCCCGCCCCGGTTTCCGTGGCCAGGCGTTTGGTGCCGGCTTCCTTGTTGAAAAAGGCCTGCGCAACCGAGGTGTTCACCTTGTGACTGCCGGCCGGGCTGACTCCCTCATATTTGTAGTAGATATGCGCCGGGGTTTGCAGCGCCTTCTCGAACCGCACCGCGCGCATCAACGGCGTCGGCCGCCACAAGGCATAAATGTCCCGAACCGGTCCGGGGATTTCAACATATCGGTCGGGGCACATTTCCTGATGCACCAGGTTCTTGGGGAAAATCGCCTCCAAGGCCTCGGGAGGGACCGGCTGCCGGGTTGCGGGGTGAAGCGGCGGCGGCAGGGGTTCGGGGAAATCAGCCAAGAGGTTGTACCAACTTTGGGGAATGTCGGCCTGGGTCAGGTCAAAACGCGTTTGCATGTCTGTTTGGTTTCAGAATTCCGAAAACGGAGCGAAAATAAGGGAAGTTGTGGGGCGGAGTCACGAAAAAGTTTCTTGCCGGGGGCGTTCGCATGGCCGGGCCGCGGGACCGTAAAGCGGCTGGACAAGTCATGGGGATGAGCAGCCGCCCTCAAGGCCACCGCAAGCATTTGCCGCCCCGAGGGCCGGCCAGGACGTCAGGCCTGCAAAACGTTTACCCAGGGCGCCGCTTTGCGGCGGGCTCCCGTATGCCGGGTTCCTGCGCCCTGGAACAATTCAGACTCCCACAGCCACGCCGGCTTTTGCGGGGGCGAGAAACCGTTGCACCATCCGCTCCAGGGCGGCAATCCAGAGCGGATGCTCGTTCAGACAGGGGATCATCTTGAAATCCTTTCCGCCCGCCTCCAGGAACGTCTCCTTGCCGCGCATGCCAATCTCCTCAATCGTCTCCAAACAATCTGAGACAAATGCGGGGCAGATCACCCGCAACCGTTTCACCCCGCCCCGGGCCAGGGCGGCCACCTGTTGGTCGGTGTAGGGGGTCAACCAGGGGTCACGCCCCAGCCGCGACTGAAACGCAACCGAACTCTTCCCGGCCGGGATGCCCGCCGCCCGGTTGAAGGCCGCCACGGTCTTGAAACACTGCGCCCGATAGCAGAAGGCATGCGCCGGGCTGGGCGTCTCGCAGCAGTTTGGCGCCTTGAGACAATGGTGACCGGTTGGGTCCGATTTTCGAATTTGCCGTTCCGGCACGCCGTGAAAGCTGAACAGCAGGTGGTCGTAGGGCTCGGCCAGATAGTCCTGCGCGCTGGCCACCAGCGCCGCAATATAGTCCGCGTCTTCGTAATAAGGCGGCTGGACCACAATTCGCATCGCCGGAGCCCGGCGGGCGGCCACCTCGCGAACGCGCTCGACGGCGGTTTCGTAGCTGGACATGGCGTAGTGGGGAAAAAGCGGAATCAAGAGCAGTTCGTCAACCCCTTGTGAAGCCAGGCGCTTGACCGCGTTGGGAATGGAGGGATTTTGGTAGCGCATGGCCAGCTCGACCGGCACTTCAACCCGTTGCTGCAGTTGGCGCTGGACGTTCCGGCTGGTCACCACCAAGGGCGACCCCGCCCGCGTCCAGATGCTTTGATAGGCGTGCGCGGACGCCTTCGGCCGCGAAGGCAAAATCGCGAAATGGACGATGCAGAAACGCACCGGCCATGGCACATCCAGCACCCTTCCATCCATGAGAAACTCCCGCAAATAGCGCCTGACATCCGGCACCGAGGGCGAGTCCGGAGAACCCAGGTTCACCAACAAAACCGCTTTCTTCATCGAATGTGCCCTTTGCCGGGAGTGCCAGACGGCTGAAGGCCGCCCTCCTCCGGAGGTGCGGAACGGGCTTGCGCAATCCAGGCAGCCACACGCTCGGCGGCTTTGCAGCCCGATACGATCGAATCGCTTAACGAAATTCCGTCGCGGTAATGGCCGGCGAAAAACAGGCCCGGCGCCTGCGTTTCAATCTCGTTCATCAGCTCCCGGTAACGACCGTAGCCCACCACGTACTGCGGTATGGCGCGGGGATAGTAAACGGTATGCTCAAAGATTGGGCGGCCGCTGACTCCAAGCAGAACCTTCAAATCCTCGCAGGTGATTTGGGTCAGCCGGTCGGGCGGCAATCCGGCCAGATCGGGGTAGCGTTCCCCGCCGACGTAACTGGTCAGGGTGAGGTGCCCCGCCGGCGCCCGATTGGGAAACAACGAGCTCGAAAAAATGGTTCCCAAAATCCTGAAGCCTTCAACCTTCGGAATCAGCATGCCAAAGCCTTCACAAGGATGCGCCACGTCCTGGCGGCGAAATCCCAGCACGACACTGGCCACCGGCGGATATCGAATTTCGGCGAATGCCTTGAGGCTGATGGGGGGCTGCGCCTCGACTCCCAGTTCAGCCAGGGCATGCGCCGTGCCGGCGTAGATTACCGCGCTGTGCTCCGCCCGGCTCTCCTGCCGCCCCGCCACATAGCGTAGCTCCCAGGCGCCGCCCACCCGCCGCAAACCTGTCACCTTCGTATTGAGCCGCACCCCCTGTCCCAACCGTTCCCGCAGGGTTTCGGGCAGCACCTGCAGTCCTTCATCAAATGAAAACTTGGGCGCGCGGTCCTTGGCCACTTCTCCGCGCCGTTTCCGCTCGCGGGCGCCGAAGATTTGACCGCGAATCAGGGAGCCGTAGCGCTCCTCGAGCTGCCCCAGCTTCGGGAATGCTTGTGTCACTGACAATTTGTGCGGGTCCCCCGCATAAACTCCCGCCACCAAGGCGTCAATCGCGTGGTCGAGAAACTCCTGATTCAGCCGGCGCACCACGAACTCCGCCACGCTCTCCTCCTTGCCGTCGCGGCGGGGCGGCACAAACGGTTCCCGCAACACGGCCAGCTTGGCTTTGGCGGTGAAAAGTTTCGTGGTGAAAAAACCCAGCGGCGAGGCCGGCATGGCAATCGGGCGCCGGTAACGGACGACGTAACGCGCCGAGGCCCGCGGGTCCGGATCCAGCCGCCGGGACTGCAGCCCCGCGTCGCGAATCAACTCCCCAATTCTGGGCGACGTCTCGAGGATTGTGTTGGGGCCGAACTCAGCCAGAAAGCCATGGCTCCGGAGGGACTCGATGACCCCTCCCACCCGGGAGCCGGCTTCATAGACCGTGACCGGGATGCCCTTGCGCTGGAGGTAGAAGCCAGCGGTCAACCCGGTGATTCCCGCGCCGATGATTGCAACAGGGCTCATCCTTCTTTCGTCACCGGTTTCCAGTGAGTTCGCAGCATCCTGCAGGCGGTCCCCCTTCAAATCGTCCGCGAATGTTTCCGCTCGCCCTCGGGCGCCAGCGTGTTATCAAAGCTCATGGCGATGTTGCGGATGAAGAGGCGGCCGGTGCCGGTCACTTCGATTCCCTCCGCCGTGCGCCGCACCAAGCCATCCGCCTCGAACCCCGCGAGCGATTCCAGCTCGCGCTCGAAGTGCGCGGCGAAATCTATCCCCAAACGCTGCGACATCGCCGCGTAGTTCAAAGACAAGTCGCACATCACCCGCATGATGGTCTCCCGCCGGATTTTGTCCTCCTCGGTGACGCGATACCCGCGCGCCAGGGGCACCCGGCCCGCGTCGAGTGCGGCGTAATACTTGGGCAGGTCCTTTTCATTCTGCCAGTAGGCCTCCGGAATCTGTGAAATGGAGGACATGCCGAAGGCGTAAATATCGGCCCCGCCGCGGGTACTGTAGCCCTGGAAATTGCGTTGCAGTTGCTTCCGGCTCTGGGCCACCGCCAGCTCGTCGGTCGGCCGGGCAAAATGATCCATGCCGATGTACACATATCGGTTGTCCGCCGTCAGACGCTCGATGACGGTTTTCAAAAGCTGGAGTTTGACTTCCGCGCCGGGCAACGCTTTTTGTTCCAGAATCCGTTGCGCCGGCTTGACCCACGGCACATGGGCGTAGCTGAATACCGCCAGCCGGTCCGGGCCCATCTCCACCACGGCGTCCAGCGTTCGATTAAAGGACTCCACGGTCTGATACGGCAGACCATAAATCAGGTCGAAATTCACCGAGCTGAAGCCCAGCTCCCGCACCCAGCCCAGCACCTGCTCGACCAGCGCCCGCGGCTGCTCCCGATGCACTGCTTTCATCACCGTCGGGTCGAAGTCCTGGACCCCGATCGAAGCGCGGTTGAACCCGATTTCGCGCAGGGCCACCAGGTGATCCCGTGTCAGCCGGCGCGGGTCCACTTCCACCCCTGCCTCGATGTCCTCCGAAAAAACAAAATGCCGCCGGATGCTCTCCCCCAGCCGCCGGATTTCGTCCGGAGCCAGGAAGGTGGGGGACCCCCCACCCCAATGCAATTGCACGGCCTTTCGGCGGGGGCTGAGCAAAGTGCTCATCTGGGCCATCTCCCGGTCCAGGTAGCGCACGTAAGCCTCCCCTTGGGCGTGATTCAGGGTGATGACCGTGGTACAGCCGCAATACCAGCAAAGCGTCTCGCAAAAGGGAATGTGGAAATAAAGCGACAGATCCCGTTCCGTCCGGTTGTTTTCGAGCACCAGCCCGGCCAGGTCGGCCCACTTCAGCGCTTCGGTAAACCGGGTCGCGGGGGGATAGGAAGTGTAACGCGGTCCGGCCACGTTGTACTTCTTCACCAGATCGAGATCAACGGTCAGCATGCTCATTTGAATTCGCGAACGGTCGCGACCAGGCGCTCAATGTTTTCCAGCTTCGCGTTGGGCGTCACGCCATGCCCGAGGTTGAATATGTGCCCGGGCCGCCCATTCATCTCCCGCAAGATGCGGCTGGTTTCGCTGCCCACCACCTCGGGGGAGGTGCTCAGGACGAACGGGTCCAGGTTCCCTTGCAGCCCAACCGTCACCGGCAGGCGAAGCGCCAGTTCCGCCAACCGGACCGTCCAGTCCGCTCCCAGGACATTGGCCCCCGTCTGGACCAAGTCTTTCCAATTCCCGTGCGCGCCCTTGCTAAAAACAATCACTGGCACCCGGCCGTTCACTGATTCCACAATTCTTTTGATCCACATTGCCGAGGCGGGCCCGAAACTGCCATCGGACAACACCCCGCCCAAGCTATCAAAAATCTGGACTGCTTCCGCCCCCGCGTCAATTTGGAGCCGTAAAAAGTCGCTGACGGCCGAGGTCAACTTTTCCATCAACCGCCTGAAGAGGCCCGGGTCGGTGTAGAAAAGCGCCTTGGCTTTGGTGTATTCCTTTACGCCGCCGCCCTGGATCATGAAATTGGCCAAGGTCCAGGGCGAGCCCGCGAAACCGATCAAGGCCGTCCGTCCTCTCAGTTCGCCCTTGATGAGTTTCAGGGCCCGGGCCACATATTCAAGTCGTTCGCAAACCGCCCCCACTTCGAGCCGTTCGATGTCGTCTGCGCCCTTGAGCAGAAACTCCATCTCGATGCCCCCTTGGTCCCGAAACTGGTATTTCTGCCCCAGCCCTTCCGCGATGACCAGGATGTCGCTGAACAAAATCGCCGCGTCAAAGCCAAATCGCCGAATCGGCTGCAACGTCACCTCCGCAGCCAGCTCCGGCGTCTGCACCAGTTCCAGAAAAGTGTATTTCTCTTTCAGCGCACGGTATTCCGGCAAGGCCCGTCCCGCCTGTCGCATCAGCCACACGGGGGGACGATCCACCCGCTCGCACCGGCATGCGGCCAAAAAACGCTGGCGATTGGTCTGCGGAAGGCCCTCGTGGGTACCGGCTTGCTGTCGCACACCGCCTTTGCGTGGGCGGGGAGCGAAGCTGTCTGAATCAACACGCTTAGTCATTTCGCTTTGGGTCGCTGGCGGCGCCAGCCAAGGCGTTGCCAGTCCCGACCCATCGTGGGTGCTCAAAGTCGGCAAAATAACCCCGAATAGAGGCCCCCGCTATAATTTTTTTGCCGTGCTGCCGTTGCCTTTGGATTCCGCCTCCGGCCGTTTCAAGCCGAAAGGGCCGGGCTCACTGCACGGTCAGCAACTCCGCAGCCGTAAACGGTTGCGTTCGGTTGCCGATCTCCTTTCTGACGGCGCCCACCTGCTCGGCAGTAACCTCCGTGCCCTTGTTCCCCCACGAGGTCCTCATGTAGCTCAAGACTGCCGCCAAATCCTCATCCGACAGCGCCGCTCCCATTGCCGGCATCGCCAGATTCCATTGTTGTCCGTTGACCTCGATTGGCCCCGTCAACCCCGCCAAGGGGATCCGCACCAAGCGGTTCACGGGCCCCAGCACCCACTCCGCCCCCGCCAGCGGCGGCGCCTGTCCGGGCTTGCCCTTCCCATCCACGCCATGACAAAGCGCACATACGCTTTCGTAAACGGCGCGGCCGCGCTCCAAATTGATGCCGCCCGTGGGCGGCTGATGCATCTGCAACTCGGCGAGCGACCGGTAGGGGGCGTACACCCGCCCGTTGAACCACGCGCCGTGGCGGTCAAAATAGTTCATACCCCAAAACAACGCCACGAACAGGAGGATAAACAGCCACATCGGGACCGCACCTTGCGGCGTCGGCTCCTCCCGCCCCTCAGTTGCCGGCTGCGCAGGGCGCCGCATTTCAACGCTCATGGAACACCCCCTCCCGCAGTTGGCGCCGCGTTGGTTGCCGGCGCCGCCGGGCCGCCCGAGGCCCCCACACTGAACGGCGCGGTAAACAAGGGCGCGTCCGCGCGCAAGCTCACCAGATAAGCTGCGAGCGCCTTGGCTTCCGGCTTCGGCACGACCTCGTATCCGACCTCGGGAGCATGGTCCCCGCTCAACGCCAGGGCGTCTGCGGACCCCGCCCCTACGACACGCCGCTTTTCGAACAGATACGGATACCCCGGCATGACCGAGCCGGTCACGACCGATGCTGGCGCATACAAATGCCTCAAATGCCAGCCCACATCCGGCTGACGAACACCGACGTCAGCCAGGTCGGGTCCAACCCGCTGCGCCCCAAGCAGCACGGGGTAATCATACAAGAAATCTTCCGGCACACTTCGCCGTTTTCCCCAGCCCCGGGCAAGATCAGGCCCCACCGCCTCGATCCACAGGGTGGCCTTGGCTCCGCTCGTCGTCAGCTTCTTGACCGCGCTTTCCGCCTCCTCCCGGCTGACGCCCCGCAGGACGGGCTTGGGCAACCCTTCGAGCAACTGCAAAGCTTCCGGCCGGGACAAGCGGGGCATCACCGCCTGCAGGGCCGCGACCACCCCTGGCTGGTTGGTTCCGCCATCGGTCAACATGACATCAAACACGGTGCCCTGCTGCCAAACCTGCTGGCTATGGCAATAGGCGCAACCGTTTGCCCGATACACTTGGAGTCCCTGTTGCGCCAAACCCGGCCGCGCCACCGGATAGCGGGCCCCTGCCGGCACCGTGTTCGTTGCCACCATTTGTCCCACCTGCATCTGCGGTGTCAGCACAAAACCCGTCCACGACAGGGCGAGGGCAAAAAAAGCCCCCAGATAAACCAACGCGCCATGCCTCATGCCGCAGCCCCCTCTCCCGTCGTCTCCGCGCCCCAACGTCGGAGTGCATCGGCCAGGGCGCGCCGACAAATACCCGCCACCGTCCCCGCCAGATTCACGAAGAACAAGCCGTTCCCAGCCAAAATCAAGAGCTCGCCAATCGTGCTCAGCCGCAAAAACATCAGCGTTCCACGGCTCACTTCCACAAATCCCAGTGCAGGATTCAACAGCCTCGCGGCTTCCACCACACCGCCCGCCGCCAGCGGGGCCGCCACGAACAACAAACCGGCGCCCGCCAGCCAGAAATGCAACCGCAAGAAACGCCGGCTCCACCAATCCACCCCCACCAACGCCGGCACAATGGCATAAACCGTCCCGAACATCACCAGAGCCAGATAACCATAAACCTGCATCCACTCCCGCGCGGCTGTGAACCAGGTGAAGTGCAGCATCCACGACCTCCCGCTGAGAGCCTCAACGACTTGCATGACCCCTCCCACGACATACGCGGCCACACCCAACCCCAGGAACCGCAACCGCTCATCCCGCCATACCGAACCATACCTGCCAGCCAGTGTTTGATGAACAATGACCGCCACTCCCAGCACGCCCAATCCGCTCAAGACTGTGCCCACAGTGCTAAGGGCCGGCATCCAGGCCGGCAACGGCGCCGTCGCCGGGATGCCTGTCCAGCTCCCGAACAACAACAAGACCCAAAAAACAAACATGGCGACATACTCCCGGCCCGGTTCACGCCCCGCCAGCCTAGGCAGCAAGGCAAACACGGTCCCCAGCCCCATCAACCCCATCCACACCCCGAGCAAGTTGCCTGTATGCCAGTAATTGATGGCTGCCTGGGCCACACCCCGCACCGGGAACACCAACAAACACAAATTCGCCGTCGAATAGATCCACCCAAACCAAAACAATCCTGCCAGCACAAACCATTGCGCCGCCTCCATCCGCGCTTCCCGGCGCCGATACAACGTCAGCACCCCAACCGTCCCGAGCAACAAATACCCCAAAAAAACCAGGCCCGCCGCCCCCGCTGGAAACTCCAAATGAAGAAATCCCGTCCCGTCACCCCGCACCACTCCCACCAAACCCACCGCCACGCCCGCATGCAAGAGCCCCCCGCCGAATCCCGCCAAGACCGGCCCGGCCAGGGCCACGCGCCCCAGGCGCGACATCAACCACAAGCCCACTCCGAGCGCGGTTGGGACACAAAAGCCGTAAACCAGGAGGGCGGCGCTGGCTGCCTTAACCCGGCCATACGTGAGCCAAGCCGGTTCGGCCAGAAACATCGGTGAGTGAAACTTGATCGAGGCAAGGAGCCCCAGCAGCGAGCCTGCCACCAGCCACCCCGCCGCGCCCAAAAACAAAACCAGCAAGGGCCACCGGCACGAAACGGTCTCCTCGGCGCTCCCAGCGTCAATCGCCGGCGCGCCTGCCGCCGCTTTGGCCTTTGCCTCCGGAGAAACCATCACTCGAACTCACTGGGTTTCTCCGGCGCCTTGGGCGGCGCCGCCGTGGCTTTCTCAACCCGCGCAATCAGGTTGGACCTGGCCGCGGCCGGATTCTCCCAGGCCCGCAGCACCAAGTCCATGGCATTGGTAATGGGCAGCCGGACCAGGCCCTTGGCCTGGTCAATCCAGGCCGGCGTGCTCAAGGCCACCGCCTCCGCTTCCCGCAGTTCCGCCAGCGCCTTGCTCCGCTCCGCGATCCGCGCCGCATCCACCAGCGGCGCCTGCGTATGCCGCCGCATCACGCCCACGAGTCCGGCCACGATCAGGAAAGTCCCTACAATCGCCACCGCCAAGGCGGCTGAAGAACCTTGTTTCAATCCACCTTCGTTCATTGGCGACCTCCCTGCACTTCCGGATGCACAGCCGGCGTGTCATCGCATTCATCCAGCTCTCCGCCGGATATCTGCGTCGGAATCGGATGCGCGAACCCCATTGCCTCCACCAGCCGCGGGTCCTTCAGGGGATAGGGGGGATGCTTGCCGTACTCCCGCAGAAAGATCATCGTCAGCAACCCCGCCATGAATGCCCAGCACCCGAGGTCAATCCAATGCAGGACGAACCCGTCGGGATGCTTCACCGGCATAATGTTGAAAGACAAGTCAAGGTAGTGCATCAGCCAGGTCCAGCCGCAGAGCGGCGCCATGAACCCAAACATACTCTTCACATCTATGCGCAATAAAGCGAGGAATGGCAGGAAAAAATGCCCGAAAATGATCACCATTCCCACCCACCACCAGGTGCCCTTCTCGCGCAGCACATACCAGAAGGTCTCCTCCGGCATGTTCCCGTTCCAAATGATGAAATACTGGGAAAAATGAATGTAGGCGTAAAACACCGTGAACGCGAACAGCAGCGAGCCCAGGAAATAATACTGGTGATCATGCAGGGTATCGGTCAGCACCCCCTGCCGGTCCAGCACCAGGGTGATGAGGTATGCCGTCCCCAGGGTCATCCAGACACTTCCCGCAAAATAGTACACCCCGTACATCGTTGAAAACCACTGATGCTGGAGCGCCTTCATCCACATGATTGCCGCCAGCGTCAACGTGATCGCAAACAGAAAGATTCCGACGCACGAATAAAAGCGCATGCGGTGGGTGGGCAGGGCCGCGCCGGAGCGGTCCTGTTCAAGCGACCAGTGACGGAGCCGGTTCGATAGGAAGATCCACACGCCGAAACAGATGGCGGCCACCGCGTAAAACATCGGCCGCGTGAACAAGGGCTGCTTCGCGTGCAACGCATGGTCCAGATGCGGATCCAGGCTCATCCACTGGTAAAGCGTCGGCGCCAGCAGCGCGATCGGCACAAACAGGACCGCCAGCCACGGGAACAGATTTGCGAGGTGCTCAAGGAACCGGCGGAGGGGCACCGACCACCCCGCATCAAACAGATGATGGGCCATCACCAGGAACAACGCCCCGGCGCTCAAGCTCAAAAAGAACATGAACGCCAGCAGCCACGAAAAGGCAAACTGCTCCCGGTTGACCAGCAAGCCCAGCAGAGCCACCAAGCCGCCGCCCGCCGTCAACAGCAGGGGCACCTTCCGCCAGCGCGACAAATCCAGGGGGGTGGACATGGACTTCTTCATAGAGCCACTATTTCAGCAAGGTTCGCAGTTGCGGCGGCAAATCCTCGGGTTCCCCCAGCCGGGCCAGTTGGAGCGCCCGCAGGTAGGCAACCACGGCCCACCGGTCCTCGATCGAGACCTGGGCCCCGTACGGCCCCATCAGGTTGCGCCCATGTGTAATCACGTAGAACAGCTCTCCATCCGGCATCTCGACAATGCGTTTGTCATGCAGATTCGCAACCACGGCCATTGCCCCGATCTTCCGCGTAATGCCGTTCCCATCCGCCAGCCCGCCGTGGCAAGGGGCGCAGTTGATGGTGTATCGCTGCTGGCCGCGCTTGAGTAATGCGGAAGTGATCGGCAGCGGATTGTGCTCGACAAAATTGGTCGTTCCGACAACCCAGCCCGTGTTAACCGGCGCATCCTCAAAGGGGAACACCGGCCCCGATGCCGTCTGCACCGGCACCGCGCGCGCAATCGTGCCTGGGACCGGCAGTTGCGAGGTCCGGCCGTTGGGGAAGAAGCCGCTGGGCGCCTGGGGGCGGAGCTTCAATTGAAATTCCATGTCCGGAAAAATGTAAAGCGGCGGCTTGCGGAAGTGGCTGCCGCGAAAACCCAACAGAGCAATCACGGCCGCGACGGAAACGGCGAAGAGGGCGAAAAAGTAGCGCATCAGTCCTCCACCATTTCGATGTGCCGGCTGCCGGCTTCTTCAAGCAATTTGCGAGCCTGGGCCTCCGAATACTTCGGGTCCGCGCATTCGATGACCAGAAAGAACCGGTCATGCGTCACGAGCGCGAAGCGGCGGTTCTTGAGCAGGGGATGGTACAACCGCGGCAGGCGGTTCAAGAACAACATCCCGAACAGCGAGCCGAAGGCCCCGAACAAAATCGTGAGCTCATAAGAAGGGGGGAAGGCGTAAAACGGACTGAACAT
>ERZ795052.4268-NODE-4268-length-14881-cov-4.674828_pt1 | contig 14881 bp, 12 predicted proteins | sample MGYA00375136_ERZ795052 | MGnify/ENA primary metagenome ERZ795052 (study PRJEB30181, sample SAMN05720156) | activated sludge metagenome | isolation source: Anaerobic digester | place: Japan | collected 2015-05-26 ... | reverse complement strand
AGCGATGCGGTGAAGTCTAAAGTCGTCCGGGTCTCCGCCAAAGAGAAGGAGGCGCCGGGGGTCAGGCTGATCACGGAGACGGACGCAAAAGAGAACGCCCCACCGTCACGGGGTGCGAAATCCAACGCAGGCAAAGAGGGAAAGGGAGAAGCCCTGCGAGAGGCAAGCGGTCAGGAGACGCTGGACGTGGCGCTCGACCTCTTGAGTCAGTCGCGGATTTTCTGGGAGAAGGGCGATGTCGATAATGCCCTAAAGTCTCTGGACGAGGCTTACGCACTCATCCTCGAAGTAAACGGGGATCCCGACCTGTCCCGACAGAAGGACGACCTGAGGTTGATGATCTCCAAGATGATCGTTCAAGTCTGTGCCTCCCGCCACACCGTCACAACCGGCAAACAAAGCGAAATCCCGATGATCATGAATGCCGATGTGGAAAAAGAGATCCGCTCTTTCCAGACCGTCGAGCGGGGGTTTTTTCTCAGGTCTTACCATCGGGCGGGGATGTATCTTCCTTCCATACAAAAAAACCTGAAGGAGGCGGGGTTGCCGAAAGAGCTCGCCTGGCTTCCGCTCGTCGAGAGCGGTTTTCAGGTCAGTGTGCTCTCGAGGGCAAGGGCGTTGGGACTGTGGCAATTCATCCCTTCCACGGGTTACAAATACGCTCTGAAGAGGGACCAGTGGGTCGATGAGAGGATGGACGTCGAAAAATCGACGAAGGCCGCCATTGCCTACATGAAGGAACTCCACGACATTTTCGGCGATTGGTTGACCGTGCTCGCCGCCTACAATTGTGGAGAAGGTAAGGTCCTGAGAGTCATCTCGAAGCAACACATCAATTATCTAGACCGTTTCTGGGATCTATACCGTCAGCTCCCCCAAGAGACGGCGCGTTATGTGCCGAGATTCCTTGCTACCCTGCACATCATCAGAGACCCCAAAAAATATGGGATGGACCTGTCGGAAAATCCCGAGAAGCCGATTCCCTATGAAATCGTCAAGACCAATAAATGCATGAGGATCGAGGATATTGCCGACAAGATGAACGTTCAGGTCGAAACCCTTCAGATGCTGAACTCCGAGCTTAGGCTGAAGATGACGCCTGACAGCGTTTATAACCTGAAGGTCCCATCGGGAACGGGTGTGCAATTTGCCAAGGTGGCGGACGAGATCCCGCGGTGGGAACCGCCGCCTCCACGCCGATTGGCAAGCAAGTACATCAAGCACCGTGTCAGGGCCGGAGAAACCGTAGGCAGTATAGCTAAGAGGTATCACCTGTCGAAGCAGGATATCCTGGCAGTCAATAAAGTTTCCGCGAAAAGACCTCTCAAGGTTGGGCAGAGAATCAAGATCCCAGTGGAAAAGGATCAAGACGTGCCCGTCAAGTTGGCGAAGAAGAGAGGGGGTAAACCGGTCGTCCGAGCGGCTGCCGCCGAAGAGTTCGTCAAATACAGGGTAAAGAGGGGAGATACCCTTGTTTCGATAGCGGCGAAGCACAACACGACCGTTTCCGAACTCAAGAAGATCAACGGCCTTACGAGAAGTAAAGTACAGACCGATCAAATCGTGATAATCAAGAGCAACAAGATGGCGAGGAAGGGTTCCTGAGACGTCTGGGGTAAGAGGATGGATAATGGGGCTATGAGCCGAAGGAAGGCGGAGGATATCCGCCTTTTTTTATCGGTATGAGTCGCCGCCGGAACCGATCGAACGCCCGTAGAGAGAGAAAAAAAGTTCTTCTTCTTTCCTTTTCATCTTTCGGCCCGCCGAACGGTCCGACTCATGGTCGTAGCCGAGGAGATGGAGTAAGCCGTGAATCATCAGGTAGTCGATCATCTCAGTGAAGGGGATCTCGGCGTAGGCCGCCTCTCGTTGCGCCGTCTCCACGGAGATCATGATGTCCCCCAGGATGTCCGGGTTCAAGTCTCCGAAGTCTCCCTCCCGCATGGCGAAGGCGATGACGTTCGTCGGCCTGTCGCGCCCGAGGTATTCTTTGTTGTACACCCGGATTCCCTCGTCGTCGAGGAGTAGAACGTTCACTTCCCGACCCTTGCAGTCGATATGTTCGAGAAGGCGTTCGAAAGCGGTCTTCACCCGCTTAATGTCTACCTTTAGCTTTTTCTGGCGGTTTAAAATCATAAACACCGTTTGACGCCCTTCGCCCGTCGGTTTCCTTGACTCCCTGGTTGGGATAGTCGATACGGTGATGGAATATGGCGTTCAGCGTCCTTTCGAAGACTTCGGCGATCTTGTTTAGGTCTCGGAGTGTCAGTTCGCAATCGTCGAGCTGGCCGTCGTTCAACACCTGCCTGATCCGCGTCTGGACGAGACTTTTGATCCTCGAAGGAGTAGGTTCCGTCAGGGACCGAGAAGATGCCTCCACGACGTCGCCGAGCAGTACCAGCCCCGCCTCCTTTGTCTGTGGTTTCGGGCCCGGGTAACGGAATTCACTCTCGGGAATCGAACGGATTGTGGGGTCCTTGTCCTTCTGCGCTTTTTCGTAGAAGTAGCTGACGACACTCGTCCCGTGGTGCTGGCGGATCACGTCGGTGATGGCCTTTCCGAGCTTGTAGCGCCTGGCGAGGTCGCACCCGTCTTTGACATGAGAGATGATCACGAGACTGCTCATCTTGGGCGATAGGTAGTCGTGTTTGTTCTTGCAGCCTATCTGATTTTCGATGAAATACAGCGGCTTCGTCAGTTTCCCGATGTCGTGGTAGTAGGCGCTCACCTTTGCGAGGAGTGAATTTGCGTTGATCGCCTCCGCTGCGGCCTCTACCATAGACGCGACTATCATACTGTGATGGTAAGTGCCCGGAGCCTCTACGATCATGCGTTGCAAGATCGGCTGGTTCAGGTTGGACAGCTCCAGGAGTTTGATGTTTGTGGTGTAGTGGAAGGCCGATTCCAGGAGCGGCGTTATCCCGGCAACGATGACCCCCGACAGGATGCCGCCGATGAGACCGCCGAGGAGTTTGATGAAGGTGTCGGGGAAAGTCGGCGTCCCCGACAGGAGGGTGATGCACAGGATGACAGACACATTGACCAGGCCGGCGAAAAGCCCGGACCTGTAAGTGGCGGAGCGCTGGTTGACATAATCCATGTTGTAGACCGAGACGGCACTTCCCAGGAAGGAAAAGAGAAACATGGGCATCTTGTTGTCGAACTGGAAGGTAATGAGGAATGAGAGGAAGACGGAGAAGATGAGTGCGATGTTTCGGTTGAGGAACACTACGGCGATCATCGGTCCCATGGCGAAAGGCAGCGCGTAATAGCAAGCGTCGAGGGGGATAGCCGGGAAGGCATGGTTGACTGCCTCGGAGACCAAGATACCTATCCTGACCACGAGGACCTGCAGGAGGGCAATGCAGCCAAGGAAAAGAAGGTCACCGTTGCTGTTTTCGAGATTCTTCAAGAAGCCCTTTGAAAGGCAGTAAAGGACAATGGTGAAGACCGCGACCGTAAAGAAGATGCCGAGAAAAAGGGACAGCCTCATGACGGCGCTTCCGCTCCGCGCCTGGTAGTAGGCCTCGATGGTATCCATCTGCTGAGGAGAGATCCGGTCGCCTTCCCTGACTATCAATTCGTTCTTATGGACCATGATGTAGACCGGTTTGAGGTTCTTCATCACTAGTTGTCGCCGCGACTCGGTGGCTTCTCTGTTGAATACCAGATTGGGCTTCACGGCTTTTTGGACGATGGAAACGATCACGGCACGAATCGTCGGTTCCTCCTGTCGGAGGATCGCTTCCGCTCGTTTTTTCAGCAAGGGGAGGATGTCTTCGACCATGATGACTGGGTAGGTGTTTCTGAATATTTCTTCCTCGCCAGTGCCGATATTCCTGATGACGATACCTTTCGTGGATTCGACTCTCTCGAAATCACTGCGGCTGATGAGATGATTCTTGAAGACGTCGTTCAGAAGCCTCGAGATGCCGCCCATGATCTCTTCCGAGAACCCCCTCTTTTCCAAAACGGCGAATTCCCGGTCCGTCAAGACAATGCCGGAAGTCAACTCGAAATCCTGCTTGATACTCCGTAATGACTCACGCTCACCGTTAGTGTGGGGCGACGCTGCTTTTTTCTCCTGCTGAAGGGATTTGCGCGCTCCGTCGAAGGCGGCCGAGATCCTTACAGTCAGAAGAGATGCTATGTCTTCGTCTCTGTCGAAAACGGGTTCTACCGTCCTCAGTGCCTCGGCCTTCTTTTGGTTAGTCGCGCTTCGGTCTATGACCGGGAAATCACGGTCGGCTCGAAGGTCTTTCCCGGCAATCGCGCCGGCGAAGAAATCGGGGACCGAGACCACGCGGTCGGAAAACAGAACGAGGGAAAGCGACAGGCTGAAGACGATGAGGATAAGCCATCTCTGGAAGGACACCCGCTTCAAGAAGTCCGGAATGTTGATCGGGCCGCCTGCGTGGTTCCTCGGCTTCAAAAGGACGTTGTTTCTGTTCATTTTTGAATGGTGAAGGGAGGCTCTTCCTTCTGTTTTTTCTTCCCCCTGTCCAGGTGGTTGTAAGCGCGGATGATCTGCTGGACGAGAGGGTGTCTGACAACGTCTATTTCGGAAAAATAAACAAACTTGATGCCTTCTTTTTTGCTGAGGATACCCTCGACCTCGATCAAGCCGGAGGGTTTATCCGGCGGAAGGTCCGTCTGTGTCACGTCGCCGGTGATCACCGCCTTCGAACCGAACCCGAGTCGGGTCAGGAACATCTTCATCTGTTCGGAAGTGGTGTTTTGCGCCTCGTCGAGGATGACGAAGGAATCGTTCAGCGTCCGGCCGCGCATGAAGGCAAGGGGTGCTACCTCTATTATCCCTTTGTGGATCAGGGCGGACGCCCGGTCGAAGTCGAGCATGTCGAAAAGGGCGTCGTAAAGCGGCCTGAGGTATGGGTTTACCTTTTCTGCGAGGTCACCGGGCAGAAAGCCGAGTTTCTCGCCGGCTTCTACGGCCGGCCTTGCCAGGACGATCCTGTTCACTTTTTTCTCGAGTAGTTCGGCCACGGCCATTGCCATGGCGAGGTAGGTCTTGCCGGTGCCCGCGGGCCCGATGCAGAACACCATATCGTACTTCCTCATGGCGTCGATATACGTCTTCTGCGCGATGCTCTTCGGGGAGATAGTCCTTTTTTTTGAGGAGATGAAGACCGTGTCGAGAAAGATGTGCTCGATCTGAACGGCGTTGTTTTCACATAGTATCCTGTAGGCGTATTCGACATCGGTGGAATAGATGGGATAGCCCCGCTCGAGAAGCCTGTAGAGCTGGAGCAAGAGGTTTTCGATGAGGTTGACGGCTATTCCACCGCCGCTCAGAGTCAAGGCGTTACCCCGCGCCTGTACCTTCACGTGCCCCAGGCGTTCGATCAGCTTGAGATTCCTCTCCCTCTCGCCGAAAAGGTCCCGGAGAAGGTTGTTGTCGGGGAAGGAAATCTTTTTTACCGAGATGTCTTCAGTTTCCGGCTTCAAATTCCGTTCTGCCTCTGTCTGTCCTGCGTCGAATGATACCACTCGACAGGGTTGAGCGCAATGACCCTGATTGAGGCCAACCTAATCTGAACCCTGGAGGAAGAGGTGGGCATAGACCTTGGCGTCACCCAGCATGTTCTCGATGAAACAGGATTCATTTGGTTGATGCGCCGTGAGGTCGATCCTGGACCACACAGCGACCGGGAAGCCGACCTGGCGGAAGGGAGCTGCCACGGTGCCTCCCCCGATGCCAACGGGTTCGGCGCTGACGCCGTAGATGTCCTTTATGGCCCTTTCAAGGGCCTTGACGACGGGGGCGTCCGTCGGCGTCGGCGGCGGTGCCTGGACCTGTTCGACCGGGGAAATCTCGATTCTGACGTCGAAGGTTCTTTCGACATCGTCGGCAGCCTTCCTCATGGCCTCGAGGACTTCCGAGAGGGGGTACCGGGGGAGCACCCTGCAGTCTAAGTAGAAGACATCATCTCCGGGGATCGTGTTGATGTTCGGGACATTGGCGTCTTTACGTGTAGGCTGGAAGGTACTGACCGGCGGCTCATACAGCGGGTCGGAGAAGTTAAAACTGTCAGTGAGATGACTCAACTTTACCACCAGATGTGAAGCGGCCAGGAAGGCGTTTCGCCCCAGTTCGGGCCTGCTGGCGTGGCATTGTTTCCCCACCGTTCTGAACCTTACCCAGAGCATGCTCTTCTCGGCGACTTCGACCTTAGACCCGTCGCTGCTCCCCGAGTCGGGGACGACGATGAGGTCCGTATGCCTGAACAAGGACCGTTGTGTCTCGAGGAGGTACTTGAGTCCTTTGTTGCTGCCCGTCTCCTCGTCCGAAACGAAGGCGAGTCCGACCGTGTTCTCAGGGCGGACGCCCTCGTCGAGAAACGCTTTGGCTGCGAAAAGGGAGGCAACGAGGTCCTGCTGGTTGTCCTCAGTGCCCCTGCCGAATATCTTGCCGTCCTTGACGTAGCCCTCGTAAGGGTTGTGGTCCCAGAGGTCGAGATTGCCGGGCGGGACGACGTCGAGGTGGGTAAGTATCCAGACCGTTCTCTCCCTGTTATTTCCGGGGATGACGGTGATTAGGTTGGGCCGGTTTCCGGATGTGACGCGGCTGTCAGGGGCGGGATAATCTATGACATCGGAAAATCCGGCGGACAGAAGAAATTTTTTTAGAAAGGCGGCCTTGTCGGATTCGCCGTCCCCGCCGTTTTCGGGTGCCAGGGCCGGTATGGCGGTCAAGTCACACTGTAAGCGCACCATCTCCGGCAGTGAATCATCGAGACGTCTCTTGATCTTTTCCAGTAGTCTCTTGTTCATCAGGAAGAATCTCCTTCTTTTCCTTTTTGCCGTGGAAGGAAGTGAAACACTTGTATATGTTTATCATCGGCGACAGAAGCAAGACCCCGCTTACGAGGATCATCAGGCTCGATGAAAAGAAGTACATGATGAACTCGTGGGGATTTGTCAGGCTGTACGCGCCGCACAAGGTGCCGATTCCAAAGGCAAGGAAAAAAGCCGCCAAGAGACCTACGGCGACCTGCCCCGCCAGCCAAAATAGAAGATGCTTATCTATGGTCATCTGCACCTGCCCGGTATAGTAGCGTCCTTTATGCCACAGGTTGACGATAATTTCATTCATTTTCAAAGGTGTTTTCCCTAGCCAGTTTCTTCAGTGCCCGGTAATCTTCCCACGTCAGGCGGTCACTCCTGCAGGGAAGCAGGGTGTTGTTGTGGAAGAGAGGTTCTTCCGTCAGCGGGTAGGGCGAAGCGGCCACGGCCTCCCGCCAGAGGGTTGTGCCCGGGATGGGGGAATATTCGGCGATGATCGGCCTCGCACCGCAGGACTTTACGAAAAGGATGGTCTCGTGGACTTCTTCTGCGGTTTGGCCTGGGAGTCCGCAAAGAATGTAGACCCCGATGTCTTTGGGGCTGAACCCGGCGTGCCTCAGAGATCGGACCGCCAGCGAAAGGTCTTGATTCGTCGTTTTACCGCCCGTGGCGACCTGCGAGTCGGGGTTGGATGTCTCGAACCCGAACCTGAGGGTTGTGAAGCCGGTCTTGCGAAGAAGAACGGCGACATCTTCCGTGAGGTCGCGAAGGTGGAGGCCGTTCGGGCAATGGAAGCGGCAATCCAGTCCCATCCTCCGGATTTCCCTCATGAGGGGGACTGCCATTTCTTCGGGATTGAAGAGAAAGGCGTCGTCATAGAAGGAAAAATCCCTGACCCGAAGGGTCCTGTTCCAGAAGGCGATTTCTTCGGCAACGCGTTCGGGGTTCCGCCTCCTGAATACCGGGTTCAGCCTATGGGAGGCGCAGTAGGTACACCGGAAAGGGCATCCTCTCGAAGTGAGGAACGGAACCTGGTTGACCTGCGGGAGGAGATCGAAGGCGGGATAGGGATAGGAATCGAGATCGTCAGGGTCCGGCTGAAACCAAACATCATCACCGAATAAAGACTTGAAAAGGTCGGGGATTCCTCTTTCGCCGGCACCGGGGACGACAAAATCAGCCCCTGAGTGCGTCGCGGCATGGGTAGGACAGAAATTTACGTAGTTTCCGCCAAGAATGACCGGCGTTCCCGGGAAGCTCTGAGAAATCAGCCTGATTGCATCGACCACGCCGGGATACCAGTAGGTCATCATGCTTGTTACAAGGACGGCGTCCGGTTTTTCTCCTCTCCGGAGTTCTTCCATAAAGAGCGCAGGCGGGATCCCGTACCGGTGGTAAGACCGTGGGATGTCGCTCAAAGGATTCGGCCTGGGGATGACTTGTCGGGCGAACTTCCCCTGGCCGAAGGGTTTTTCCTTCGGCGTCCGGACTTCCGGGTAACTCTTCAAGGCGGGATGCCGGGAGTCAAGGCAATCGATAAGGCGTACGTAATAGCCGTTCTCTCTCAACAGGCCCGCCAAGTATAGCAATCCGAGTGGTTTTACCCAAAAGTCATAGGCGGCGAAGTCGTGAATCCAGGGATTGACCAGCAGGATGTGTCTACGGGGCTTCATTTTTTTTTGGGCGGGCGCAGTAGCTCGATCTCTTTCTCGATTTCGGCCTTCAATTCGGGGTCTCCGTACTTCTGGGCCTCTTTGAGATGGAAGAGGGCGCTTTCGACCTTGTTTTTATTCTTGAAGTAGAGGGCGAAGTAATAATGCGACCGCGCGTTGTTGCCGGTTTTGCCGTAGGCCATCGCCATATTGTAGAATATGTTGACATCCTTCGGGTTTTTGGAAGAATACTGCCGGTAGAATTCGAGGGCCGTGCTGTAGCTTCCCGCCTCCTCATAGGCCCTGCCGAGGTAAAGAAGAGTTTCTTTGTCCTTGTCGTCGAGTTCGTAGGACCGCCTGAGCAGGGTTATGGCGTCGGACGTCCTGCCGCTTGCGAGGTAGGCCTTCCCCAGTTCGAGCAGGATGTCGGGGTCGTCGGGAGAAATTCTGAGGGCCTCCGAGAAATTCGCAAATGCAGCTGCGGGTTGACCGAGCTTCATATGGGCGACCGCAAGGCCGAACAAGGAATCGACGTCCTGTGGGTTTTTACTGAGCTTGTTGTTGAAATACCTTATGGCGGCTTCGGTATCCCTGTCCTCGAGCATCAGAAGGGCCTGGACGCGGCCTAAACCGCCGAGGATGTTCTTTGCGCCCCCCTTTCCGTAGCGGACGCGAACCAGCGCATCCAGATAAGAGATCCTTTCATCGGTGCCGGGATGGGTCAAAAAGTAGGAAGGAAGTGTATTCGAATAGAATTCATAAGTTTTCATCAACTTCAGGAAGCTCATCATGCTGCTGCCGTCGTATCCGGCGTTCACGAGATAAGAGATGCCGAGCCGGTCGGCCTCTTCTTCGTTTTCCCTGCTGTACTTGAGGCTCAGAGAAGTCGTAGCGGCCAAGGTCAATCCCAGGGTCGCCTCCGTGCCCGTACCACCGCCGAGAAAGGCGCCGGCCAGGATGCCGGCGAGGGTGGCGAAGTTGAGCTTCTGGGATTTTTCGATCTGCTGGGCGATGTGTCTCGAATTAACGTGGGCGATTTCATGGGCCAGTACGCCCGCGAGTTGACTTTCGTTTTCCACGAGGTTTATCAACCCCCTGTTGACGTAGATGTAGCCGCCGGGCGTAGCAAAGGCGTTGACCGCGGAGCTTTTGATGACGGAGAACCGAAAGGGAAACAGCACATTGCTGCTCTGTGAGAGAACGGCGTTCCCGAGGCGGTTGATGTACTCGTTTACCCTCTCGTTCTGGACAAGAATGTCGAGCTTTGCGAGTTTGTCGTAGAATTCCTTACCGAGCTTGACTTCATCATCGACCGTGAAGGCCGCACCGGCTGCTACCGGCTGGAGCAAGATGACGACGGTTACCAAAAATACCGAAAATTTCCTAAAAGTCTGCATAAAACTCGACTCGTATGATCAACCCTGATGAACCGATCTTGATATTTAATGGGGTTCATGCCCAACCACTTTTTTGCCGAATCATGATGCATTGTACAGCAACTCTCTTCTGTAATCAAGGCAACTTCCCTAAACATTCAGAGGGATTGTGGGGGGCTTTGCTTTGTGGTATACGCTTCACGTCTTCCGTCTGCCGGGAAGGGGGAAAGCTCAGGAGATTGAAAAAGTCTTTGACGATAACGGTAGATGGGCCGGCGGGGGCGGGTAAGAGTACGGTCAGTAAGCGTCTTGCGGACCGACTTTCTTACACGTACGTCGACACCGGCGCCCTGTACCGGGTGGTGGCCTTCCTTGCAGAGCGGGAGGGGTTGACTGAGAGAGACACCGAAAGATTGAGATTTCTTTGTGAGAATTCCGACATCCGGTTTACGAAGGGGCGAGTGAGCAGTGTGCTTGCCGAAGGCGTAGATGTGACCGAAGAGATCAGGACGCCGCGGATCAGCATGCTCGCCTCGAAGCTGTCGGCCTTGCCGGCCGTAAGGGCGGGCCTTCTCTCCGTGCAGCGGAACATGGCAAAGAAAGGGGGCGTCGTAGCGGAGGGCCGGGATATGGGTACTGTGGTTTTTCCGCAGGCCGACCTGAAATTCTTTCTCGACGCTGCTGTAGATGAGAGGGCGAGGAGGAGGTTCGAAGAGCTGAGGAGAAACGGCTTCACCGCGTCTTTCGAAGAGGTGAGGAGACAAATCGTCGAAAGGGACGACCAAGACCGCAGCAGGGATCTTTCGCCGCTCAAACCGGCTGACGATGCCGTCATCATCGACTCGACGGCTTGCAGTGTGGAAGAAGTCGTCGAACGGATGATGGGCTATGTTCTCAGGACGGGACAGAAGCGCTGACACTGCAAGAAACCTTAGTTTAAGCCCATATTCGCTTGATATTTCACAATCAATATGTTAGTTCTCACCGATAAAAGGCGGCATCATTTCGGGAGGGGGGTTAATGGTTAACGATAATCAGCAAATGGACGAAAAAGAAGTAAAGGCTGAGGTGGGGCAAGAACATTCGGAGGTGGATAAGAGCCTGAGCTTCAGCGAGTTGTACGAGCAGAGCCTGCAGGAAGTTCCGCTCGGGGAAGTGGTTACAGGCCGTATCGTTCAGATCGGCAACGACGTCATCATGGTCGACGTGGGTTACAAGACGGAGGGGCAGATCCAGGCGTCGGAATTAAGGGACGAGAAGGGAGACCTGACGGTTTCCGTCGGGGATGAGATCGAGGTTCTCATCGACCGCAAGGACGAAGAGGATAATCTGATACTTTCCCGAGAAAAAGCAGCGAAGATGAAGTTATGGAGCGACGTCAAAGAGGCCTATGACACGCAAGGGGTGATCACGGGGACGGTGATGTCCCGAGTCAAGGGAGGCTTTTTTGTCGACATCGGGATGCCGGCATTTCTGCCAGGTTCGCAAATCGACGTGAGGCCGGTGAAGGACCTGGACCATTACGTCGGAGAGACCCTCCAGTTTAACGTTTTGAGTTTCGACCGAAAGAGGAGCAATGTCGTCCTGTCGCGAAGGTCGATCATGGAAAAAGAGCGTAACGAAGAGAAAAAGAGGGTCCTCGAGACGATCGAAGAAGGAAAGATCGTCGAGGGTACAGTGAAGAATATCACGGATTACGGAATATTCGTCGACCTAGGCGGTATCGACGGGCTTCTTCACGTGACCGACATTTCTTGGGGAAAGATCACGCGGCCGTCGGACAGTTTTTCAAAGGGTGATAAGATCACGGTCAAGGTGCTTTCCTTCGACCGGGCAAAAGAGAGGGTCTCGCTCGGGCTGAAGCAGTTGAAGGAAAACCCTTGGGATACCATAGACGAAAAATACGCCGTCGGCTCCGTCGTGGAGGGAAAAGTCGTCAGCATCATGGAATACGGGGCATTCGTGGAATTAGAACCCGGCGTGGAAGGCCTTATCCACGTATCGGAGATGTTCTGGACGTCCAGAAAATCGAAACATCCTTCGAAGGCTGTATCAGTCGGAGAGGATGTCCGCGTCATGATCCTCGACGTGAACAAAGAAAAGAAGCGGATATCTCTGGGATTGAAACAAACGACTCCCAACCCATGGAATGCAATCAAAGAGAAATACCCCCCGGGAAGCATAGTCAAGGGTGTGGTGAGGAACATAACGGACTTCGGTGTCTTTGTCGGCCTTGAAGAGGGAATCGACGGACTCGTGCATGTTTCAGATATATCCTGGCGCCGCAAGGTCAAGCATCCTTCGGAATTCTTCAAGAAAGGACAGGAAGTAGAGGCGGTGGTTCTGGGGGTGGACGTGGAGAACGAGAAGTTTTCCCTCGGAATCAAACAACTCGAGAGGAACCCCTGGGATGAAATCACCGCGAAGTACCCCGTCGGTTCGAGCGTGTCCGGGCCGATTACTAACGTGACTGATTTCGGAGTTTTCGTCGCGATCGAAGAGGGGATTGAGGGACTTGTGCACATATCTGAACTGAGCCAGAAGAAAGTGAAGTCCCTGGCGGAAAATTTCAAGGTTGGCGATGTTGTTACGGCATCGGTGAAGAACGTAGACACCAAGAGCAAAAAAATCCGGCTCAGCATCCGCGAATACGAGAACTCTTTGAATGAGACGTCAGGTAACCAGTACATGAATAATCGAGAAAAGGTGGGGTCGAACCTCGGAAAGGTGCTGGCAGGGGTTAAACTCGATGTTTAAGCTGGATGAGTGATTCCATGAGGAGGCATCCCTTCCTGGTCGGGATTCTGATACTTCTGACGGTGGGATTCCTGGTGTTCCTGATCTTTTTTGGAGCGACCTCGGCGGTGGGGAGGGGTTTTTCTCCGTTCAGGGACCGGGTAGGTGTAGTTCCGATCAAGGGTGTCATCATGGAGTCCAAGTCGGCTGTCGACCTCATAAACAGATACGGGGAAGATTCGAGGGTCAAGGCGATAGTAGTGCGGATAGACTCGCCGGGAGGCGGGGTCGCCCCTTCTCAGGAAATATTCGATGCCCTTTCCGCTGTGAAGAAAAAAAAGAAAGTTGTTGCATCCATGGGTTCGGTCGCTGCTTCGGGGGGTTATTATATCGCCTGTGCTGCAGACCGGATCGTGGCCAATCCTGGGACTCTGACGGGAAGCATCGGTGCCTTGATGCATTTCGCCAACGTCGAAGAGCTTCTGAAGAAGGTTGGTCTTAAGTCTGCGGTCATCAAGAGCGGAAAATACAAAGACATCGGAGCGCTGACGCGGGAGATGACGCCGGAAGAAAGAGCGCTCTTACAGGGGGTTGTCGACGACATCTACGACCAGTTTCTTGGAACCGTATCGGCTTCGCGGAATATCTCCGTAGAAGAATTGAGACCTGTCGCCGACGGCAGGATATTTACGGGACGGCAGGCGCTCAAAATGAGGCTGGTGGACGAATTGGGGGATATGGAACGTTCCGTAGACGTTGCGGCAAACCTCGCGGGGATAAAGGGAAAGCCTGAGGTCGTGTATCCCAAGGAAAAGGGCGTCTCTATCTGGCGGTTCATCGCCGACGAGATGGCTTTTTCCATAGTTAACCGTTTGAGAGACGAGGCGGAGAAAGTCGGTTATCAAGGGGCGTCATGGATCCCCCTCGTAAACAGCTGAAACCATGGTTTGAACGTTGTGGGAGTTGGCTCGGGAATGCTGAAAGAAGAAGAAACACAGTACAGAACGATCAAGGTCGAGCCGCAGGAAGATTTTTTGGTTGTCTGTCTTAATCGTCCGAAGGAAATGAACGCCCTCTCTAAAGAGATGAGGTGGGAATTGGAAAGCTGTTTCAGCAGCCTGGACGAGGACGATTCCGTTAAAGCGGTCGTCGTAACGGGAGGGGATTATGTCTTTTCCGCAGGAATGGACATCAAGGAAATGGAAGCCCTGCCGGACGGGGAGATCGATGATTATTTCAAGTCGATCATCCGGTACCTGAAAAAGATCATGAATTCCAGAAAGCCGGTCATCGCGGCGGTCGGTGGGATCGCCCTGGGGGGTGGATTCAACCTGGCGACGGTCTGCGATATAATCATCGCCTCCGAAAGCGCCATCTTCGGACACCCGGAACTGAAATTTGGATTGAACCCATTGTTCGACCCTCTGTGGCGTATCGTGGGGATGGCAAAGGCAAAGGAGATCGCCATGCTCGGTGAACCGATCGGGGCCATGGAGGCCTTGAGAATTGGCCTTGTGAACAAGGTTGCACCGCCGGACAGGTTCATGGACGAGGCTTTCACGATGGCCAGGGAGTTGTCGAAACGACCGGTGAAGGCTCTCGAGGCCGTTAAACGTATATCGGACATCGTGCCGAGACTTGATAGGGGGGCTGCTCTCGAGCACGAATTTGAGATATCGGCCTTGCTCTACTCACGGGCGGAGAGAAAAGAGTATATGAAACGGTTTATCTCCGAGCTGGAAAGCAAGAAGAAACAAAGGATTCAGTAGATGTCGTTTTCATAGTCTGTTGTGGAAAAATCTTTAAGCTGGTCACGCCTTTTCTTGTGCTGTAATTTTCTCAGTGCCTTTGATTCAATCTGGCGTATTCTTTCTCGGGTAACCCCCATCATTTCGCCGACCTCTTCGAGGGTGAAAGGCCCGTAATTACAGGCCACCCACGTGCAGTTGCAGAAAGTTTCGCTCTTCAACCACCATTCACATACGTTTTCCTGGCAGGGTTCCGTTATAAAGGTGTTGGTTTTTTTGCACTTATAGAGATTTGTCATGGATGATCACCTTCCTGCGGTAAGTTATTATATATTATGGCCTTTACGGCGAATTTGCAAGGCCGGCCCTTCCTTTTTCGACCAGGTGAAAGTAATCTTCGAGGATAGCTCTGTGGTCGAACATTAGCGGTTTGGGTAAATCGTCCCGTGAAAAAACTCCGATGTCTGATGCGTCGCTCGCGGCCCGCGGTGTACCCTTGCCTTTAGCTATGAAAACGGTCGAGATTGTATGTTGTCGAGGGTCGCGGTCGGGGTTCGAATAGGTA
>ERZ795052.4261-NODE-4261-length-14910-cov-4.565533_pt1 | contig 14910 bp, 14 predicted proteins | sample MGYA00375136_ERZ795052 | MGnify/ENA primary metagenome ERZ795052 (study PRJEB30181, sample SAMN05720156) | activated sludge metagenome | isolation source: Anaerobic digester | place: Japan | collected 2015-05-26 ... | reverse complement strand
CCCTCGACGATTCTCAAAGCTGAGGGTAAGGAATGCTATGGTCGCAAATAGTATCCAAGCGCAGTGCCGGGTGAGGTTTCAACAGAAATCGGATATTCTCCATATCGCATGACACAACTGTTTCGATCGCAAGTTGAAGGATGTCCGTGGCACTTTGAGTTTCCAAGGGAAGAATAATCAAGACTCGAAAAAAAGGCGCTTCCGTTTTCTTACCGCCTTCTTTCCATAAATTCATGTAACGAAAAGCCGGTGCCGTTTCCACCTGTAGATCCCGGCAGAAACGTTTCCGCTCCGCCACCAGCTTTGGTCCGCAAACCGCCACTGCATGGGGCAAAACGCCGCTGGTGCGTTCAATTTCTATAGGATAGGCACACAAGAAATATTTCTGGGTATCGAATCCCTGATAGCCCACAACCGTCGTTTCAGGAAAGAAACGTCGCAAGCCCATATTAAACGCCTTGTCCATATCCTGGTTTTCAAACCAATCGATGACGTGACGCAATGATACTCCGTAATCCTTAAGTCTTTTGATGAATCGGAACTTGAGGACGGCTTCTATAGAACGGCTGGAGAAAAGATGTTTCCACCAGGCCCGGCGCACCAGAGGGGTAACATCTATCCCGTCCAGAAGTGCCTGCCGGGGGAAATGACGTATGCTCCGGAGGGGATATGACCAGGCATAGGCAAAATCACTGGTTTTCAGAATCTCTTCCTGTATTAAAAAGCGTTGCCGCGCCGATCGCAGACTCCGCATGATGCGATGAAGATTCTTCAATCTTACCGACAAGTTGGCAAAAAATACTATTCCCTTTTCTTTCTCATTGCACAATATACCGCCAAAATTCTCGTAATACCGGTCTTTGAAATGGCCTTTATCGAAACTGCCATCAAGGACAAAAAGCTCTACGAGGGTAAAGTTGTCCGGTAGAGGTCCCCTGCGGGAGGGTAATATTGTCCGGCAAAGCCAGGTACGGTAAATCTGCCGGACGATGTCTCTCAAGCAATCCAAAAGGCATAGCAAGATATTCCCAATAGGCTCTAATAGATCATCCTGCACCGTTATCTTGATCGGCACGCCGAGGTCCTGACTGACAGAACGGATGGTTTTCCCGAGTGGTTTCGATCCTACTACAATTTCGGATAATTCCCCTGTTATGAGCAGTTCTCTGACCAAAACGACATAGCAACACTCGAGAAAAAGCTCACACACATAAGTATTACGGCTTGCAAGTCCCGAAACCCACCAGTCAAGGTCATCCTCCTTACCGATTGTCAGCCGGGATATCATGTCATTATAGAAAGCACGGGCACGATCTGCTGTGGCATTCAGTTGTTTCGCCAGTGAGGGAGTCAAACGGCCGCTGCTGGTAAGATCAATACGCACAGGACAACATCCTATGAATTGTCATGTTTGTCCAACAACCCATGAACGATGAAAATGGTTTAAATGAGATCAGCCCGATGTATTTTCATACTGAGCCACCTACTGGGCAGCGCAATAATTATGCAGATCTGTAAGATCGGGAAGAACCACAATACCGGGAGGGAAAAGAGAAGCAGACCCTGATTTGCGGCCGATGAAGCGGACCCCCGCATTGCAAGCCCCTTCATAGTCCGTCAAGGAATCGCCCACCATGAGGACGCAATTTCGATCATAATCATGGTCGCGGCAGATGGCTTCGATTATTTCTTTTTTAGATGCCGGTGCGCCATGTATGGAAACGAAAAAATGCTCCATTTGTCTCCGCTTTACAATTTCGATCATTTCCGGCTCCGGCGTTCCGGAAGCTACAAACAAATCCCTTTCCCTGTAATTAGCGGACAGAAAATCCTGGGCACCGTTGACCCATGGGGCATTGATGACGGCATCCATTACGAGGGAAGAAAAGAGGTCTCCTAACTTCTGTTCATCTTCCGGTCCGATATCATGTCCAAGGAGGATTTTTTCATAGTATCGGAATTTCTCGTATCTCGACATGCCACCATGCTGTAGGTGGTAAGAGACGACCTGGGCGACGACCTCGGCACCGTATTTGTTATACATTGCCGCAAAAGCGGCGGTCTTGACGTCGACAGACTCAACCAGTACACCGTCAAAATCGAAGATAACGGCCTTGATCGCCAACGTCAATCCTCTACCCAGCCCAGGATAGAACAAGGCGCGCCATCGCCCCCCGCAAAACGCAAAGGCAGGGCGATCACCTCAGTAAGACGTTCTCCCGGCCTAACATTCTCCAGCGTCAAATCTTCGAAGATCAGAATTTCCCTTTCCAGGAGGACGCGATGAGCCGCTCTCCCCTCCTCCCTTTTGGTCAGACAGGAAACGGAAAGAAAATCTACACCTATCGCCCGGAGGCCGGAAATATTGCTTTTCAAGTATTCTCCCAAAGAAGGGGAAAGCCCCGGTCCCTGTTGCCAGTATATCTGCTCCTGCCGCCGTTCCGAAAAACCCGTTTTCAAAAGAAGGAGATCCACAGTCTGCTCCCCGGTCAACTTGGGGGCAATATCCTCCGGACCAATCAACTCCCCCGGTTGGATTGGAATCTCCAACACCGATGGGGATTTGAAAAGCCATGTTTCTGGGGGATACTCATCTACTGTACGGCCTTCTGGGAAAAAATGCCGGGGGACATCAACATGGGTGCCGGCATGACTCGGCAGGGCAAGAAGTGTCGTATTGCAGGTATCGCCACGGATCATGGATCTGAGTTGGGAAAACAAAATTTTTCCATCACCGCCATAAAGCGGTGTATCCGGGCTCAGGACGTGCGACAGCCAGACCACCTTCATCGATAGGAACCTGTCACGACCGATTTATTGATGGTAAACGTCAATACTTCCCTGCCCGCTCAAGACAAGGACCCGTTGGTCTCATCATTGCCTGCTTTTGTCGAGTTCGTGATAAACCTCCTCGACAAGTTCAAGGATGCCCTGGCCGATATCTATGAAGACGTTCGGCACCATCTTCTTCCCTTCTCGTGGCGTGAAGCGATACGGGGTGATGTCGTAATGGGCAGGATCCCGTCCTTCCTTCTTATACTCCACACGGATGTGTTCGTTCATTATTTCCTGAATCATTCTAAGCAATTCCCTGGAATTCAACGCATGGGTACCCGTCAGGGTCAGGCGCTGATTGATGAATTCGGGAGCAAGGGCGGCAATGCTCATTTGCGCAGCGTCTTTGACGTGAATATATTCTCGCCTTTCCTCGCCTGTTCCGGGATATACGATGACGCCGTCACGCACCGCCTGGGTTATGTAACGTTTCATCCCGTTCCATGCCTGGGCGCGGGGACCGTAAAGAGAGCCATATCGCAAAATTGTGTATTTCAGCCCGTATTGCTCATAGTAGGCCTCGAGCATATGCTCCACGGTCTGTTTGCTTACCCGGTAAAAAGAACCGTGCTGACTATACACATAAATGGTGGAGGCATACATGAGACGTTCAATATTTACCTTGACACAAGCGTCAAAGACATTAGCACTGCCGATGATATTCTTTTCGAGGGTTTCCCGCGGCGACTCTACCGATTTGCCGATGTCGGCAATACCGGCCAGATGATAAACGTAATGAGCTTCCTTTAGGGCCTCCTTGACATCCGATTCGTTTAGAATGTCACCGACAATCATTCTCTGTTCCGGCCGCAGCCAAGGTGACATTATGACATCAAAAACAGTCACCCGGTATCCCTGATCGGTCAAGGCATCTGCGAGATGGCTTCCCAGAAATCCTGATCCGCCAATTACAACAACATTCTTTTCATTCATAAGCAGCCCGCCTCCCGCAACCCCGCATAAAGGTTGGCCATCGCCAATTTCTCCATCTCCGTCCTGGCTTCCCGGGCATAGGAACCGATATGCGGCGTTACTAAAACATTGTTATATTTAAGCAGAGGTCCGTTATATGGTTCCATGGCGAAGACATCCAGGCATGCGAAACCTACCCGTCCTGTGGCCAACTGATGCACCAGCGCGTTTTCATCAATCAATCCCCCCCGCGCCGTATTGATCAGGATGACACCCTGCCGACAGATCTTCAGTTCCCCATCCCCCAGAATCACATCCCTTCCCCCGGCATGTAGGGAAACGATTTCAGCTCTTTCTAAAAGATCGTTCAACGTCGTCGCTTGCGCCCAAGGCACTTCATCTTTAGGACATGGATCGTAATAAATAACCTCGGCGCCAAAGGCTTTTGCCAACTCACCCACCCGCTGACCGATTTCACCGAAGCCAATAATCCCGAGCATCTTTTTAGCCAACAAGGACCCCATGTGTTTTTGCCATCGCAAAGTCCGAACCAACCGGTCATGACCGGCAAGATTACGCAAGCCCGCAAGGATCATACCTATGGTCAATTCCGCCACGGCCTGAGTAAGCACATGTTCTGTTCGATAAACCTTTACGCCCATGGCCTCGGCTGCTGCCAGATCCACGTTGTCCCAACCAACGCCGACCCGGGAAATCACCTTGAGATAATCGCCCGCCCCTGCCAGGATCTTGCCATCGATCCGTTCCGTACCCGCCAGGATCCCCAAAGGCCGGTATTGATCGAGGAGTCTGGTCAACTCATCACTCCCGATCACACGCCCGAAGGGATTCAAAACATAACGAAAACCCTTTTCCATCAGATCGGACAGCAGCTCCGGTGTTTCGACGGCAAATGACGAGGTTGTGATCAGTATCGTCTTCATTTGATTCTTATCCTGTTACGACCAGCTACGATATTGGTCTGCCTTTTCCGGACACCTCTTCAAAACCACCCCCAGAAAACCGTCGAAGTCTTTCCTTCTCCATAAATATTTTGTTAGATTCAACAAGCCAACAGAAGGATACTGGGTATAACAATCCTGAAAAACAATCTCCCACCCCGCAAAGTTGAAAATCAATCCCCAATCTTCCGGACACAATTCAAATATGTGGGTATTTTCGGCATAAACCGGATCCGGCGATTTTCGTCTCAGATGATGCAAACCAACCCGACTTCGCCGTACATAGGGAACTGTAATCACGAAATACGAACAAGAAGAATGTATAGAGATATCATGGAGAAATCTTACGGGATCAAAAAGATGCTCCAACATTTCGTAGGAAACGAAAATATCGGCACAGATGCCGTCCTCTTGTAGATGCAATTCCTCGGCACGGCACTGTCGAGCCTCCATCCCGCAAGCTTCTATCTTTCTTATCGCCTCCGGATCGAGATTAACAGACATGGAGCGAACGGTGATTCCCATCTCCTTTGTCATACCGGTAAGATAGCGAAGATGTGTCCCCGACGAATCCCCTACATCCACCACATTTACAATTTCCTTTTTTTTATCTTTGTTTAAGATTTCGACCGTTTTCAGAAGCAGATCCATCTGAAAGGCATGCTGACCTCGCACCTTTTCCGTCAAGAAAACATCATCTGGATTTATATCAAGAAATGTATATTGGCCCGAGATATCGGGAACGATCTCGACCAGCTTTTTCTTCAGCTCCCCGTATCCGCGTTGGTTGCCGCTTGCCCGTAAGGACCGCACCAATAGCTTGCTGACCACGTGACTAACCTGCTTTTTCAAGGATAATGCCGCTCCCATTGCTAAACGACCGGAAGGGTCAATCTCCCCCGGCTACGGTGATTATCTCTCCGGTCATAAAACCGGCTTCCTCGGACATCAGATAATCGAAAGCCGCGGCTATTTCCTCGACCTTTCCCGCTCTTCCCATCGGGATCTTGGCGATCCTTTCCCCCAGTTCCCGCTCATTTCTTCCCGCCAACTGCTGGGGAGACATGACAAATCCTGCCCGCACCCCGTTGATGCAGACTCCTGACCGGGCCACTTCTCTTGCCAGGCCCCTCATGGCGATTTCCAAAGCGCCTTTGGCGGCTGCATAGTGGATGGATCGTGAAGATCCGGCATATTTGGGCGATATGGAACTAAGATAGACAATGCGACCATACCCCGCTTCCGTCATATAGGTGAGAGCCTCAGTGGCCATGGTGTACGCGGCCAGGCAATGCTGGCGAAAGATCGCCTCCCAGTCTTGCCAGTCCAGTTTATGCCAGTCCTGCCAATTGACATTCCCATGACAGATGGCGAGCATATCAATGAACCCCAAGGAACGGCGGACTTCGGCGACAAGTTCCCGACACCCCTCTTCGGTCATGAGCTCGGCCTGAAATATCCGGCAGGTCTTTCCCGTCTTCCCGACGTCCCGGGCTATCTCCTCAACGGCGGCAAGGTTGCGGCAATAATGCAAGCCGAGAGAGGTTGCGTTAAGAGATAAACGCCGGGCGACAGCGGATCCGATGGTTCCCGATGCGCCCACAATGAGACATACGGGTCGCAGCTCACTCATTTTCTGCATTTTTTTTCACCTGTGTAGCCCGCCAGGGGCATCCTGCACAGGCCTCCAGGAGATGGGATTTCCCCTGCCTGTGCAATTTCCTGGCATATTGAACAGAAGGGTCATGCCAGCAGGATTGAATATCCCTTTCCCAAGCATTTCCCGGCGACAGAAGACGGTAATCGTCATTGTTACAGGGGATGACGGCACCGCTCCATTCGACGGTCATACGCTGCCAGAGCTGTGGGCAAGCCCAATCATGATCAACCAATTGTTCATCACGCTTCATCGTATCCTTGTAGTCGATGGCCGCCACTTCGTCACAACGGTATTGCCAGTAATCTCGGTATTCATCCAGATTTACATAGGGGAGACAGACTGTTTGGACACGTACCTTGGGGTGGGCATAATTCCTCTTTATTTTCATATCCATCAAATTCTCGATGTTCCTCACGATCCGTTCAAATTTCGCACCGACACGTGCCGTTTCGAAAAGGACGGGGTCTACGCCTTCCACGGAAATAGAAATGCGGTCCAATCCTGCATCCATGAGCCTGAGCGACATCTCTTCAGTGAGGAGCATACCGTTTGAGTTAAAATAGATATCCACGATGCCCCTTTGCTTGGCATAGGCAACCATGTCGGCAATGCGGCGATTCAGCAAGGGCTCGCCGCGGTAACTGAGCTTGATGCTCCGTAACTGTTTTTCCTGACCTTCGTCGATAATCTTTCGATAAAGATCGAAATCCATATCACCGAACTGCTCTTTGGCTAAAAGAGGCAGCTTATCGCAAAACGAGCATCGGAGGTTGCAGCGACTGGAAGCTTCCAGATCAAGATGGACGGGAAAGTCTCTCACCTGAAAGCGGGCCGGATACTCCATCCAGCAGCGACGGTATTCATCATAGAGGGCACTGCGATTCTCCGGAGCGGAAGAACCCCAGAGGGAATAGAAATTGGCATTAGCCTTCGCCTGGACGTTGTTTTTCCTGTCCATCATTGGCCCTCATACGGACTGGATGCATCGGTAAAACCCTGCTGTCGCAACCAGTATTCCACCCCCGAAAGCTGCCATTCAAAATCAACGTCGCAACCACCCCACTGTTTGAGGGGAAAGATCCTTTGCCCCATCCATTTCTGGGGCAACAGTCCCTCTTCCAGACGCTCCAGACATCGGGGACGCACAATGGAAACCCCCATGTCAGCAAACCAGACATCTCCTTGGGAATCACGGTCGCAATTGAGGGTCTTCGGATCACCGAAGGTTTCGAAGGGAACGAAGGGGTGCAACAGACCGTCGGTGCCAATCTTTCTCGCCCTCAGGGGGCTCCACATATTATAGCAGGAAACTGTGACGGCCGAGTCATAATCCTTATTTTCCCGAAGCGCCTCAATCCCCTGATCGATAGTAGCCGCAAGAATCGTCGCAGCATTACAGAACAAAAGAACAATCAACTCTATTTCCTGACCATGGGCCTGCAGCTCCTCCTTGATAACCCGGTAACCGTGAACATAAGCGTGTTCCCCCAAGGCGGTACGCGAGGCCAGCTCAGGGGGACGCACGATTACCCGCGCCCCGTGTTTCTCGCCGATCTCCATTATCCGTTCGTCATCCGTCGAAACATAGACTCTATCCACATGCCGGGCATACTTCGCCGCCAGCAGCGGATATTCCATCAACGGTCTGTTCAGAACCGGATATAGATTTTTCCCCGGGAACCCCACACTCCCCTTTCTGCCTAACAACAGCGCCACTATCATAGGACATCCTCCCTTATCATGGAACCAACATTCTGATCTTTTTCATCTTCACGGAAAAAATGGTCATTGCCATCTTTCTGACCTCCCCGTACCTTCGGGAACTCCTCGCCAGGAGGAGATCAAGGACCAGCCCATAAAATAAAACCGTCCCGAACTTCAGTGCCAACAGATACCCCCAGGCAACGCTCAGGGTATCCATAAAATAGACGAGGGCAATGACGCTCAATAAGGGCCAGAAATTCTGCCTGAGGCCATAGTCCGTTTTGTGGAGACGTTGCGCAATGACAAATGTCAACCCGAACAGAAGGATTTCCGTGACAGTCTTGGCCAATGCGGCACCATAAACATTGAGACCGGGAATTAGAAAGTAATTGAGGACAACATTCAGCAGGGCGGAAAAGAACAACGTCACGGGAAACCAAATGGTTTGGTTTTTAAAGACGAACTTGAGCTGGAAGATGCCTGTCGCCTCCGAAAATATGATGCTCAAGAGGAAAATAGGAACGATCTTGTAGCATTCATGAAATTTCTCATTCATCAACAGTTGCACGATTTCCTTGCTGAAAAGCGACATAACCAGATACAAGAAGAGGGAAATTTGCACAAAGATGAGGAAGGCATCCTTGATATCCCCCTGGACGCCCTCGTCGCCGCTGTCCAAACGCTTCGATATCTCGGGCTTGATCGACGTCATCACCGGCCGGGACAGAAAAGAGTACTGATTGGCAATATTGACACCAGCGGCATAGATCCCGACGGAATTCAGGGAAATCATGCTGTTTAAATACACCTTGTCGATCCGGTCCTGCACCCAGGAGAGGAAATTCAGCGGCACCATAGGCAGGGAATACTGCATCGCTTCCTTGATTATCTTCAGTTTCCCGAAGGAGAACGACAGCCATTCACGGATCAGCCAAAGTCCATACAGGGTAATTATAAACTGCACGACGGCCTGCAGCACGATGATATCCCAGACATCGAATCCCCAGTAGCACAGACCGGCGATCTGTACGGGCATAAAGAGGACGAACTGTAGGAGCTCCAGGTAAAAAATCCGTTTGTTTATCTGAAGGCTGAGAATGTTGTCGCTGACAAAACCGTAGATAGTCAGCAAGAAAGCCATGACAACGGGGATATAGAGGTATCCTCGGCCCGGAAAGACAATATCGGAAATGAAGAAGGCAACCAGGTGATCAATCAGCAGGGCGGAGATACTGCCTCCCACCAGAGAAAAAACGAGGAGGTAAAAGAATATGGCCCCCAACCGCTCTCGGCACTCCTGCCCGTCCGTCCTTTCGTAGCGGAAGATCACCCTTCCCGCATAGGAACCAAGCCCCAGGCTGAAAATCCCGCTTAAAAAAGTCTGCACGACGGCGACCATAGCCAACACGCCGAAATCCTGCGGGGATAGATAAAAGGTGACGATGGGCAACGTGAGCAGCGCAGTAACCTTTGTGAAGATACGCACCGTACTCAGCCAAAAAATATTGCCGAGGATAAACCGGTATCCGCTCAAGGTACTTTTCTTCGCACTGCCATGCCCATTCGGCCGACAGAAATATTGCCCAGAACATCATCAATTTTTTTCTTGTCATACTCCGGACAACAATAAGCAATTAGAAACTCTCTGTTTTTCACCATGGGATTCCCATTTTTCAAATCCCGATGGATCATTTTCAACACTTCGGAGAATTCGTCATAATCGAATGTTACATATGCCCTTTTTTTAAGCAGTTCCAAAGCCCTGGGTTCAAATTTGACATAGTCGCTGTTCAAAATCAGGGCTATGGGTTTATCCGTCTGGAGGCATTCCTGAAGTACCGTTGAAGGATAATCGAGGATAAAGGCCGCAGCGCGATGCAGGACGGCAGCCAACGGCTTTGTTTCTATTCTCATGCGGTCATCATGGGCCGCCGCCTCGCCATAGAGATCCTCCCTTCCTTTGACGGTCTTGAGGACGAAACGTCCCTCTGATGCCTCTTTCAGCATGTCGATTATCTTCAACTGGTGCCGGTAAGCTTGGAAAAAACTACCACCATTGTATGGATAATGCTGCCATGTACCGGTCTTGATATTATCGAGTATTAAATATATCTCTTCCGTCGCGTCCTCCCGCTCGGCACGTACGATGTTCTTCCCCACTTCTCCTAGATATAGTGACCCTACAGGAATAACGTGGGCCTTCTTCTTATCCACATAGGGGCTTTCCGCTACACCATCACCATATACCAGAAAATAGTCGGACCAATCCGTATCGAGGTCGAAAAGGGGCCAATCGAGATATCCGGCGCCACCCCCTTCCTGGTAGGTGACGATAGGGATTCCCAGGGATTTGGCAATTCCCAGGATAAAAGCCTCCTTCATCTCCAGGCGGCAGGAAGCTGTGCAGAGAAAGGCCGGCGCCATGTCTGCCAGAGCCTTCCTGATTGCCTGTCCCGGCCTTTCTATAGACCCCAGTGATTTGGCGACATGGGCGGCAAGACATAGAAAAGCGAAGCGGCCGAGGGCGGGGTTTCCCTGAAAGATGTCGTGCCCTGCAAGTTCCTTCCCCGCCTCATGAATAGCGGCCGCAACAGGATACCCCTCCCCGGCGCCCCGGGAAACCGTGAACGCCCTCACGGATCTGGAATACAGGGATTTCAAGACCACCCACCTTTTAAAAAGGAATATCTTATAAAACTCTCTGGCAGAGGAACAATATTCCGTCCAGACCCGCAAATCGTAGCGGTGGTCAAGAACGACGATCTTTTCCTTCCCGCTCCCACGGACATTAATACCTGTCCAGGTCTGTCTGCCCAGCCTTATCAATTCAGCCAGGTCGTAGTAGTCTTCCTTATTTCCGCACAGGCAACCAGCGTCCGACCGCAGGGGATATATCTTGATGTTATTGAAAGCCGGTTTGAAAATATGCTCGATAAGGAGGGGGACAAGAGGAGTGCGCCCGCCGATAATCTTATCCAGTTTTCCAGGATCCCGGCAAACGATGATTTCCCGCCCGGTGAGGAGCGGCAGCAGATCGGCAAGGATGAGATAGGAGGAAATCAGTGCATCAAAAAAAATCTTGACCTGGTAGAAACTGCCCCCCAAAAGGTCGATGTTGCTCTCGCCCAGAAAGGGCAGGCGCTCCCTGAGGCTGCGGTCGACCATCTCGCAGATTTCCCGGACTCTGGACATGTTTTCCCTGCCGAGGGAGTTGAGATCCGGAGGGTCGACTATTTCGTCAGGGAAAAGACATTTCACCCCCCGCTTTTCCAATTCCACCTTGGCATCGACGGAAAAGGGCAATATGATGTCTTCAATTCCCCCACCGAACCCGGCAACATCCTTCGTGCCCAACGGGCCAGCGAGGATTATGTATCTCTGATTCTTTCCAGACAAGGCTTATGGAAAGGAATGCTTAGAACCCACTACGATGATAGATCATCCTGATCCCGGCAAATATCCCCCCGGGAATTACCTGTCGCAAGTTCACGGCAAATATCCGGACGAGCATCGTCTTTAAATAGAGCAAGAAGTGGCCGCGGCGCTTCAGCCAACTCAAATACGGATCATAGTGGACTTTAGCCACCAAACTGAGGAGTTCCCGGTCAGAAAATTTGGTGAAATTAATAAACAGTCCCCGTCGGTAGCCCAGCACGAACTCCTCTTCGTCCTTGATAAGACCGTGCCGGACAGCATGTTCCCAAAGGGGGGTGCCGGGGAAGGGGATCGGCGTGTTGATGGAAAATGACCAAGTATCCAACTGCTTAAGAAAATCAATTGTTTCTTCCACAGTCGTTCGCGTTTCTGAGGGAAAGCCGATGATGATCTCCGGAATGTTGATGATCCCTGCCTGTTTGGTCAGTAATCCCGTTTCCAGGGCTTCCTCCCGTGTGACCCCTTTTCTGATTTCTTTCAGGATGGCATTGGCACCGCTCTCGTAACCGTAATTTATCATGATGCAATTGACTTCCTTCAAGAGGGAGAGGATCTCGGCGTCCACGTTGTCGACCCGGGCACTCAGGATAATCAGGGCAATGGGCAGTTTTTCCGCCTTCAAGGCAGCGCAGAACTCCCTCACCCAAGCCTTGCTGCCTGTGGTCAACTCATCGTTGATCTGGAACACATCCACACCGTATGTCTCATGTAGATGCCTGATCATGGCGACGACATACCCGACGCTGTGCTGCCGCAGCCCCCGGTGATGACGATAGCAAAAGATACATTTGTGGGTACAGCCACGTGCCGTGATAATCGGAAACATGTATCTCTTCCCGGCGAGGACCTTTCGTACCGATTTATTTATGTCGTCTTCTATCCGCAGATAATGATCGATCCACTTGTCCAGAGTTTCCAGATAACGATTCATCTTCAACAGCTCAAAAACCGGCATGGGAATCTCATCGAGGTCTTTTAGCAGACGTTCAGACTCCGTGCGATTGACGACACCGTTCCGGACGAATGAGATGCCCGCCACCCGAGAAACATCTCCCTGCTCCTCCAGGGTCTGGATTAGTTTAGGGAAAGATAGTTCAGCTTCGCCGTGGACCACGTAATCCACACCGGCCCTGTTGAGAAGCAGATCGACAACGGAAGAGAGTACTCCGCCGGCAACGATGGGGATACCACTGAAATTCTGTTTGATCAAGGCAACGAGTTCCTTGCAGCGACCGTAACTGGAAGTGATGCCCCCCATGCCGATAAGACCCGGGGCAAATTGCTTGATCTGTAAGATAATCTCCTCATCAGAAAGGTCCTCCTTCACCAGATCGAGGATCTTGACCCGATGCCCATGCCGCAAAGCGGCACTCGCCGCATAGAGTACCCCAAAGGGCACCGATCCATCCCGCTCCCGTGTCGGCACTTCTATCATAAGGACATTCAACGGATCACCATATCGCTACAGAAAGTTGGTGGCACACTGTTCACAGATCCGGTGGCGGAAGTATTCCCCGTTTCGGTGTATCTTCCTCAATTCTCTCATTTTCCTGGAGTTCCAGATCTTATAAAGGGATTCTTCGCCGACATTGCCGACGGCCATTTTCAGCGAGTAACCAAGGAGGCAGCAGGGCAGGACCCGGCCATCGGTCAGGACCACGACGCGGAACCAGGGCTGGGTACACCTAAAATCAGGATTCTTTACCTTCTTGTCGCCCGGAACCGGGTTGAGCTCAACCACCTCGGGGAAAGCCATGTTGTACTCCTGAATGGCGATAGCATCGACATGCTCCGTCCAGAAGGAGATGAAATCGTCCATTTCATGCTCATTTTCCTTCATCTTCACAAAACTAACCCTAGTAATGGGCAACTTCATATCGAGTTCCTGCTTACGTTTGCAGAAATACAAAATATTTTCCATTACCTTGGAAAAATCGGAACCGATGCGGATCTTATCGTATGTCGCTTCCGTAATCGCATCGAGGGAAAAATGGATCCGTGTCAGCCCTGAATAGAGAAGCGCTTCTGTCTTTTCACGATCGAGAAGCGTCGCATTGGTGTTTATCATGATGTCGAGAACGCCTTTTTGTTTCGCATAGGCAATGTAATCGAGTAAATTTTTTACCAGCAGAGGCTCCCCTTCCTGGTCGAGGCCGATGGAAGCCAGACCATACTGAACACCCTCGTCCACGACTCTCTTAAACAGATCGATATCCATCAACCGCTGGCGCTGAGGATAGCGGTCCTTATGGGCATGGGTGCACATGACGCAACGGAGATTGCAGCCGAAAATCGTCTCAAAGTCGATGTGAATCGGGTATTCGGGTTCGACGGTAAAACTCGCCGCCGCCTCGAACCTTTCCCGATACCGGCGAAAATCTTCCCCGAGGTTTCGAATAAGAATATCGTTGACGTTGACACGGTAACTGAACTGTTCCGTCTGTTTTGAGCTGTCCTGACGTGAAAATTTCTTTTCCATTCCTATAGGTCCCTATAAATCCTTCTTTGCATAGACGATCATCATATTGCCGAAAAAAGCGGGGGTTTCCCGATTCTGGAAAATACATTTCACAAGATCGACAATGTCCCGTCCGAGAGAGGCATAGGGCGTTTCGAGATAGGGATAATTTATCCTTGAGATCTTAAAACCCGCCTTCGCCAGCATGGCCCTGATCGTTTTCGGTGAAAAATAATAAAGGTGCTCGCCGGGTTTGACCTGATTGAACTTGGTCCTGAAGAGCACCGCACTTATACTGCCGATATTGGGAAGCTGGCTTATTCTCAGGACGCCCTCGTCCTTCAGTGCCCGGTGCATACTCACAAGATCCTCGTAAGGATTCTGGGAATGCTCCAGAACCCCCCGCATTTGCACAATATCGAAATATTTTTCCGGCAGTTCGATATTTCGGACCTGACCGGTGATGATGTTCAACCCGAATTTTTCCCTGCCGATCCGGGCCGCGTCGGCAGAAAATTCCGTTCCCCATTTCTCGAAGGAATCAGGCAACGTCAACAGAAACTTACCCACAGCGCAACCCACATCGAGAAAGCGCCCGGCTTGGGCGACATTGGCCATGATCTCCTCGATTTCCATCTCGTACATCCGCTGCCGTAGTTCGTCACCGGCGTAGTGCCCATCCTCGAAATATTCTTCGGAATAAAAGGCCTGCAACTCATCGTTGTCGGGACGGGGGTTGCAGTATATGAGCCCGCACTTACGGCACTTGACGATCACGATGCCCGCCTTCCGGCCCCAGAACCCGGTTTTATTGACGCCGCATAGATTGCAGTTGACTGTTTCCATATATAATTGTTTCGTCTTGTTAGTTATTTTTACTGCGTTTCAGCCCGGGCCTGCTCCCAAGTCCGCTTGACCTGACGGTTCAGCTCCAGCCACTCGGG
>ERZ795052.4253-NODE-4253-length-14949-cov-24.104136_pt1 | contig 14949 bp, 15 predicted proteins | sample MGYA00375136_ERZ795052 | MGnify/ENA primary metagenome ERZ795052 (study PRJEB30181, sample SAMN05720156) | activated sludge metagenome | isolation source: Anaerobic digester | place: Japan | collected 2015-05-26 ... | reverse complement strand
AGAAAATTATATATTTTACAATTACTCTTCATAATGATGAACCAATAGGTTTTATTATATTGATTAATATTAATTATATACATAAATATTGCGAATTGGGAATAGTTATTGGCGAAGAGAATTGCAGAGGCAAAGGATATTGTGAGGAAGCAATTAAACTGATAATTAACTATGCATTCAGTCATCTTAACATGAACAAAATTGGTGTAGAAGAAGTAGTTGAATTCAACAAAGGTCCTTTAAAACTGTGCAAAAAAATTGGATTTATTAAAGAAGGAATATTAAAAAAACATTATTATATTGAATCTAAGTATTATGACATTTATTTATTATCAAAATTTAAATAGTGCCCTTAAATCATAATGTAAACTTATCTCGTTTATTATGTTAATCTCCATTATTGCCCCAATGTATAACGAAGAAGAAAATGTTGAAAGAACATTTTCTGAAATCGAAAAGGAAATGAAGAAATTTCCCCAGTTGGATTATGAAGTCTTATTCGTGGATGACGGGAGTACAGATAATTCATTTAATATTGCTAGAGATATTGCTGGAAAAAATAAAAGGTTAAAAGTTATCGGTTATGGAAAGAATCTTGGGAGGGGTTATGCAATAAGGACAGGTTTCCGATATGCCAGAGGAGACATATTTATAACAATTGACTTCGATTTATCATATTCTGCTGATCACATTGGAAAAATGCTTAATATTCTATTAACAGAACCTTTTACTGATGTCGTACTTGTATCAGCTTATATGCCAGGCGGACAAACAAAAGGTGTACCATTCTACAGACTTGTTTTGTCAAAATTGGGGAATTGTATCTACCGATATGCCTTTAAGCCTCCTATTTATACATCAACTTGCATTGTAAGAGCATATAGAAAAAATGTAATAAAGTATATTTTATTAAACGAGGATGATAAAGAGGTTCATCTGGAAATAATTTCCAAAATTCTTGCAAATGGCTTCAGGATAAAGGAAATTCCAGGCGTATTGACTAAAAGAAAAAAAGGAAAATCAAAATTCAGATTTCAGGCCACGATCGCAAAACATTTGATATATTTTTTTCATGAAAAACCATTCTATTTGTTTGGGATGATTGGTATTTTATTCTTAATTATAGGTGTTGTTTCTTCAATAATAATCATATATTCAAGGTTCTCAGGTGATGTTGAATTCACAGAGTCTGTGATAGGCAGAATTGTCTCCCCAAATTTTGTAATTCTTAATTTTATTTTCGGATTTCAGTTTCTGGGATTGGGATTTTTGGGAGCTCAAAATAGCTACTTGAAAAAGGAACTTTTCAGAATACAGAGGCAAATTGAGTATTATAACAGGGATGAAAAATAAAATTAATCTGATCATTAAATATTTAATCAGTTTATTAATTCTGGCGGTTATTTTTTTCCAGATTAAATTTGAAAATTTACTAAAAATTGAGATAAATTTTGATCTGAAGTTATATTTAATGATTTTTTTTACGCTCTTTTCTTCTTTAATGCTGAGAGCTCTCAGATGGCACTATTTGATGAGAAATGTTAACACAAGTTTATCAATCGGATTTTCTATTAAATTATTGCTTACAGGTACAGCATTAAATTTGATTGTTCCTGCTGGAATGGGGGATGTTTTGAAGAGTTATTTCGGATATAAATGGAGCAATATAAAAGAAAGAATGCTGGCAGTCAGTATTGCAGATAAGTTAATCGCAATTGGTGGGCTCTTTTTTATATCACTATTTATTTTTTTTTATTTAAATGAAAAGTGGATTATAATACCAGGAATATTTTGTTTGATACCTCTATCACTATTAATTCTCTTACGATCAAAAGGTTTTGTAAGTTTTATTGAATATCTTTATAAAAAGTCAAGAATTGAAAAATATTTGAAAATATCGTTTATTGAATTGATTAAGAATTCTGATTTTTCAGTATTTAAAATATTTGTATCAGTTATAATATCCATATTAGCATGGTATTTCACCTATTATATTTTATTCCTGAGCTTTAAATGCCTCGACGTGAACATTTCATTTTTCCAGGTGCTTATTTATGCCCCTGTAATCACTATCGTAAGATTATTCCCTTTTACTTTAAATGGAATAGGCAGTGATGAGGCAGCTATTATATACGTTTATTCAAGATATATTGATAGCTCTGAACAGATTCTTGTTGCAGCATTCATTTACAGAATAATATCTCTGATTATTCCTGCATTGGCAGGTACTCTGATTATTATTTTTAATAAAAAGGAAATTAGTAAGGCAAATTAAATATTCAAGATGGGAAAAGATTTTTTCAAATCAGACTATTTTCTTGCTTTTCTTTTATTAATAATAGGTTGTTTAATTGTTATAACCTATTTTATAGGACCTTCAAATCCGGATGAATTTTTATACTTGTGGATTTCAAAACAAATCAATGAAAATGGGATACAGGATTATTTATCCCGGGCAAATACAAGTCTGAGATATTTGAAAGTAATTTATAATATTCTTGTTTATTTGCCTGTTAGATTATTCGGGTATAACTTCTTTTCGTATACATTTATTTCTGTTTTGAGCTATTTGCTTACTAGTATACTGATATATTTCTTTGTGAAAAAAATTAATGGTTCGTCTTTTCAGGCTTTTGCTGCTTCAATTTTTTTTATGACAATTCCTGCATCAGTTTTTTATTCTACATTAGTCCTTCCTGAAATGATTCATTGTTTAACTGTTTTTATTTCAATAACAATTACAATTTTAGCAGCAAAAAAAACAGAAAAAAATGGAATCTATTTTTTAATTGCAGGAATCTTTTGGGGAATTAGTTTGTACTTGAGGGAGCATTCAGTATTTATTTTTCCTGTTTTCATTTTTCTGGTATTTAAATACATGAAAAATGTTAAATATAAATTTCTAAATATAATTGCAGGATATCTTTTAATTTTTATTGTGGTAAACGGAATCGTATATTTATTTACCGGTGATTTTTTATATCAGTGGTCATTTGCAAAGCTGAGGTTTGGTGGAGTAAATCCAGAGAATACTAAATTTTTTGAACCGGTAGGCTCTAGACTATATTATACTTATGCTCTTTTAACTAGAGTGGACTTTTTTGGTTTGTATGTAATAATGATTACTCTGATAATGGGATTTTTAGTAGTAAATAAAAACTTAAGAATAATTATTTACGATGACATTTTTTATATTCTGGTTGTTTTATTTTTTTCGTATGAGATTTTATACCGATTCATTTTGCCTGCACCAAGAACTATTGCATATATTTCTCCAATGTTCCCTTTTATAGCGATTTATATTTCCGGATTGTTATTCAAAACAGCACCTTTAATACAGAATTCAGTAAGAAAATGTCTGGGTGTATTTTCATTCATCTTGATTTTTTGTGCATTATTTTTGGTTGTATTAAAAAACATAATTTTAGACTATATAAGTAATCTATTAAATTCAAGAGATAATTATTTGCTCAACTCAGAAATAAAGTCAGAAATATTTTACAATTTACTATTGATTGCAATTTGTATTATAATCACAGTTACTATTATAACACTATTGAATAAAAAGATCAACAGGTACTCATTTCAGGTAGTTTCAATAACCATATTACTCACAACATCTTTGCTCTTTTTTATTCCTGTTAGAATACAGAAACATGTTGACTATGTTTTGCTAAATAAAGACCTTTGCGATTTTATCAGTAATTCAGAATTTAATCAAATATTCGTTCATCATGGTTACCAGAGGTCACCACTGATTTGCTATTCAGGTTATAGAATATCAGACGGCTACATTAATTCTAACAGGGATATAAAAGACAAAAAAAGGATCAAACCATTTTCGGAAATAGATTCCAGTGGGGAGGGATTATTGATTGTTGATGACTTACTCCTTGAAAGGCAAATTAATAATAAAGAAATTAATTATGATATTTACAATAAAATAATGGCAATAAAATCAGGATCATTACCGGTTTTCAGAAAAGGCAAAATATCTGTTTATTATATAGGCCAGCAATAACGGGACCCTGATTTTACGAATCAAATTTTAATGAGCTCTCTTAAGCAGAAAACAATATCAGGCTTACATGGAGCTTTATTGAAAATTTTTTCAATCAGGCTTTACATTTTATTACAGGAATTATTCTTGCAAGACTATTAACACCCGGGAATTTGGTCTTATTGGCATGTTAAATATATTTATTGGTGTTTCGCAACCATTCATAGAGAGCGGTTTCAGCAATGCTTTGATAAGAAAAAAAGATTGCACACAGGCTGACTATTCAACAGTTTTTTATGATTTGATTGCTGTTTATTTTATGTTGTTCTTTTTATCTGGTCCAATAAGTAATTTTTACAGGCAGCTAATACTGAAACCAATGATACAGATTATGGGACTGGTGCTTATAATAACATCGTTTACAATAATACAGAGTGTAATTCTTGTAAGACAAATAGATTTTAAACTTCAAGCCGAAATATCATTTGCTTCAGCACTATTTTCCGGAATTATTGCTATAATAATGGCATTTGCTTGTGCTGGAGTATGGAGGCTTGTTATACGTATTGTATCAGCAGCAGCATTAGGCTCAGTTCTTTTATGGATGTTTAATAAATGGAGGCCGGCTCTGGTATTTAGCAAATCCTTATTCAAAGAGTTGTTTGGATTTGGCAATAAATTGCTGTTGAGCAGTTTGCTTGATAAAATATACAATAATGTTTATTATTTGATCATTGGCAAGTTTTTTCTGCAAAAGAACTTGGGTATTATACAAGAGCCAACATGTTTAAGGACTTTCCTTCAGCAAACATAAACAGGGTAGTTTCCCGTGTGACTTATCCGGTTCTGGCGACTCTTCAGAATGATAAAACAGCTTTGGAATCGGGTTACAGGAGACTTCTAAGAAGCGTTATGTTTATAACGTTTATACTGATGATTGATATGGCAGCGGTTGCTGAAACATTGATAGTTTCTCTAATTGGCTGTAAATGGCTGCCTTCTGTTGTGTATCTCCAGATGCTTTGCTTTGCAGGGATGCTGTATCCTCTCCATGCACTTAACATGTTAAATGTGCAGGGTAGATCTGATCTTTTTCTCAAACTTGAAATTATTAAAAAATAATAGCAATGCCGGTAATAATGGCGGGAATATTCTGTGGCATCAAGGCAATGATTGGAGGAATGATTATTTTATCTTTTATGCCTATTATCTGAATAGTTATTATTCAGGGAGATTGATTGATTATCCAATGAAAGAACAGGTCCTTGATATACTACCATCATTTTTAATTACAGTTTTGATGGGACTTATTGTTTATTTTACGGGAATAATTTTACAAACCGGCAATACTAAAGTTGCTGATACAACTTGCAGCTGGTTCATTAATAGTTTTTGTGATATGTGAAACAATAAAATTCGGTGATTATTTATATATAAAAGAGATAGTTAGAGATAAAATTAAAATTTATTTTAATGAAAGAAAGTGAACCTGTATATGTAGCCCGCCCGGCCCTTCCTCCCCTGGAGGAATTTACAGAATATCTGAAACAGATATGGGACAGCCGCATTCTCACCAACAACGGCCCTTTTCACCAGCAGTTTGAGAAAGAACTGGCTGAATATCTGGGAGTAAAATATGTTTCGTTTGTAAATTCTGTTAAATATATGCTAGAAGCTTAAATTTAGGATGAAAAAATTTAAAATCAGTTAAAATGTAATCATTCATAATTTTACATATGCTTCTACAGCATTTAAACCTTTATTTAAATAACTTAAGGTAATATTGTGTGACTTTGAACCAGAGAATATCAGCATACGTGTAAATAGGATTGAATGATAAATTAATGAAAGAATTGTAAAAATAGTTTCGGAAGATTATGCAAGGGCATAACAGTAGTTGTAAAAACTATTAATAACATAACGAGAAAATATAAATATAAATTATATGCAGTTCATAATGCTATACATCCAATAGGTTCATTGCATAAAGGAAAGTGAACAGGAACAATTGTAAATGTTAAAGCATTTAGTGTCCATAAAACGAAAAATATTACTAAAAGAGAAAGCAGGGAACTTTTAACAAATGATGGCTACATTGTTGAAAAAGAGTAAAAACTTTGAGAAGAAAAGGTACTGATAAATATTCATTTATTTCGTATAACAGGACTAAAGGGTTCTATGAATATGATGTTATAGACAATTTGCATATTCAGTCAAATATTCTTGTCACTCTTGATGTAAGACAACTGCGAAAGCTGGACTGGATAAATAGTGAAAGGAAAAGGATAGCAAACTATTATTTAAATGAGCTTAAAGGTATTGATGGGTTGAATTTTCTCAGGATACCAGAATATACTGAGCCCAACTGGCATATTTTTGGTGTTCTTGTAAACCCGGAAGATAAATACTGGATAATGGATGCATTGCGTGCGGAAGGGATTATGTGCAATGTACATTATACTCCGCTTCACAGGAATAAATTTTACAGGGGGCTTGCCAGTGATGAAGAGATGCCCGGAGCTGTTGAGTTTTATAGTAAGCTTATTAGATTGCCGATTTATCCTTCACTTACAGCTGAGGAAAGAAAATGCATTGTTGATGGAGTCAAAAAAGTGTTTAATTATGATTAAAAAAATATTATTTGTATTAGAGGATATATTATGGGTTATTCGTTGTGAATATAATTTATGGCTACATGGGCCGTATGGATTATCAAAGGTTATCGAAAAAATCCCTTATAGATTTTTGATTAAAAATCTCCGTAGATATGGAGCGACAATAGGTAATTATTGTCGTTTTGAAAGGGGTATTAATTTACACAGGCCTTTGGGGAAAAAGCCTTTTGAGAATCTCATAATAGGAAACAATGTTTATCTTGGGCATAACACTTTATTAGACCTTTCTAGAAAAATTATTATTGAAGACAATGTAATTATTGCATCACGTTGCCAGATATGGACACATACAAGTATTTATGAATCTTTAGATGGTGGTAATAATTTTGATTATAAAGAAAAATTTGGTGATGTGATTATTAAAAGAAACTCTGTTATATATTCAGGAGTAATAATAAAACACGGTATAACTATTGGAGAAGGTTCAAAAGTTGGTGCAGGTTCTGTAGTAATTCGAGATATTGTGCCTTTTACTTTTTTTGCAGGAAATCCTGCCAGAGAGATAAGAGAAATTTAGCTTAAAGAGAATTATTATGAAAATTTTATTTGTGAAAAATACCTGGATAGGTAATGTTTTTGATTCATTTGTCAATTCATTTAAGAAGTCAGGTCATGAAGTAAATGTTTTTTGCTTTCGTTCTGAAAATTCAATCATGAAAAAACTTAAACTTCACAATATAATTCAAGTAAAGAATTTCCTTACAAACAGGGAAATATATAATTCCAACAGGTTGGTATTAAATGAATTTCAAAAGTTTAAGCCAGATCTTTTCATCAGCATAAATGAGGCATCTATATTACCGGAAACTGTAAATTTTATTCAAAAAAAAAATTGTTTTACAGTTAATTTCGTAGCAGATAATCCATTTGACCCATTACGTTTTTCTTTCTATCCTATAACTTTAAAGTATTATAATTTAATTTTTGTTCATGACAAAATATGGATTCATTCAATAAGAAATATTGCACCAAAGTCAAGAGTTGAGAAGATAATATGCGGAGGCGGTTATGATCCATCTTTGTTTTTCCCTGTTGAGTATGAAGAGATCACTGATGATGAAAGAGAAAGGTTAAAGTGTGATATTTCCTTTACTGGTGAAAGTTATTGGATGAAAGGTGAGGGTGGTTATAGGGCGGGAATTTTAGACCAATTGGGGGATTATAATGTTAAAATATGGGGGGATTCGGGTTGGAAAAAAAGATTTCCGTATTATTTTAACTTAAAAAGGTTCTATCAGGGAGAAAGACTAACGTATGAAGATTTACGCAAACTTTATAGAGTTAGCATAATTGTTTTAAATATGCCTTCACCACAAATCTTTACTGGATTTCAGCCCCGTACATTTGAAATTGCTGCCTGTAAGGGTTTCCAGATAGCTGATTGGAGGGAAGAACTTGATGAATGGTTTACTGAAGATGAACTTGTGACATTTAAAGATATACCGGATTTATTTGATAAGATTGAATTTTTCTTAAAAAATCCAGATAAAAGAGCATCGTATGTCGAAAATATCTATAAAAAAGTTGTTAATAATTACACATGGGATGAAAGAGTAAAAGATATTTTAAATATAATAACTGAATGCCTATAAAAGTAATTAACAAGTGTTCTTATGTAATTTTAGTAAGATGTTTTGTAATTTTTACCTAATTTAACCCAATATGGTACAATTGTGTAAAAAAATTAATTGACATTAAAATGTTATTAAATAAAAAAAATATATATGAAAAATCAAGTATTGCTGAGTTTTTTGAGTTAATATTTTTAATATTGTTGTCCTTTTTCTTAGTTTATTATATTAGTTTTCAATTTAATAGAGTATTTTTCTTAATATTTCTGCCATTTATTTGGCTAACCAAAAGAGATTATTTCTGGCTTGCATTTTTTTTTATACTTATGGAGAATCCAGGAGGTCTTTTTTCAGGAGGGTTAAGAAATGACCCTTTAAGATTACCTTTATACACAGTTTTACCCAATATATCAGTTAGTATTCAAGAAATATATTTTATAGTTGTATTTATTAAGTTTAGTTTAAGAGAAAATAGTAAATTGTATGATTTTCTTTACCAGAAAGAAATTAAATGGCTTACATCCATTTTTTTATTCTTAGTTATTTTTTCTCTTATTTATGGTGTTAATTTTGTTAATTTTAAAAAGATATTAAGATTAACGATTTCATTAAGTTTAGCATATTCTGTAATAAATATTTTAATTTCAGAAAATGGATTTATTAGATTTATAAAGCTAATACTACCGTTTACATTTATTACTTTACTAATTCAAATTTATAGTTTATATCACGGAAAAGCTCTGGCAACTTTGGTAAAACCAAATGTAAGCAATATTCAAGGAATATATGGAACAGAAAATGATATTTTACAAAGACCTATTGAATTGCCTCATGTAATTTTTATTACGTTTACAGCCAGTCTTTTTCTATTATTTTATAAAAAACACAAATTTAAGATAGGATACCTCTGGTTTATAAATATTTTTAGTTTCATAAGTATTTTTCTATCAGGAACAAGAATCTGGTTTATTGCTTTTTGTGTTGCATATATTTTTGTACTTTTAATTATATTGAAAAATTTTAAGCGACACTTTCTTAGTTTAATAATAGTGACTTTTTTAATTTTATTATTGATAAATAAAATTAATATTATTAACAATCAAATTAAAGATGCATGGAATCGAATTACAACCATTGAAAAGATAATTAAGGGTGATATAACAGCCGGAGGTACAGTTTCACGGTATACCCAAAGAGCCCCAAGAGTCATGAAGGGATTTTATTCAAGTAGTATAATATTTGGAGCGGGGTTCAGTAACCATTTTTATGAATATGCTGATGGACATGTAGGATATCATAATATACTTTTGAATGCTGGAATTTTTGGATTTTTATTATTTTTTTATATAATCTTTCGATTTTTAAAATTACCTTTAAATTTATTAAAAACATGTAAAAATCTTGATAAAAAGATGTTATTGATAGTAAGTATTATTCCTTTATTAATGCTTCTTATAATTAATAGTGGTACACAAACGATTGGTTTCACACCTGACTCTATAAACAGAATAATTCTTTTTGCTTATTCAATAATATTAATAGATAGATCTGTTAAAATAGCATCTCATAAATTAACGGGTGTTTGACATACATTTTAAACACTTTAATTTTAACAATAATTTACGAATGCAGTGGAAGTTTTTAAGAGTAAATTAATTATAAATCCAATCTGGATATGGTATGAGTATGTTCTATGCGGCAAATATTCTTATATTCATCGTACACACTTTCAATCAATGCATTTTTACGTAGCAGTATTTTATCTGAAATTAGCATCAGAGAGTTTTTACTTACGATGAGCTCGCAAGCTCGGTTTATGTTTTTTCTTATTTTGGTAATAAAATATATCTCATCTATAAAAAGATTCTTAAAAAGAGATTGAGAAATATATTCTTTATCTCCAAAAAGTATATTATAGATCTTTTACAGAAGATTGCTCGCTTTCTTAACACACAAAATAGTTGTACATAATTTGAAAAACAAATTAATGCTTAAACAAAAATTAGCATTAAGTTATATATCAAAGATAATTCTACAATTTTTGCAATTTGGAGTGACAATTATTGTCGCAAGAATAGCCGGACCGTCTGTTTTAGGTACTGTAGCATTTGGGACCTCATTTGTAAGTTTGTTTTTAATTTTTTTTAATCTTGGACAGGGAGTTGCGCATATTAAACTTATTTCAGAGGGAGAGGATGAGATTAAATGTAATGGAGTATTTTTTAGAATTCAATTATTACTTTCATTAGTATTTTTTGTTTTGTGTATAGGATTTTTTCTTTTAAATAATTATTATAACACGTTCGAAAGTTCTATTCATGAGGAAGTTATTTTAATTACTATATTTACTGTAAGTATTAGTAACCTTTTTTCTATTCCACGTACATATTTTAATGCTAAGGTTGAACAAGCAAAAACAGACATTCCTGACGTGTTACGTCAGGTAATTTATCAGGCGCTTCGTCTTTTTGTTGTTTTATTGGGTTATGGGGCTGTAGCTATAAGTTTATCTAACCTTACTGCTACTATTCTGATAATACCTTTTTATATATACCTTTCACGAGACTTAAAGTGGGGGAAATGGGATAAAATTCTTTTTAAAAAATATGTTGTCATAGCATTTCCTGTATTTATTACCAATATTACCGACATTTTACTTTCGAATTCAGATAAAGTCTTATTGCAATATTATTATAATTCAACTGAAGTAGGATACTATATTGCAGGATTAAGTATAGGAGGATTGATAACATTAATAGGGAACTCTGCTGGACTTGTTTTGTTTCCAGTTTTATCTAAGAATTTTAGTGAGAATAATTATGAAAAAATTAAATTAATTATCGGGAAATTTGAACAATTCACTTGGTTGTTCATATTTCCAATCGTATTAGTTATGAGTTTAGGTAGTGATTTAATAGTTCAATTATTTCTTGGGCAAAAATATTCAAGGAGCATACCTGTATTTACTATAATTAGTTTTTCTTCTTTTTTAACAACTTTTTTTATAATATATGGTGTTATTCTGTCAAGCAAGGGTTATTTTAAATTAAATGCCAGAATATATATAATGAAACTTATTTTTTTTCTTGCTAGTGCATTTTTGTTAATCCACCCAAGTTTATTTTTCCTAGGTTCAAAAGGAATTGCTTTTTCTCTGTTATTATCTAATTTATTTACAGGTTTAATTTTTATATATAACGTAAAAAAATATGTTAGAGAAGTGATAATTTTATCTTCATACAAGATAATAATATTTTCTTTATTATTTATTATTCCCGCCTTTATGATTTATCATAATACTGAAATTGCTTCACTTAAAGTTATAATTCTTGTATTAATACCTCTATTATTCTGGTGTATATGTTGGATTATTAGGTTGATGAAATCAACCGATATAAAACTTCTATTCGAATTACTCAGCCCCAGGTTAATAAATTCATATATAATTGGTGAAATATTTAAGAAAAATTAATGATTAGTTACCAGTGCATATGGGCATAATAAGTATATCATTTGATTTTGAAACCTCAGCACAATCTCCTGTTACTTCATTTAAAGCCAGGGTTAAAAACAATATTTTAAATTTAACGAACCTTATTAAGATTACTGACAAAGATCTCTCTGGTGGTTTTGGTCGTGGCTACGGGAACCGGGCAGGTGCAGATATTATTTTGAAAATATTTGATAAATTCAATATTAAAGCAACCTGGTTTTGTACAGGTCATGTGTTACTCAAAGAGAATAAGAATAAAAATGCTTACCGGATTAATCAGAAGTTAGAATATGCTACTGAAAAAGCCGGTTTTTCTCAGGCAGTGACATGGCGCTCAAAATTTAATAGCTTCTATCATGAACCTTATAGTAATTACATAAAACATCCTTATTACTACTTAGGAGATTTAGCCTCTAAAATAAAACAAAATGGGCATGATATTCAATGTCATAGCTTTTCTCATCCTTATATTTCGATGGAACCTGTTGAAAATATCAAACTCGATCTGGAAGACTGGCAAAATACTGCTGAAAAGAATGGATTTAAGAAAGCTACTATATTTGCATTTCCATTTATGGGTGACTTTCATTTAATTGAAAAATCAACTGGAGCAAAAATAATTCCGGCATATGTTAAGCCTTATAAAGAATATGAAAAGTTTTATTTAAAAGATGAGGTAATTCAAATATTTAAAAAAAATGGATTTGAATTGTTTACCCGATGTGGAAGTTTAATTAATTACAAATTAAATAGTTTCATGCCTTACAGGAATTCATCAGTTTATTGTATGAAAGATATTGGATTATTAAGTTTTAAAAACGTAGAAGGTTTTAATTATTTTATTGATGAATTGGTCAATAACAAAGCCAATATTGACTTATGGCTTCATCCAAATGATATATTAGATAAGAATAATTTTAAAAAATTCATTTCATTTATTGAAATATTGGTCAATTATCGTGACAGCGGGAAAATTTCGTTGTGCACGATTAAAGAACAGTGGGATCAATATAAAGAAATGAATGGTATTAAATTTTAAAAAACTCTTTGATTAATTTTTTTATTGAGGGAATAATAATATGGATAATTTAAGTATAGAACAACTGAAAAAAATTCCATGGAATAAAAAATTTGTTTCGGGTATTGATGCGCCTCCTGAACCTGAGCCTGAAAAAATCCCCGAATTAATTCAGATTCCCTTTATGGAAAGAGACAAAAAATATTTATTGTTTTATACATGGCTTGAAATAACCAGACTGGTAGGTCAAAAGCCTCCTTTGAAAATATTAGATGCTGCTTGCGGGAGGGGACAAATTTGCCAGATTCTTTATTATTATGGACATGATGTTACAGGTGTTGATATATGTAATTATTTTTGTGCTGAAAATCAAATTAAATTTGTGGAATGTGATCTTAACAACACATTCCCATTCACTGATAATTATTTTGATGTTGTTATTAACTCAACCGCTCTTCATTATTTAAATTCAACCGAACATTTTTTTTCTGAATCAAAGAGAATTTTAAAGTATGGAGGAAGAGTCATTTTTTCTATCCCAAATATTTTAAATATTACAGAAAGATATTTATTTTTAAAGACGGGGAAATTTTCAGAATATTCTAACTCAATTTTGTCCAGAAAAAATTTCATTTATCCAGACTATTTGTTTGAATTGCTTAGGGTATTAAAATTTAACCTATTAACAGTAAAAGGTGTAGTACCTGTAATTAATAATAAAATCAGAATATTTAACTTTTTTTTTGGTAAATGGATGTTTAAAGAATCAGGAAATGAGGTAAAATATTCTCCTATTTTAATAATTGAAGCAGTTAAGCAATAGTTAAAATTTAAAGTCTGTAAAAAAAGATAGTATAGAAAAATAGATAGTATATATTGTATATGAATTACATAATTCATATAATAAATCATCCTCCTGCGTATGAAGAATATTCTGACAAGCCACGCCCAGATGTGAACTGGGATACACCTGATGGTTTGTGGGTAGGAATATGGGGTTACGACTGGTCTGACCTGCTTGCTTCAGAGGTACTAAAGCTTACAGGTGAATTTAAACACGAAGTATGGCAACCTGATTTAAGAGCGGATAAGATATACAGTTATACTTTCGAAAATGGTTTAATTCACAGATTGTTTCCTGCGATTAAAAAATCGAATGGAGAAATTATTTCTCCTTTAATGGGGTCATTTATTTTAAAAGATACTCTTTTAAAAAGCAAATATATATTTCACCTTGCTTATCCTCATTTTTCTGATATTAATAAAGGAATTATTGATTCTTATAAAGGACAAAAGTTTGTTCTAACCTTTCACGGTGAAATACATTTGCCTATTAATTATATTTTAAGATTACAGAAAAATTTATTTAAGAAGATATATTATGTTAAAAATCATTATGAAGCAAAAAAATATTTCCATTTCATTAATCACATAACATATCAGAATGATAAAAATTTAAATACATTAACCAGTTATTATTATAATGGGCCACTCACTAAAGTAACAATGGGTGTAGATATGAATAAATTTCATAAAATAGACAGAGATGAATGCAGGAGGAGACTTAACATACCGCTGGATAAAAAGGTACTTTTAACAGTTTCAAGGTTAAATTCTTTAAAACAAGTTGATAAATTAATAGATGTATTAAAAAAAATCGAAGAAGATTTTCTTTTTATAGTTGTGGGGCATGGAACAAGGGAGTTTGAACAATATTTAAAGCATAAATCGAAAAAATTAATTGCTGAAGGAAAAATAAGATTTGAAGGATACAAATATGCTGATGAATTAGTTTATTATTATAACGCAGCTGATTTATTCATTCATGTTTCAAAGAGTGAGGGTTCATCAGTTGCCCGGATGGAAGCAATGGCATGTGGTTTGCCCGTATTCTGCACTGATACAGGGAATACAGCTGAAGTTTTAAAAGAAAATAATGCAGGAGTAATAGTTGGGATAAAAAACTTTAAAGAGTGGAGAGAAAAAATGACTGAAATTTTAAACGGTGGTCTGGTAAAGCCTCTTGATATCAATATTGTAGAAAAATATTACAATTGGGCAAATATTGCTGAAAAATTTAATAAAATATATATTAATGTTATTTAGTTAGTATTTTAATGATTTTAAATACGTTTCATATTTGATTATGTAACATTGTTTCTGTAAAATTAAAAAAGCCACGGCTGAAAAAA
>ERZ795052.4251-NODE-4251-length-14955-cov-6.371946_pt1 | contig 14955 bp, 13 predicted proteins | sample MGYA00375136_ERZ795052 | MGnify/ENA primary metagenome ERZ795052 (study PRJEB30181, sample SAMN05720156) | activated sludge metagenome | isolation source: Anaerobic digester | place: Japan | collected 2015-05-26 ... | reverse complement strand
ACTGAGAGTTTTCGACGGTACCGTGTGGCAGGATTGCTGGTAAATCAAAACGTAAAAGGAAATCACTTGCGCCGGGACGGAAAGCTTATTTAGAAACGCAACCTTCGTTCCCGGCGCAAATGTTGTTGACCTGAGTCAATCCGTGTTCCCGGTATACCTGGATCAGCGTTAATCTCCGCCTGTATGCCGAAAGGCAGTACGGCGGGCAGGCGCGTGCCGTTTATTTATGGTCATTTGCGCCTCGTTTAGCTCGGCATTTCTCCTCATCCCTCATTACTCATTCCTCACTCCTAATGCCTTGTACCTCATGCCTCATTTACTTCACCGATTCCGCCGACGGATACCTGAACAGCGGCTCCATGGCAGCACCTTTCAGTTTAATGGCTTCCACCTCCCCGGAGGATAAAGGAGTCAGCTGATCCCGCAGGCCCAGGGCAATCTTAAACAGCTCACCCTGTCCTGAGGTCATAAGGTCGGTGATGGGGTGGGAGAGGGCAAAACGAAGCCCCGTCCTGATATCTTCCTCGCTGGTGTATGGTTCGTACCAGCACTTCGGATATTTTGACCTGTCGGCGCCCTGCGGCCATGGACCCTTCGCCATCGACTTCAGACTGATGATCCCCATACCCTTCTTATGCGCCATGTCGAGCAACTGCGGACCAAAAGTTCCTGCATGCCAGCTCGAAATATGCAGCGGATACATAATTGTGTCAAAATCATATGCCTCCATGAGCGCCATACCGGCCTCTTCCGAATGAACCGACATACCGATGAACCTTATAAGCCCCTCGCTCTTTGCCTGCAGGAACGCCTCCAGCGCACCACCCTTGCCGAGTATGGTATTTACATCCGACATGGTTGTTACTGCATGCAACTGGTAAAGATCGAAATGGTCGGTACGAAGATTCTTCAGCGACTGCTCCAGTTCCCTGCGTGCCTCATCCTTCGTTCGCTTCTGGGTCTTGCACGATAGAAAAACATTCTTCCTGTAGGGTTTAAGCGCCGGACCCAGCATCACTTCGGCATTGCCGTACGACGGCGCCACATCGAAATGATTCACGCCGGCATCTATAGCCATCTTAACATATGCTGATGCCTCTTCGGCGGTAACATCCCTTACAATAATACCTCCGAAACCTATTACTGAAAGCATTGCACCTGTTCGCCCAAGCGAACGCTTTTCCATCTGCCCCGGTCGCTGCTCCCTCACAACAGATGAGAGATCGGCAGGAAAAATACTCAGCGCAGGCACCGCCAGCGCAGAAGCCCTGAGAAAATCACGACGGTTCATAAGAATTTTATTAACAGCAATATAACAAAAACAGGCCGAAAGTGTTTCCGGATGCAGTACTGTACGATGAAATCACGCCCCCCTATTTACGGCAGTCAGGCACGTTCACTTCCTATAACTTACCGTTAATTCCTGTTTTCTCCATTTGCCACCTGATTTCTGTCATACACAACCTTACCTCCGACAATGGTATAATCAACCCTTGTTTTCATTATTTCATTTTCAGGTATTGTGAGCAGGTCCCTGTCGGTGATGACTATATCTGCCAGGTAACCTTTCCTGATCATTCCTTTCCTGTCTTCCATAAACTGGGCGTATGCAGCTCCCCATGTATAGTATTTTATTGCTTCTTCCATTGTCAGTTTCTGTTCAGGGAACCAGCCATCCCCCTCTTCACCCTGTTTGTTTTTGCGTGTAACGGCGGCATAAAGACCTTCAACGGGGTTAATCGGCTCAACCTGGTAGTCGGTTCCGAAGGCGAGGATGGCTCCGTTATCCAGGAGGCTTCTCCATACATATGCTCCCTTGCTGCGTTCAGGACCGACCCTTTTCTCATAAAAATTCTTGTCGGTTGAGCAGTGGGACGGCTGCATGGATGCTATCACCCCAAGTCGGGCGAACCTTGGTATGTCGCTTTGCTGCAGTGTCTGTGCATGTTCTATACGGTGACGGCTTTCGCGGCGGCCGTTCGACTGCAAAGCCTTCTCAAAAGCATTAAGGACTATGAAATTTGCCTTGTCGCCGATGGCATGAACCCCGATCTGGAAACCCAATTTATCGGCCTTAAGTACCATGTCCTCAAAAACATCCGTAGGCCACATGGCAAGTCCCGATGTGCCGGGTTCGTCGCTGTAGGGCTCAAACATTAGGGCTGTGCCCGATCCCATCGAGCCGTCAATAAATGCCTTAAGGTAACCGAACCTTATCCAATCCGATTCCCGGGGATATTTTCCGGCCTGCTCAAGATAACTTTTAAGCTTTACCGTGTCTCCGGTAAGTGGCTGACCGATGTCTATCCTGCAGGTAAGCAGGCCCTCTTCTTTCAGTTTAGTATATGCATTGAAATCGGCATATCCGGGCACCTGAACACTTGTGACTCCGTACTCTGCCGCTTCGCGGAGTGCCAGCAGGTACCCCTGACGGGTCTTTTCCCTCATTTCCTCAGGTGTAAGAACGGTTTTTACATCTCCTGTTTTAATCAGGTTCTCGGCGTTGTCCTTCAGTATTCCTGTCGGTTCGCCTGTAACAGGGTCTCTCTGAATCTCCCCGCCGGGAGGGTCGGGAGTGTTTTTTGTAATACCCGATTTTTTAAGCACGTAACTGTTTACAAGCACGGAATGCCCGTCGGCCCGGCTGAGAATAACCGGGTTGTCGGGAGACACCTTGTCGATAAGTTCCTTTGCAGGCCATTGCCTGTCTGTAAACATCTCGTGGTCCCAGTGTCCGCCCCTGATAACCTGGCCGGGTTTCGATTTTGCCACCTGCGCGGCCACTTTAGAGGTTATAACGGAAGGGTCGGATATATACCGCAATTCTATGTAATCGGGATCCAGCGGCCCGAAATGGATATGGGCGTCGTTGAAACCGGGGATGACAAGCCTTCCGCCGGCATCTATAACTACCGTTTTTTCACCGGAATAAAGTTTCCTTATCCTGGAAGAATTTCCCACATCAATAATTTTTTCTCCCTTTACCGCAACAGCCTCCGCAGACGGATTTGATGCATCAACGGTGAAGACCTTGCCATTGATTATAATCAGGTCTGCGGTTTCCCTCTGACTGCATGAGTTTAACATTGTCATTGATATTACTGGCAGAATGATGAATATTCTTTTCATTATGCTGAATTTGATATGCAGGGCAAGATATTAAAAAAACACATATTTTAGCAGAAACTTGTCGTTATGAATATTGCATTGGTAGGGTATGGCCGGATGGGCCATGAAATAGAAGAGATGGCCCTGAAAATGGGACATAAAGTGGTTGTCAGGATAGATGTTGAGAACCAGGATGACTTTACACCCGTTAAGCTTGCGGATGCCAACGTCATAATTGAATTCACAACACCTGATACGGCATTCAGAAACATTGTTAAGGGACTGGAAATGAGGATACCCGTTGTTTCAGGCACCACGGGGTGGCTTAAGCATTATGATGAAGTGGTGAAACTGTGCAGGAAATACGAAACTTCTTTTATTCACTCATCTAACTTCAGCATAGGAGTCAATATCCTTTTCAGGATCAATTCCGAGCTTGCGCGCCTGATGGCAGGGCAGAAGGAATACCGCCCGGCAATAGAAGAGATACATCATGTCAAAAAGCTTGACGCTCCAAGCGGTACGGCGATAGTTCTGGCCGACGGGATTAAGGCTCATCATCCTTACTTTGAGGGCTGGTGCAATGCGGAAAACAGTAAAAACAACTCCATCCCCATCACCTCGGTCAGGGAAGGAAGTGTACCGGGAATACATGTAGTGACATGGGATTCTGAGATTGATGCAATCACCATAAGGCATGAGTCGAAAGGACGAAAGGGACTGGCGCTTGGCGCGATAATTGCCGCAGAATTTATCAGAACGCGCAGAGGTGTCTTTACAATGGCCGATGTGCTGGGTTTCTGATAATAATTTTTACTTTTGCTGACTTAAAAAAACAATTATGCTGAAATACTTTTCAGGGAATTATCTAAAGTTTGGAATTGCTGTTATTATTTATCTTCTGGTTGTAATCTGGATTGGCAACTACTGGTTTCTGCTCGGACTGCCCGTAATATTTGATATCTATATTTCCGGGAAGGTAAACTGGACTTTCTGGAAGAAGCGTAACGGTAAGAACAGTGCCGTGGTAGAGTGGATAGATGCTCTGATTTTCGCAGTTGTTGCAGTTACACTGATCAATATTTTTCTTTTTCAGAATTACAGGATTCCGACCGGATCGATGGAGAAGTCACTTCTTATCGGGGATCATCTTTTCGTGAGCAAAGTGGCTTATGGTCCGCGTATGCCAAACACACCCGTAGCCTTTCCATTTACCCAGCACACCATGCCGGTTATTAAAACAAGGTCGTGGTCTGATATTATCTACTGGCCCTACAAGCGACTTAAGGGCTTTGGGAAAGTGGAAAGGGGAGATGCTGTTGTATTCAATTTCCCCGCGGGTGATACGGTTGTACTTGAAGACCAGGCTACCGCATATTATGAAATTGTAAGGAGGACCGCCCGCGAAATGATTCAGAGCAGGTATTACCAGGGAATTGAAGCAGAACCTTACGAAACCGTTCTCGAAAAAGCCAGGAAAGAAATCTGGCAAAGATATAATATTGTATACAGACCGGTCGACAGAAGAGACAACTATGTTAAGAGATGCATTGCTTTACCCGGAGATACAATTTATATTGATGATGGGACAGTATATATCAACGGGGAAAAGTTACCGGAATTAAAAACACAGCAAACCACCTGGGCGGTTCAGACGAACGGAACAACAATTAACCCGAAAGCTTTTGAGCGCCTTGGCATATCCCGCTCCGACTATCAGTATTTTGCCGGATCAGCGTACATAATGCCCCTTACCACAGAAAATGCCGAGAAGCTGAAAACCTTCTCAAATGTATCGGACGTGCAGCGGGTTCTTGCACGCAAGGGCGAGTTTGCACCGTACATCTTTCCCTACAAATCGAACCTGAAGTGGAACGAGGACAATTTCGGACCTCTCTGGATCCCGAAAAAAGGAGTCACGGTTAAGATAGATACTTCAAATATAGCGTTTTACGACCGTATAATTGACGTTTACGAGGATAATGACCTTAAAATTGAAGGCGCGGACATTTATATCAATGGCGAAAAAACAGACCGGTATACATTTAAGATGGATTATTACTGGATGATGGGCGACAACCGACATAATTCAGCCGACTCGCGCTACTGGGGTTTTGTTCCGGAAGATCATATCGTAGGAAAACCCAAATTCATCTGGTTGTCAATCGACAAGGACAACAAGGGATTACGTAAAATCAGGTGGGGAAGACTGTTCATGAAAGCCCGTTAAACATTTCCTTAGAAATTCCCGCTTATAATGTCCTGATTACAGGGAAATAAATAATAAAATAATCCGGCCGGTACTGATTATTCAGTTCCGGCCGGATAGTTATTGAAAGCCTGTAAAATGATTCCCTGTTACCTGATTTTATCAACCACGGCCTTGAAAGCCTCAGGATGATTCATTGCCAGGTCGGCCAGTGTCTTGCGGTTAAGGGCAATTCCTTTCTGCGACAGTTTTCCGATAAATTCGGAATAACTCATACCGTACTGTCTGGCACCTGCATTTATTCGCTGAATCCAGAGCGCACGGAATTCCCTCTTTTTGGCTCTCCTGTCGCGGTATGAATAGTTTAACGCCTTGTCGAGGGTGTTTTTGGCAACCGTCAGGACATTTTTTCTCGACCCGAAATAACCTTTGGTCTGTTTGAATACTTTCTTTCTTCTTGCGCGTGAAGCAACCGAATTAACTGATCTTGGCATAGCATTTCATTTTTCGGATACGGGCGTTCCGGCTTTACCGAAAGCTTGGATGCCCTGTATCCCGGTTAATAATAATTTATTTTAAACCAAGCAAAAGCCTGATATTTTTTTCGTCTGCCTTATCCACCTGTCCGAAATATGTGAGATTTCTTTTTCTCTTGGTGGATTTTTTTGTCAGAATATGACTTTTAAAAGCATGTTTACGTTTTATTTTCCCTGTTCCGGTGAGGGTGAACCTCTTTTTTGCACCCGGATTTGTCTTCACTTTCGGCATCTCGTTTTTTTTATTTGTTATTTTTTCTTCTTTGGTGTAACAGTTAAAAACATTCTTTTTCCTTCAAGTTTCGGGAGTTGCTCAACCTTTCCGTATTCTTCAAGGTCATTCGCGAATTTCAGCAGAAGAACCTCACCCTGTTCACTGAAAAGTATGGATCTGCCCTTGAAAAAGACATATGCCCTTACTTTTGCACCCTCCTCAAGAAACTTTATCGCATGCTTAAGCTTGAAGTTGTAATCATGCTCGTCGGTGTTGGGTCCGAACCTGATCTCCTTCACGACTATCTTTGTCGCTTTTGCCTTAAGCTCCTTTTGTTTCTTCTTCTGCTGGTAAAGGAACTTCTGGTAATCTATTATTTTACATACAGGCGGATCAGAATTTGGTGAGATTTCAACCAGGTCAAGCTCCTTTTCATCGGCCAGTTTCATAGCTTCCTGAATACTCATTATCTGAGGTTCCATATCGTCCCCGACTACCCTGACAGTACGGGCGGTGATTCTGTTATTAATCCTGTGAGCCGTCTGGTCATTCCGGCTGTGGATATTTCTGCTCTGCAATGCTATGGCTTCTCCTCCTGTAATTAGTTAATAAATAGTTTTTTACCCTTTCCTATACCGCAATCTCCCTTTTTATCTCCTCCTTTATATATTTAATAAATTCTTCCGGTTTCATGGTTCCCTTATCTCCTTCTCCCTGCCTGCGGACAGATATTGTTCCGGTCTGTTCCTCTTTTTCACCCACAATCAGGAGGTACGGAATCCTCTTTAACTCATTATCCCTTATCTTTTTACCTATCTTTTCGCTTCTTTCGTCAATTAGTGTGCAAATATCGGAATTATTTAATAATTCCAAAACATTTTTTGCATAATCGTTATATTTTTCGCTTATCGGGAGTATCACTGCCTTATCGGGGGCCAGCCAGAGCGGGAATTTTCCTGCACTGTTTTCGATCAGTACCGCCACAAACCTCTCCATCGAACCAAAGATTGTTCTGTGGATCATTACGGGACGGTGCTTCTGGTTATCACTGCCGTTGTATGTAAGGTCGAACCTTTCAGGAAGGTTATAATCAACCTGTATGGTGCCGAGCTGCCATTTTCTTCCTATGGCATCCTTTACCATGAAATCGAGTTTTGGTCCGTAAAACGCCGCTTCGCCGGTCTCAACCACGGTACTGAGATTCATCTCCGCCGCCGCTTCAATTATATCGCGCTCGGCTCTTTCCCAGTTTTCATCGGTCCCGATGTATTTTTCCTTGTGGTCAGGGTCGCGCAGCGAAACCTGGGCAGTGAATTCATTAAAGTTCAGTAATCTGAAAACATAAAGTACAAGATCAATAATGCTTTTGAACTCTTCCCTGAGCTGATCGGGCCGGCAGAAATGATGAGCGTCGTCCTGTGTGAAGCTTCTCACCCTTGTCAGTCCGTGAAGTTCACCGCTCTGTTCGTACCTGTACACCGTTCCGAATTCGGCCATCCTGAGCGGGAGATCCTTGTATGAGTGAGGTGTCGCATTGTAAATCTCGCAATGGTGGGGGCAGTTCATAGGTTTGAGCATGAACTGTTCGCCCTCCTGCGGAGTTGAAATAGGCCTGAAGGAACTCTCACCGTACTTCTCATAATGCCCCGATGTCTTGTAAAGATTCACATTGCCTATATGCGGTGTGGCTACAATTTTATATCCTCTTTTTTTAAGTATGGAGGTGAGAAAATTAATAAGGGAGGCTCTGATTTCAGCGCCTCTGGGCATCCATAGAGGAAGCCCCATTCCGACTTTCGGTGAGAAGGTGAATAATTCAAGTTCTTTCCCTATTCTGCGGTGATCCCTTTTCTTTGCCTCCTCGAGAAAGGCAAGATATTCATCGAGCATCTTTTGTTTCGGGAAGGTGATGCCGTAAACCCTTGTGAGCATCTTTCGTTTCTCGTCGCCCCTCCAGTATGCCCCGGCAAGGCTGAGAACCTTTATTGCCTTTATTGGTTCTGTTGAAGGCAGGTGAGGTCCCCTGCAGAGATCGACAAATGTGCCTGATGAATAAAAAGAAATCGTTCCGTCTTCAAGTTCGCTGATAAGCTCGAGCTTGTATTCATCGCCTTTTTTCGTAAAATACGCGATGGCTTCCTGCTTGCTAACTTCTCTTCTTTCAATAGGCTGGTTCCGGGAGGCAAGCTCTTTCATCTTATTTTCTATGAGGATAAGATCATCATCCGTAAGTTCATGGCCGTTTCCCGGTTCTATGTCATAATAGAATCCGTTTTCAATTGCCGGACCAATACCAAATTTTGTTCCGGGCCATAGCTGTTCGATAGCTTCGGCCATCAGGTGGGCCGACGAATGCCAGAAGGTATGCTTTCCTTCCTCATCATCCCACTTGTGAAGCCGTATTGAGGCATCCGAATTTATAGGCCTTGTAAGATCGGTAACTTCGCCGTTAACCGTGACGGAAAGCACCTCTCTTGCAAGTGCCGGACTAATATCCTTTGCCAGTTCCAGACCTGTAATTCCAGCTTTGTAATCCCTGACTGTACCGTCCGGAAAAGTAATTTTAATCATAGTTTACAGTAAAATATTTTGAGGTGCAAAGATATGCAATATTTCATTCCTTTTTCAGGCGTATTTCTGTTAAACACTGTTAAGCAAAAGCAAAATGACAGAGGCTGGAAGGTTTTATAAGTTTATATTTTTATATTAGCCCCCTGTTTTAAATGCACAGGTAAAAATTTGCAAACATGAGTGAAAAAAATTCTGGTCAGCGCGACAGTTTCTCGACTAATTTCGGTGCAATAGCGGCAATAGCCGGATCGGCCATAGGGCTGGGTAACATCTGGAGGTTTCCGTATGTAACGGGAGAGAACGGGGGAGGAGCTTTCCTTTTTATCTATCTTATTTTCATCGTTTCAATCGGAGTTCCGGTGATGATATCGGAATTTATTATAGGAAGATCGACCCAGCGGAATCCATACGGTGCTTTCAGGCTTCTGGCCCCCGGTAAACCATGGTTTCTGATCGGGCTGATGGGTGTTCTTGCGGCATTTTTTATCCTCTCGTTCTATACTACGGTTGCCGGCTGGACACTTGAATATTTTTACCAGTCAGTTACCGGCAACCTTGGCGGCAAAGGCCATGATGAACTGACAGCAATGTTCTCGTCGTTTCTCGATCATCCTTTCAGGCCTTACCTCTGGTTCCTTATTTTCATGGGGCTGACTGCCCTGATAATTATTTCAGGAGTAAAAAACGGTATAGAAAGGTACACGAAGTTGCTGATGCCTCTGCTTTTTATTTTGCTTCTGCTGCTGGTTATCAGATCATTGACACTTAAAGGAGCAGGAGAAGGATTGAAATTCCTTTTCCGGCCCGACTTCAGCAAAATTACCCCAAAGGTGATTCTTGAGGCTCTCGGCCAGGGATTCTTCTCTCTGAGCATCGGAATGGGAACTCTGATTACTTACGGTTCTTATATAAGGAAAAAAGATAATCTTACCCGGATTGCCTCGTATGTGGTTTTTTCAGATACACTTGTTGCTGTAATAGCAGGCGTGGCAATTTTCCCGGCAGTGTTTGCCCTCGGAGGATCGGCTGCCTCGGGAGAAGGGCTTATGTTCGTTGTTCTCCCCGAAGTATTGCATAAACTGCCATTCGGAAATATTTTCTCTCTTTTGTTTTTCATACTTCTTGCAGTTGCTGCAATTACGTCCACAATTTCAGTGCTGGAGGTAATAGTAGCCTTCCTTGTGGAGGAAAAAAATATGCCGAGAAAAAAAGCAACAGTCATAGCGACTGTTTCCGTTTCCATACTTGGTCTTCTTACAGTTGCATCTCTCGGCAGTCTGAAGGACTTCACAATTCTTGGAAAAAATATATTCGGAATTCTTGAATACCTTACAGCCAATATCATGCTTCCGCTGGGCGGGTTGTTTATTGTCATTTTCACAGGCTGGTTCCTGAGCAGGGCCATCCTTAAATCGGAGATGACCAACAACGGCGAAATAAAAACGAGATATCTTCCCGTTTATCTCGTTCTCGTCAGGTACCTGGCGCCCGTGGCAATTGCCTGTGTTTTTCTTTACAGCCTGGGTATTCTCAAATTCTGGTAAAAAAGTGTAATCAAATAAAAACTGGCATACAGGTTATTTCATGATGCAAAAGATTAATGATTTTCTCGTAATGCTCGACGGCTATATAGGCGGTCATCCATGGTTTGTCATATTGCTTCTCGGAACAGGAATATTCTTCACAATATACCTGAGATTTCCGCAGTTCCGTTTTTTCAGACATGCCATTGATATTGTCAGAGGAAAGTATGATCACCATCTTGATGTCGGCGATACTTCTCATTTCCAGGCGCTTTCCACAGCGCTCTCAGGTACCGTCGGAACAGGCAACATTGCGGGAGTTGCACTGGCCATTCATCTTGGCGGCCCGGCCGCCCTTTTCTGGATGCTGGTAACGGCAGCCATTGGTATGTGCACAAAAATGGTAGAAGTCACAATCTCACATAAATACAGGGACGTTTTACCCGATGGTACCATTTCGGGCGGCCCGATGTATTACATGAAAAAAAGGCTGAATATCAAGACAAAATCGGGTAAGATTATAAAAACCGGTGCCGTAATCGGGGCTTTTTTTGCAGTTGCCACGGTTCTTTCTTCGTTCGGTACAGGAAGTCTTCCGCAGATCAACAGCATCTCCAATGCAGTGTTTTCGACTTTCGGAATAAATCAAATAATCACCGGAGCTATCCTTTCATTTGTTCTTGCCCTTATTATCATAGGCGGGATAAAAAGAATTGCCAGGGTTACCGAAAAGCTTGTTCCGGGAATGGCTATCTTCTATTTCATCGGGGCAATACTTGTAATCGCAACAAATTACCAGAACATTATACCTTCTGTCATTGCCATTTTTTCCACAGTTTTCACCGGAACGGCTGCTGTTGGCGGTTTTCTCGGAGCTTCCGTGGCATTCGCCATTAACAGAGGAGTAAACCGGGGCCTCTTTTCAAATGAATCGGGGCAGGGGTCAGCTCCCATCGCACACTCGGCTGCCCGTGCTCCCGAACCTGTTTCGGAAGGACTTGTTGCTCTTCTCGAACCGTTCATCGATACAATTATAATATGTTCACTGACCGGTCTTACCATTTTAACATCGGGTGTTTGGCACGAAAAGGTGGACAACCAGTTTCAGAGCGCCGATATGACCTTCCTGGCCGGATCTTACGATGAGAAAATCCCTGACCAGAAACAGAAAATCGTTGAATATATCCGCGACGGCAAGGCTTTACCGCTGTTCAGCGGTACTCTTAAAGTGAACGAGGGCATGATTGAAGACAATATTACCCTTATTGCTTCCAGGTCGGTAGCCGAAGATTACAAAGTTTATGACGGGAAAAACCCCTTCAGCGGGGAGATTAATGTTGTTAACGGTAAATGGCAGCCGTCGTCATCTTCGGTATATATCAGCGGAAAATCACTTGTCCACAGTGCCCCGCTTACCACTGAAGCCTTTAAAAAAAGCATACTCGGCGACTGGGGCAAATATGTTGTGGCAATCGGGTTGCTCCTGTTTGCATTTTCCACTGCGGTGTCATGGTCGTATTACGGCGACAGGGCAATAACTTATCTTGTTGGACCCAGATATGTTATCTATTACAGGTTTGTTTACGTGGCGGCTTTCTTTATTGCCTCATTCACCGATACAACAATAGTATGGTCGCTTTCATACATTACCATTGCCCTGATGACTGTGCCTAATCTGATTGGACTGTGGATTCTCAGGAAGGAGATAAAGCAGACAATTTCAGACTACTGGACAGATTTACTTGCAAAACATCCTGAGGATAAGAAGCTTCTTGAGTATGTCCGCAAGGATATTGTCAGAAAACAGGGAAAATAAACTGTTGTAATTTCAGAGCCTGTCGGAAAAATATGATGGTGCCAGGTCGCGGAGATTATACCTCGATGCCATGGATTCTCCGTATGCTCCCACTGACCTGATTGCAATGATATCTCCCCTTGCCGTTTCGGGAAGCTCAACCTGCTTCCCGAATATATCCGCCGATTCGCAGACGGGTCCGACAACATTGTAAAAAGCCCTGACTCCTGCTGACGTAATATTTTCAATTTTATGATATGCCTGGTAAAGAGCCGGCCTTATAAGGTCGTTCATTCCTGCGTCAATCACTGCAAAGGTTGAGGTGTCGCCGTTCTTGATATAAAGGACTCTGGAAATAAGCGATCCGCACTGGGCAACCAGCGACCTTCCGGGTTCAAAATGAACCTCCTGTCCCGGATAGATCTTCAGGAGTTCTTTAAAAAGTTCAAAATACTCTTTGAAAGAGGGGATTGTTTCAGGATTATGATAGTCAATTCCAAGTCCTCCTCCCACATTTATGATCCGCAGGGCAACACCAAGCCGGGCAAGCTGGTCTGAAATTTCATTGATCCTGGCGCAGAGGCTTTTGAAAACCTGCAGTCTGGTAATCTGTGAGCCTATATGAAAATGGATGCCGGTCATGTTTATGTTTCCTGATTCTTTCAGGACCGCCACTGCATCATTAATATGATTCATGGGGATCCCGAATTTGCTATCCTCAATCGCAGTGGTGATATGTTTATGAGTGTGGGCGTCAACATATGGGTTTATTCTCAGGGCGATATCTGCCTTAATTCCCAGCCGGCCGGCAATTGAATCAATTACACCGATTTCCTGAACCGATTCGCAGTTAATGCAAAGTATCCCTGCCTTAAGCGCATTCTCAATTTCATAATCTGATTTGCCGGCACCTGCAAAGACGATTTTACCGGGGCTGAAACCACAATCGAGTGCCCTCTGTATTTCATTCCAGCTGACGCAGTCGGCACCTATACCATATGATGAAATTATCCTCAGGATCTCAGGGTTTGCGTTTGCCTTTACTGCATAGTGAAGATGAAAACCATGTTTGCCGGCTTCGGCTGATGCGGTTTCCACGGTTTTCCTCAGAACATCCGTGTCATAATAATAAAAAGGTGTTCCGTATTGTTTGAACTTATCTGCGGGGAAATCAGTTGCCATAAATTTCGGGAAATAAATGCTGGTTCAGTAGCTTAAGAGATTTTACTTTATCTTTTGTGTCGATCAGAAGAGATATGCTGTAAGGGCTGCCGCCGTAAGCTATCATCTTGAGAGGTACAGTATCGAGAGCCTCAAATATTTCCGGTGCAGACCCTGTACGCTCGGTTCTGAAATCACCGACAATGCAGATGATCGACTGGTTTTCTTCAATTTCAACATGTCCGAGTTCACTTAGTTCCTTCTCAATCTCTTTGAGGTACAAGGTATTATCAATCGTTAGTGCCACCGAAACCTCGGAAGTGGTGATCATATCAATAGGTGTCCGGTATGATTCGAAAATTTCAAAAACCTTCCTTAGAAAACCATACGCCATAAGCATCCTGTCGGACCGGATACGGATAGCGGTTATGCCGTCTTTTGCGGCTACCGCCTTATAGTCTTTCAGTTCATAATCCCGTGATATAATAGTTCCCGGGTCGGCCGGATCCATAGTATTTTTGAGACGGACGGGAATATTTTTTTCCCTTGCGGGATTTATTGTCGAAGGATGGAGAATTTTTGCACCGAAATATGCCAGCTCTGCAGCCTCGTCGAATGACAGTTGCCTTACGGGAAATGTATTATCCACGTATCTCGGATCGTTATTGTGAAAACCGTTTATATCGGTCCATATCTCAATCTCGGAGGCTCCGATGGCAGCACCTGCAAGCGAGGCGGTATAATCGCTTCCTCCGCGCTTCAGATTATCTGTTTCGCCGAAAGAGTTCCGGCATATAAACCCCTGCGTGACAAAAATGTCTGTGTCGGGATATTTTGCAAGCTCCCTGTTGAGATTCTCGGTAATGTAGTAGAGGTCGGGCTCACCGTATTTATCTATTCTCATGAAGTTCAGGGCGGGTATAAGTTCCGATTTAATCTTCATTTCCTGCAGCAGCAGGCTGAAGAGATTTGTCGAAAGCAGTTCCCCTTCGGCAATAATTGACTTTTCCATAGACCTTGAAAAAGTACCGTTGACAAAGCTGCTTATATAATTAAAATGCTCGTCGGCCATTTTCAGGGCCTCATTCCTGTATTCCTGAGTGGAATAAAGTTCATTTATTACATCATGGTATCTGGCCCTGAGTGCTTCTATCCTGTTTAATGCGGATGCATTATTGCCCGAGACAAGCATCCCTGCTATTTCTATCAGGGCATTGGTAGTGCCCGACATGGCTGAGAGAACAACAATTACTTTTTCTCCCTGGTTGATGAGATTTACTACCGACTTCATCCTTTCAGGGGTTCCTACCGATGTTCCCCCGAATTTCATTATCTTCATTTCTGCTTTTGAATTTTTTTAACAAAAAAACAATTTATTATAAAATATTTAAAAAATTTATCTGCTTTTTTTGAAGTTGCATTATTTAATTGTCTAAGTTAAATTCAAAAATAATCAGCCGCAAAAATATATTTTTTCTCAATACGACCGGACAAAATCCAATATTTCTGCCGTGATACTTCAATAAATCAGCTTCGGTTTTGATTGACAGCCTGTTGATGTTATATCGCTGCATAATTTCAGGGATAATTGTTTTTCAAAAAAAAATTATACTTTTGCATCCGCTGAATTAAGCATAGTTCTTTTTTTGATGATCCCCGAACAGGGTCAGGCTTTCATAGCCACGGGCATAAATGATGCTGCTCGGAACTTTATTAAGCTCTGAGCTCTTCGCCCTCCTCCATTGCACATACCGCGGAGGAAAAGTGAGCCCTGAGCTGTAAATGCCCAGATGGCGGAATTGGTAGACGCGCTAGTTTCAGGGACTAGTGTCAGCAAT
>ERZ795052.4249-NODE-4249-length-14961-cov-4.158996_pt1 | contig 14961 bp, 13 predicted proteins | sample MGYA00375136_ERZ795052 | MGnify/ENA primary metagenome ERZ795052 (study PRJEB30181, sample SAMN05720156) | activated sludge metagenome | isolation source: Anaerobic digester | place: Japan | collected 2015-05-26 ... | reverse complement strand
CGCCGTGTTCAGCTCCACTTCCCGTTCTGATCAGGAAAGTCAGGATGAACAACTCCAGGCCGTTTGGAACGGCAAGGACTTGGCTTATAAAAAGCATTGTTACTGAAAAAACGGCCAGTATCATCATCCACGTATTTGAAAATATTTTCTGCAACAGTGATTTTTCGGGATGGCTTTGAAAGGTGTAGCTGATACGATAGAGGAAAGTGACTAATGCGATGCATGCGAAATAATAATCTGTTAAAAGTCCGGCGAACAAAACAATTGCTGAAGAAGCCTGCAGAGGCTTTTCATATTTTTTCAACGCCTTGTTGTACAGAAGAATTTCCAGCAGAAAATACATAATGCTTAACAGGATTACGGCCTCATCTGCGAAATAAACATTCTTCATGTAATAAACGTTGAAAGGCAAAGCCACCCACAGGGAAGACAAGAGAAAAGGCGCGATGATGAGGAATCCCTTCGATCGGACTTCCAGCGTGATCAAAGCGGCATAGAAGAGCCAACCAAGAAACAAAGCCGCAGCGCAATATTCCGCCTGGACAAATTTCTTGACGAAGCCGATGGATATTTCCTTTTTCCCCAAGAGCTTGGCTGAAAAATACAACGGAACCAGCGCCCCGGGCGGATAGGAAACATAAGCGTTCCGGCCATAATATTTTTCAAATTCTATCGAAGGAAAATCTTCATACATGATAAACTTGTCTTTGAAAATTCCAACGGTCAACCAATTGTTGACGATCCTCAAGGACGCGGAAGTCACCCATTCGAGGTAATTGTCCATGCTGTTGAAATCCGTGCGAACGGTATTCGGGAAAAAAACGGAAAAAACCAGGATGCTCAAACCGATCACCACTACGTTCAGCCCGTGACGACGGCAGGAGAGTAACGCGGGACGTTCATTCATCATCTTCCAGCTCAATGTATTCCTCGCGAGCGTTGATGTTCCAGATATTATCTTTTGAGGTTTCGCCGGAAAGAATGCTTTTCACGGCCACCATGGCGGTGAGCATGGCATGGTCCTGATTGTAATATTTATGCATTCCATTTCGTCCAATTAAAAAGAGATTATCTATGTTGTCCGTGAATTTTCTGACGATGTCGAATGCTGCATAGGTGCCGTAATATGCCGGATAGGTTTTCGGCGTTCGAACGATCGCAAAATCCAGCACGTCTCCGCCATCGACAATGGAAATCTTCTCCAGTTCCCCCACGGCAAACCTCGCAAATTCCTTATCACTCATGTTCCATAAGTCATCGCCTTCATTACAGCAGTACTCCAGTCCAATCCATACCTTATGAGGATCCTTGACCAAAAAGGGGGACCAATTGTTGTAGATTTGCACTCTGGCCAGCTTCACCGTCTTTTCCTGGATGTAAATCCAGTTGTCCGGCACCATATCGTTCATCGTCGCGAACTTTGTTTCGTTCCTTATTTTTAATTTACGCACAAGCAAGCCGACGGTAATCGAATCCCGGTACTGCAATCCATCGCTTACTTTTTTTACCTCATCGGGCACCGCATCCCCCATCGCCTTGATAAGGTCTTTGACCGGCATTGAAGAAAAAAAATAATCACCTGCCAGAATAGCCGTCTCTTTTTTTAAATGATCATAATAGACGACTTCACTGATGTGATTCCTCGAAACGTTGAATTTAACGACCTCGGCGTTTTTTACAATGACCCCGCCCTTTTTTACAATGCGATCCGCGACCGCTTGCCACATTTGCCCCGGCCCGAATTTGGGATAAAGAAATCTCTCTATCAGGCTTGTGTCGATGCTTTTTTGCTGAATGGATTGATCCGGTTTGAAGAGTGACTTTATCGCGTGGAAAAATGTCCTGGAGATGGACAAGTCTTTGATTCTTTGCGCTCCCCAGTCCGCTGCGATTTCCCCGCAGGGCACTCCCCAGACTTTTTCAGTGTAATCTTTGAAAAAGAGTTCGTAGAGCTCCCGCCCGAATCTGCTGATAAAGAAATCTTCCAGCGAATGTATGTTTTTGAGGGGGAATATGCGTGTCCACATGTATGACCCGAGAATTTTGGCCACTCTGAAGGCACCGAGATTGGACAGGGTGTGCCGATTGATTTTTACGGGATAATCAAAAAACTTTTGTAGAAAGAGTATCCGGGACAGCCTTTTCCTGATCAGCATCACATCGTCAGCTTTTTCCGGGTCCGGGCCGTCGGTTCCAATATCAAAAGCGAAGCGGCCTCTCAGCCCCGCCTTTTCATGCTGTTGGTCCTGAAGAGGCAGGATGTCGAGCCACCATTTCAGGATAGTGTCGGATTTGGAAAAAAATCTGTGACCGCCGATATCCATTCGATTGCCGTTGTGGACAACAGTTCTTGAGAGTCCGCCGACATCATCGGACTTTTCCAGAACAATGGGCTGAATGTCCGTTTTTGTGGCAAGCTCATGAGCGGCGGTCAATCCGGCGGGTCCAGCCCCGATAATAATGGCGCGTTTAGCATTTCCCATAACAATAATTTTTCTGAAGCTTGTTTTGCAATGAACGGCAAAATAACATACATTTTACACATTGATACCTGATGAAAAATACTAAACAACGACTTGATGATTGTCAACAAAAAGCTATGCAGCCTTTACCCGTTGATCGAAGGATCTCCGATGCAAAGAGCCCTTTTACGCCAGAACCGGCAATCCAAGTTTTATTTTCTTTGACAACTCAAAGGCGAATTTATATACTTAAAAAATAAGGGAATATTCACATGATTTTTTATGGTGTTGGAAAATGAGAGTTTTTGTTACAGGCGGTTGCGGTTTTCTTGGATCTCATGTTTGTGAGTTTTATGTGCAGAAGGGCGCCCAGGTTGTTGCTTATGACAACATGACAAGACACGAACTGGAGAAGACCGGTCTTGCAACCGAATCCGTCCGCAATTATAATTGGGAATACTTAAAAAAACTCGGCGTGCAATTAATAAAAGCCGATATCAGAAACTATGAGGAACTGCTGGATTGCGCCCAGGGTTGCGATTACATTGTTCACACAGCCGCGCAGCCCGCAATAACAATCAGTCAGGAAGATCCCCGATTAGATATTACAACAAATATCATGGGAACGTTTAATGTTCTGGAGGCTGCAAGGACATTGAAGGTTCCTGTCGCAACCTGCGCGACCATCCATATTTATGGAAACAAAATTAACGAGACTCTTCGGGAAGACAAAACCAGGTATACACGAAAGCCGGATGGCCTTGATGAAGACCATTCCATTTTGAAAGGCGCTCTTTCTCCTCTCCATGGATCCAAGGCGGCTTCGGATATTTATACCAAAATTTATGTCGATACCTACCGATTGGATGCCGTGAGTTTCCGGTTGACAGGCATCTATGGACCTCGCCAGTTCGGCGGCGAAGACCATGGCTGGGTGGCGAATTTTGCAATCAGAAGTGTTTTGAATTTGCCTGTGACAATTTTCGGCACAGGGAAACAAGTTCGAGATATTATTTATGTCACGGATGTCTGTGAAGCTTTTGATGCTTTTTATCGGATTCGAAAACCGGGCGCGTACAATATCGGCGGTGGATCAAAAACGGCCATATCCCTCCTGGAGTGCATTGATCTCATCGAGGAAATAAGCGGCACCAAAGCCACGGTTAACTTTTTGCCGGAACGTCATGCAGATCTGCGGTATTTCGTATGTGATATATCCAAAGCCCAAAGAGAATTGGATTGGTTACCCAGGGTTCTTCCCAGAGAGGGATTGTTCAGACTAATAACCTGGCTTACCGAAAATCGTCATGTCTTGGTCACTGACAGGGAGAGGTCATCGTGAAAGCGCTGGTCCTCGCCGGAGGAAGAGGCAATAGACTCAACGAACTGTCCCGGGAACAGAACAAATGCATGATCAAGATTCAGGGCAAGCACTTGATTCAATATAATTTGGATCATGCCGTGGAAACTGGCGTGGATGAAATTGTCATTGTTGTCGGCTATAGGGCCGACAGTATCATGGGTTTGTTAGGCGACTGTTACCATGGAAAGCCGATAAGATACGTCATTCAAAGAGAGCAAAATGGTCTTGTCCATGCCATCGAATGCGCTCAGGACGCCATAAGCGGGGAAGACTTTTTCCTGATGCTTGGCGATGAAATGCTGTTCCGGCCGAAATGTCATGACATGATCAACAAATTCAAGAACGATTCGTATCTGTTCGGCTTATGCGGTATCGTGAAAGCCAGAGACAAAAACCAGATAAAAAAAACATACAATGTCATTAAAAACAACAACAATCGAATTTTTCGGTTGATTGAAAAACCAAGGAGACCTTTAAATCATTTTCAGGGGACGGGGCACTGTGTTTTCAGGAACGACATTTTCAGCTATATAAAATACACGCCGATTCATCATGAAAGAAACGAAAAGGAACTTCCGGATCTCGTTCAATGCGCGGTCGATGATGGAATGATCGTTGAAGCCTTTTTCCTATGCGAGAAATATACAAACATTAATACCCCTCAAGATTTAAAGATGGCAGAGGATTTTTTTTGTGAATAAACATCTTGTCGTTATTCCGGCACATAATGAAGAAAAAACCATATACGAAGTTGTTACAAAAGCACTGAAATATTCGGACGTGTCAGTTACGGATGACGCAAGCCGGGACAGAACGCCCTTTCTATTAAAATCGATTCTGTCGGAATGCGATCTGGGAAGACATGCGCATCAATTGAATATTATCACGCATCCTCACACGACGCACATTGCCCAAAGCATTCAAGATGGTTTTGCCTTCGCCAGGAGATGCGGTTATGACTTCGTTGTCACCATGGATGCCGGATTTTCCCACGATCCCGAAGCGCTTCCTGATTTCATGCGCGAAGACCCGCAAGTTGACGTTGTCATCGGCAGGAGGATAAAAAAGCAAAAGGTGCCATGGCATAGAAAAATCATTAGCGTGCTGGCCAACGGCGTTGTCAATTATGTTCTGACAGGTTCGCTCCTGAAGATGCTCCGGCCTGATTTTAAGGATTGCACGAGTGGATACCGACGCTACAGCAAAAGGGCTTACGAATTGATTGCGGGAACGGATTTAAAATCGAAAGCGTTTGAGTTTCATGTGGAAGCCATATTGCTTTGCCATCGTTCAGGAATGACCATGAAAGAAATTCCCATCACGTACGTTTTTTCCAATTCGTCGTTGGATTTCAATACGCTGCGGCAGGCCGTGAAATATGGAGTGGATTTGATCCGAAACAAAAATGCATTCAAACTTTGAGCCCATTCCAATCACTGAGACTAATATTGAGGGGATAGGTTGCCGACAGGCAAAAACACATCAAACCCTTTGTTTACGTCACTTGGAATAACAGAGTTATGCGGTTGTTATGAAGGTAATGCTGGCTAAGACAAATCCAAGCACCATAGGTTTCATGATCGGGGGCATTGTTCTCGCGGTGTCATCGTTTTTGGCAATCGTATTTGTGCAAAGGCAATTCTGCGGATATGATTTGTCGCCCCTCATTGATTTGAGCTGGAGACTTGCGAATCATCAGATACCCGGAGAAGATTTCATTAATGTCTCACCCCCGTTGCTTGTTGTGTTAACGAAAGCGGTCAGCTGGGGAACGTTACACTGGATTGACCTGACAATCATCAATATAGCGGCGACGGGCATGGTTTTTTTATTTCTGTATTGGCTGTCTCATCAAAAACAGGAAGACGCTTTTTTTGGCATATTTACGGGAATCATCTTGTCCATACCTCTTTTGTATACCAATCATATATGGTTGTCAGGACTGACGCAATTATCCGGGATCATTTTTTTTTATGCTCTGTGGACGGCCATCCATTCCAAATATTTCGGCATGAGGACTTTTTTCAGTGTCTGGATCGCTTCCGGAATTTTATTTATCAGCAAGCAAAACGTCGCCTTACCCATGATTGTCATCGCCATTGCATTGTTCATATTTCTAAATTATCGACACAAAGTTGCATTAATGGCAACCATCATCATCGGAGCAGCCAGTGGCGTTCTTATCTCTGAAGTCTTGACCGGATATTCTTTGAAAAATTTCCTATATGCTTATTACGCCGTACTGGAAAGGATCAGAACAAACCCGAAGGATCTATTTCTTCTCTTTGACGCGGTCAAAAGTAATTACCCTCTTGTGCTCGCAATGATTGTCATCATCATCATTTACTTCTATTCTATTTTAGACAAGAATAATACAATGTCGAAGTCAAAAATCGTTTTTCTCAACATCCTGTTGCTTGTTTCCCTGAGTCCCGTGCTTACAGATTGTGATGCAAAGATGAATGATGTATCATTGCCGATATTTATCATGGCCGTCGGAATGTTCTCATCAGCCGGAATTGATTTCAGGACCATGTTTTCCAAGAACCATTTATGGAAAATGATGGTTTTCTCTATTTCCTTGATGATTATTTTCCTCTTGGCACTGACTTATGGCTATTGGCGGGAGAGAATGGTTGTTTGTGGAAGGCTTTGGGAAAACGACACAGGCATTGTTATTGATCAAGGTTATTTCCGCGGATTAAAAACGGGGGAACATTTTGCAGGCGTTTTAAGCGATATCGCCAGGGTTAAGAAGACTTATCCTCGGCAACGCATATTTTTCGGACCCGGCCTTGAATACGGCTATTTGATCACAAAGTCTCCCTCGCCTTACGGGTTTCCTCTTTGGTGGCATCCGGGAACATCATACAGCCGCTTCGATGAAGAAAAAATCGTCAATCAATTCGAGAGAGAAAATTTCGACATTTTGATTTTGGGAATTGGCGAAAGGACGGAATGGGTCTTGCCGCCTAAGATCATAAACTGGATTCATGACAATTGCAGGCCGGTGAATGAATATGAATACATCGAAGTATATCAAAGAAACATTTTTCCTTCACTTAGATAGGTGTTGACTCAACGGGGGCATGGCCGGAAACATTCCCATTTAATAAAATTGTCCGACATCATAATTTTTTATCGCAAACAGGTCGCTTAAGCCAATAAGAGGGATGACCAATGGCCGATTGCCGTTGCGCGCCTTTTTTTAAGTCGGCTAATGTCATTCAACAACAACGAGAAGCATATCCGTTCGAGCGGCAAGCTCAAAAGAGGCGGGCAATCGGGGGCTAGATTCAATAATCATCGCATTTTTGTCATGCTGAAATTTGTAAGCCCCCATTTTCCGGGTAGCGAAAGGTCTCAAAAACCTGTAATAATTTCATTCTGTACGGAGAGCAGGAAACCACATGAACAGATTGGCTCATGAAAGCTTTAAAAAAAGTTTTATTGATGATTTCCGTGGAAGGTTTCGTTAAAAAATCCGCGCGATGATTGTTTTGTTTTTTCTGAATCCCCATGCTATTTACCCAAAAAGATTGACGATGCATCAAAGCGATGTGTTTTCGAACATCATATGTCAAAAATATTACTCATAAGATCCAATACTCCTTATTCTCGAAGAGTCATTCCTTCAAATAATCCACCGATGGGTCTGATGTATTTGGCTTCTTATCTCAGAAGCCTTGATCATCAACGGCAAATTAGAATCATTGACATGACCATTGAAGGTCTGATGCCTGAAGATATTGTGCCCGTTTTGAATGAGTTTCAACCGGATATCTGTGGTATTTCCTGCATGACGATTAATGCAAAAAACTCTCTCAGAATTGCTGAGTTAATAAAGAAATGGAACCCCCAATGTTATGTGATCGTCGGCGGGCCGCACCCGACTTTTATGCCAGACAAGGTTTTGGAATGCAATTCCATAGATTTTTGTGTTTTGGGAGAAGGGGAAAAAGCAGCACATCTTCTCATTTACGCTCTTGAAAATAATGCGGCATATGAACAGATAGAAGGGTTAGGCTACCGGCTCGGAAATAAAATCGTCCTGAATAATAGACCTTCTGCTTTGGATATCAAAAGCTTGCCCTGGCCCGCGTATGACCTCATTCCTGTCAAGAAATACTTTAAATCAAAAATTCCTTCGCAATCCGGCAGACTCAAGTATTCTGAATATATGACCGTGATGAGTTCCCGGGGATGCCCTTATAGATGCATCTATTGTCATGATATTTTCGGAAAACAATTCAGAGCGAGAGACCCTGAAGAGTTTGTGGAAGAGATGGTGATGCTGAGCAAAGATTACGGGGCCAGAGAGTTTCACATCATCGATGATGTTTTTAATCTTCAGAAAGAAAGAGTTTTGCAAATATGTAAACTTATCCGTCAGAAACTTCCCGGCGTCGCATTGGCATTTCCCAATGGTTTGAGGACCGATCTTCTGGATAAAGAAACGCTTACTGCTCTGAAACAGGCAGGCAGGCATGTATTATTTCGCCGCGGGCGTTGAATCCGGATCTCCGGAAATTCAAAAAATCATTAAAAAAATCTCGATCACATCAGAGTTCTTAAAATTATTGATGAGGCCTCAAGAATGGGAATAATTGTTCATGGTTTTTTTATGATAGGATTCCCGGGCGAAACTGAGGAACAAATTAACATGACAATTGATGTCGCAAGAAAAAGCGCGCTCAACACGGCCGGTTTTTATGCTCTGACAGCATATCCGGCAACAGAATTATACGAGATCGCAAGGAAGGCAGGCGTTGCTCTGCCGGACGATTTCGATTCTTACCATCGCCATTATAGTACATTGAATTTAACGGCGGTTCCTTTGGAACGATTAAGGCAACTCCGAAGAAAAGCCTACTGGAAATTTTATTTGAATCCTATGCGAATTTATAGAATTATAAAAATGACTCCTCGGAAGGGCGATATTTTCAACAATATTAAAATTCATTTGAGTGATTTCTTCTAAAAAAGCGGATGATTTCCTAATTGTATTGATCGAAGAAATATTGTTGTGCCAAATTGGGTTTGCAACGATTGCCTTGTCGTCGCTTTGCTAATGAAGTTTTCCATACCGGCTCATGTCGTAACGCATCACGCGATGTAGGCAAAATGGGCTGGGCACATCGGGGATGTTTTTGATTTTGGTTGGCTTGACTTTGAACTCTCGCTTCAGAAAAAAGCCGGTGACCAGATGGTAGTGATCCGGATTGAAAATCGGCCGTTTCCAAAAAAGAATACGGGCGATGATATTATTAATTTCCTGAGGCAGGCAAAGCACGATGAATCCGCCCGGCTTGCAGATCCGAATCATCTCCCGAATGGCGTTGGCGGGGTTGCGCATATGTTCCAGAACATCGGCGCAAATAATTCCGTCAAAGAAATTGTCCTCAAGCCGAGATTGACTGAGGTCATCCTGTTTCAGAATGGCGTGAGGGGCTTTTTGGGCCGCCCGCTTGAGCCGCTTCTCCGAGATGTCGATGCCCCAAAGTTCCCGGCATCTTATTTCGCGAAGCATGTAGCCGTCGCCTGTTCCGGCGTCGAGGATGCGCATATCGGTCATGTCGCCGGCCAGCGCAAGACAATGTTCGATTCTTTTGCGGTTTAACCAGCGGACGGAAGGAATATCGGATTCGTAATAAAGACGGTGCGGAAGACTTTCCGCCATGGCTTCCTTGATTTCCTTCTCATGATTTTCCATCGGTCACGACATCTTAAAGAAATTTTCTTGACTGTTATGCTTTAACTTATAAGAAGTCCGTCTTTTTGTGTCAAGCGAAACAAGAGATGACATCCAGGACGATCAAAGGGCTACTGATAAAATTTCATTGCAATGGCCGCTTCTCTGCGCTAATTTGGCCGCTATGAAAAAAACATGTCTTCTGTTTTTGCTGGGTCTGCTCACGATCATGTCTGCCGCTTGCGGCACAAAGCCGGAATCCGAAAAAAACCTGTCTAGGGCGGAAAAACCTCCCGCGTACGGCGATATTCTGGTGCGCGGAGATATCGGGGACGCCAGCAATCTGATTCCGCTTCTGGCGTCGGATTCGGCCTCGCATGCCATCGCCGGAATGATTTATAACGGTCTTGTAAAATATGACAAGGATATGAACATTGTCGGCGATCTGGCGGAATCATGGGATATTTCTTCCGATGGACTGGTCATCACCTTCCATTTGCGCAAGGGCGTGAAGTGGCACGACGGGCATCCCTTTACCGCGGCTGATGTTCTTTATACCTATAAGGTCACCATTGATCCGAAGACGCCGACAGCTTACGCCGGCGATTTTCTCAAGGTGAAAAAAGCGGAAGTGCTGGAGGATTACACTTTCCGCGTGACATACGACAAGCCGTTCGCGCCCGCCTTGATCAGCTGGAGCAGTGCCGTTCTGCCACGGCATCTGCTGGAGGGAAAGGACATCACAAAAAGCCCGCTGGCGCGCCACCCCATCGGCACGGGGCCTTATAAATTCAAGGAGTGGGTGGCCGGCCAGAAAATTGTTCTGGTCTCCAATCCCGATTATTTCGAAGGCCAGCCGTATCTGGACGGAAGAGTCACCCGCATCATTCCCGACTCGGCGACGATGTTTCTGGAATTACGAGCGAGAAATCTCGACATGATGGGACTGACTCCCCTGCAATACACCAGGCAGACGGAAAACAGTTTATTTAAGAATCATTTCAATAAATATCGCTATCTGAGCTTTTCCTATACCTATCTGGGGTATAATCTGAAAAATCCGCTTTTTGCCGATAAAAGAGTCCGGCAGGCGATTTCCCACGCCATCAATAAGGACGAAATCATCAGCGGCGTGCTTTTGGGATTGGGCAAGCAGGCGAACGGGCCCTACAAGCCGGGCACATGGGCCTACAATGATCGCGTGAAAGTTTATGAATATAATCCGCAGAAGGCCGCGACCCTTTTGCGGGAAACCGGGTGGGTGAAAAAAAACCGCGAGGGGATTCTGGAAAAGGACGGGAAACCTTTTGAATTCGAAATCATCACCAACCAGGGCAACGAAACCCGACAGAAATGCGCGGAAATCATCCAGCGCCAGCTCTCGGAAATCGGCATCAAGGTGAAGATTCGCATCCTGGAGTGGTCGGCTTTCGTCACCGACTTCATCAACAAACGGCGGTTTGACGCTGTGATCCTTGGCTGGACCATTCCCCTTGACCCGGATGCCTATGACGTTTGGCATTCCAGCAAAACCGCTCCGGAAGAACTGAATTTCATTTCTTACAAAAACCCGGAAGCCGACGAGATGCTGGAAAAGGGCCGAAGCACATTCGACCAGAAGGAAAGAAAAAAATATTACGACCGCTTTCAGGAAATTCTGGCCGAAGACCAGCCCTACACTTTTCTGTACGTTCCCGACGCCCTTGTCATTGTTGATAAGCGGTTCCGCGGCATCGAACCCGCGCCCATCGGTTTGGAGCATAATTTCATCAAATGGTACGTGCCCGCCGATGAGCAGAAATATGTCATGACCCGATGAAAAAGACGGCGCGGGCAACCCCGTTGTAGGATTTCACATCTTCACGTTGACATACAAAAGTACTTGCCTTATAGTTTTTTAAAAAAATGATCTTTTTTGCAATAAGATCAATGGGAAATCTGAGAAGATAAAGACCATCCAGTTGGAAGAGAGGGATCTGATTTGCTGTCGGCTGAAGTTACGCGGGAAGATTTATTCAAGGCATGTGAGTCTCTCTTTGGGACGGAAATTGATATTTCCATGGAATTTTTGAAATACCTGAAGCCTTCCGGTGTCAAAGTCGCCTATCGGAGAAAAGCGATGGAGACGCATCCGGATCGTGCTCTGGTTGTTCAGGGCGCATCGGATATGATGGAACAGCGTTTCAAGGAAATCAATCTCGCCTATCAGCTGCTGCAGGATTTTCTGGCGCATCCATGGAAATTCTCCCTTGATGAGAACGGGGTGATCCATAAGCGCAGACGGTATCATCCTCACTCGAGTGTCTGCCGCAAGGCTCACCAGGAAAGAACCGAGCCTCTTTACCGAGGAAGAATCCCATCCCGGAAACTTCTTTTCGGACAATATCTCTATTACAGCGGTCAGGTTACTTTTTCGGCAATGATTAAAGCCGTTGTCTGGCAGCGTCTTCAACGGCCTTCCATTGGAGCCATGGCTTTGAGTTGGGGATGGATGGACGGCAGCGGCGTAATAGAGATTCTTCGTTACCGCAGGTTCGGCGAGCGTTTTGGCGATTGCGCGTTGCGCTTCGGTTATCTTTCCGAAAATCAGTTATGGCAATTGCTGGATAAGCAGAAAAGAATACAACCGGTGATTGGCAAATATTTTGTGGAACAGAGACTAATTGAGCCGGCGCAGTTATTCAGATTGTTGGTGGCCATGAAGATTCATAACAACAAATACCCGTCTTATTAACAGAAGGATGCCTTCGTAAAGCAAGAATGGCCCCCCGGCATTGAATTGTCTTGACACGCAAGAGCCATCTTTCCTATAATCCACAAAAAAAGTGCATTTTTGACCTGGGCTGACTTCACGTTGGGGCCTTTCTTCGCGAAAGAATCGTGTTTGAATCAGTGGTTGCCGGCATCTGAATTTTTTGGTGTGGAAAATGAACAGGAAACCCCTTCTTTCCTCAAGGGAAAAGAACAAACAAACACAAGGTGAGAATATCTGGGCACGGGAAGTGTTCCGCGACGGACAGCAATCCTTGAAGAGCATCATGGGCAGTTCTCCCATTCCGGCTTTTATTATCGGCAGGGATCACCTGATCATTTACTGGAACAAGGCCCTGGAGGAATTAAGCGGGATCAAGGCCAGGGAAGTCGTCGGTACCGGTCAGCATTGGAGAGCTTTTTACAGAAGTGCCAGACCCTGCATGGCGGATTTGCTGGTGGATAGGCGTCAGAAGGAAATTTCCAAATGGTATGCGGGAAAATTTGTCAAGTCGAAGTTGATTGCCGGCGCGTATGAAGCGACCGATTTTTTCCCGGAATTGGGGAAAAAAGGCAAGTGGCTTCGTTTTACCGCGGCCGCTATCCGGAATTCGAAGGGGTCCATCATCGGAGCCATTGAAACGCTGCAAGACATCACCCAGGGCAAACGGGCGGAAGAAGCATTGCTTAAAGCCCATGAAGATCTGGAAAAAAAAGTAAAGGAAAGAACTTTAAAACTCGCGCAGACCAATAAAGTCTTAAAAGAAACAACCGACCATTTGTCGTTGATCCTGGAATTTCTTCCGATCGTGTCCTTCACCTGTAAACTTGATGAGCACTGGTCCATCAATTATGTCAGCAAGCGAGTCAGGGAAATCACCGGTTATCCGCCAGCGCAGTTTACAAGGCGTCCTTTGTTCTGGCGCGAACGGATTCATCCCTTGGATCTTCCGAATGTCGTGAAGAAAATAAAATCCATCGTCAAAAAAGGAACATGTCAGATAGAGTACCGTTTTCAAGTGGCGGACGGTTCCTATCGCTGGATTTCGGACCACCGCCGGCTGATCAGGCAGGGCAGGAAATTACCCGGGTATATGGTTGGGGCATGGCAGGATATCACCGAGGAGAAAAGAATCCGTCAGGAAGCCGAGCTGCGGCTTCAGCAAATGATCCAGTCCCATAAATTAAAAGCTCTGGGAGAGGTGGTGGCCGGTGTCGCCCATGAAATCAACAATCCGGTGAGCTTCATTGCCAACAACATCACGCTTCTGGAGGATATGTGGAATACAATCGAGCCGATTCTGGCCAGTGACGGCGCATCGCATCCCCAGTGGGGCGAGAAAGGAATAGGCTATGTGGAAGTGTGCACCAACATGAAGGAGATCATTGATGAATTCAAAATCGCCTCGCAGCGCATCAAACGCGTGATTCTGGGGTTGAAGGAATTCGCACGCACGGATGAGACGCTGGAAAAAAAGCCCGTTCGGCTTGAAGAAGTGATTCAGGGGGTCATGATCATTGTCGGGGCGCAAATCCGCAAGACCGTTTCCACCATAGACCTCTACATCGACAATCATCTCCCTCCCATTCAGGGGCAATTTCAAAAAATAGAACAGGTGATTGCAAACCTGCTCATCAATGCCCATCAGGCGATTCCTCCTGAAAGAAAAGGAAAAATCATTTTGACGGTGAGAAGAATTGAAAGGCTCAAGGCGATCCTGGTGGAAATTGAAGACAACGGGATCGGCATGGAAAAAGAAGTGCTGGATCGTGTTTTCGAGCCTTTCTTTACAACGCGTCGCGAAAAGGAGGGAACCGGCCTCGGCCTTTCGATTTCCTATGGCCTGGTCAAAGAACACAACGGGTTAATCGGCGTGCTTTCCCGACCCAACGTGGGGAGTAAATTCTCGGTTTATCTTCCGCTGGATTCGGCTTCCCGGATCACCGTTCATCCCTCAATTCTCTGCTGTGACGGCGATGCCGCGCAGATTGATGAAATCAGAATGGGCTGCGTGAATGTCATTGGTCGGCCATGCGGCCCGCACGAAACCTACGACGATGTCCTGACCTATCTGGAAAATTATCCTGAAATCGACATCGTTATTTCAGAAATTCATTTACCTTCCATGGATGGGAGGGAATTATGCCGGAAAATCAAGGAGCGTTTTCCGCTCATGACGGTGATTTTGTATTCGTCCGATGTTCAAATGCAACAATCTGAAAGTGAGGCGGGGAGCCCCGATTACGTGCTGGCGAAGCCGTTGAATCTGTCGCAGTTGCGGAACATTATCAGCGAAGCGGGAAGGCAGAGATTATGAGAATTCTGGTTGTGGATGATGAAGAAGTCGCGAGAAATTCGGTCAGGCGCCTTTTGAAATGGCGCGGCATCCGAAACGTCGAGGCCTGCGGCACCGGCAAGGAAGCCATCGGCAAAATTAAGGGTGCCGACTTTGACATCGTGCTTCTGGATTTGCTGATGCCGGAGATTGACGGTATGCAGGTTCTGGAGGCGACAAAACCTTACCGGCCGCATACGGAGTTTATCATCCTGACGGCCATGGACGACATTCCCACCACCGTGAAAGCGATCCGCCTGGGGGCCTATGATTATTTGATCAAGCCGGTGGACAATGAACTGCTTTTTGTGGCCATCAAGAGGGCCTATGAGCACCGGGGACTGATGATCGGTTTGT
>ERZ795052.4242-NODE-4242-length-14974-cov-5.835110_pt1 | contig 14974 bp, 13 predicted proteins | sample MGYA00375136_ERZ795052 | MGnify/ENA primary metagenome ERZ795052 (study PRJEB30181, sample SAMN05720156) | activated sludge metagenome | isolation source: Anaerobic digester | place: Japan | collected 2015-05-26 ... | reverse complement strand
CGTGCCAACCGCGTCGTCCGTGGTCATATCCACCGCATGGAAACGGCTGCGGGTTGAGGCGCAGGCCGGGCCCGCCCGGTTCTGCGTCCGTCTGCGTGGTCTGCGGGCCCTCTCCGTTGAACCGCCGGGAGGCAAGGGAACGCAGAGCTCCGGCATCACACGCCAGGCCATTACCGCCGCCACTCCTCCAGCCCGGCAACGGCAGGCGCGATGCCCCGGCTTCCGGCGCGGTGTCAATCCCTCCTGCGGCGCCTTGCTTGATTGATTCAAGGTGTTACCCTCTCCGCATGACGATTGCTGACATGCGGGTCGCTCCCCGCCCGGAGGCCCGGTGGCGAGGTTTCGGCTTGAGGCCGCGGCTGCTTCTGCTGGTTTTTGTGGCCTGCCTTTCCCTCGATGTTTGCCCGGCGCAGCCGGTTGCCGAACGTGCCGCCGAGCTGGAACTGCGCGGGCAATTCAAAGAAGCCGCCGCCCTCCTCCAAGCCGCCCTAGCCGACCCTTCCCTCGAGGCCTCAAACCGCCACGTGCTCCGTTTCGAACTGGACCGCCTTGATCGCATCCGAAAAGACTTCCCCTACACCGCCGAGGAGTTGTTCGACGCCCTCAAAAAAAGCGTCAAAGACCTTACCCGCGAGGAATACGACCGTTGGGTGGCGGAGGGGCGGTTCGACAGCCGCGTGATTGACGGTGAACGACGGTTCATGACTTCCAGTGTGAGCAACCTGTTCTGGCGGTATCCCGAGCTCAACCCGCGCCGCATGCCCCCCAAAGACACCCGGGCCCTGGAAAAGGCCCGGTGGGAGCACTGCGTGGCCATCCGGCAGGCCGCGGTGGCGGAGAAGAAACCTTATGTCCTGCCCAAACGCTTCCGGATGACGATGAAGGTGACCGCCAAACCCGGCGCCGCCCCCGCCGGCGAGATGGTCCGCGCGTGGCTCCCCATCCCGCGCGAATACCCGTTTCAAACCGACTTCACGCTCATCACCTCCACGCCACGCGCCATCCAGGTTGCGCCGGCCGACAGTCCGATTCGGTCCGTGTTTCTCGAACAACCGGCTCGAAAGAACCAAGCCACCGTCTTCGAGGTGGTTTACGATTACACCACCTACGGCGTGTGGTTCCAAGTGGACCCCGCCCTGGTCAAGCCCTGCGACCGGGAGGACCCCGTGTTCGAGACCTACACCCGCGAGGCGCCGCACGTCGTCTTTACGCCCGAAATCCGGGCCCTGTCGGAAACCATCGCCGGTTCCGAAACCAATGGTTTTCTGAAGGCCAAAATGTTCCACGATTGGATCGCCGAGAACATCCAATACAGCTACGCCATCGAGTACTCCACCATTCGCAACATCAGCGATTACTGCCGCGCCCGCCGCTACGGCGATTGCGGCCAGGAGGCTCTCCTGTTCATCACCCTCTGCCGCCTCAACGGCATCCCGGCCCGCTGGCAATCCGGCTGGAACACGTTCCCCGGCGCCAAGTCCATTCACGATTGGGCCGAGATTTATCTCCCGCCTTACGGCTGGATGCCGGTGGACCCGTATATGGGCATTTTCGCCATGCGATACGCAACCAGCCTCTCCCCGGACCAACGGCGCGACATCCGCGACTTCTATTTCGGCGGCCTGGACGCCTATCGCATGGCCGCCAACTCCGACCACAACCAGGACCTCACGCCGCCCAAACGCTCGCTGCGCTCGGATAACGTGGATTTTCAGCGCGGCGAACTCGAATGGGGCGACCAAAACATCTATTTCGACCAATACTCCTACAGCCTCACGGTGAAGGAAGTGCCGCTGAAAAACCCGGCCCGATTGCGCCCGGCACCCTGAGCCCATCAAGGCCAACAAATCAAGAAACCTCCCGACCTCTATCATTTATGGACTCCCTGCCCACTGTCCTGCTCAAGCCGGGGGAAGCGGACCGCATCGTCGCGGGCCACCCCTGGGTCTATGGCACTTCGATCCTGCGTCTGAGCCGTCCCGCCGCCGATGGCGAGCTGGTGCAGGTCAAAGACCATCGTCAGCGCCTGCTGGGAAGCGGGTTCTTCAATTCCCATTCAAAAATCCACGTGCGGCTGCTCTCGCCCGACCGCATTCAACCGGACCAGGCCTTTTTCGAGGAGCGCATCCGCCTGGCCCTCGAAGTTCGCCGCCGGCACCTCCCTGGCGCCTCTTCGTTCCGCGTGGTGAATGCCGAAAGCGACTTTCTCAGCGGCTTGATCGTGGACAAATACGAAGACGTGCTCGTGGTGCAGATCAGCTCGCTGGGGATGGACCAGCGCAAGTCTCTGATTGTCGAGGCGCTCCAACGCGTCTTTTCGCCCCGCGCCATACTCGAGCGGGGGGACATGGCTTCGCGCAAATTTGAAGGCCTTCCGGACGCGGGCGGCCTGCTCCAGGGCCAACTGGAGGGTCCCCTCACCGTCAACCTCAATGGCCTGAAGTTCGAGACCGACCTGGCGGCCGGCCACAAAACCGGCCTTTACCTGGATCAGCAAACCAACTATCAGCGCGTCGCCGGCCTGGCGGACCGGGGCCAGGTGCTCGATGCGTTCAGCTTCCTGGGCGGCTTTGGCCTGCATGCGGCGCGCGCCGGCGCTGAGCACGTGCATTTTCTGGACCAAAGCCCGGAGGCGATCGCCGCCGCCCGGCGCAATGCGTCCCTGAATGGACTGACCGACAAATGTTCCTTCGAGAGTGTCAACGTGTTTGACTGGCTCAAGGCCCAGACCGCCACCCGGCCGCATGAGAAGCTCATTCCGCGCTGGGATGCCATCATCCTCGATCCGCCTTCCTTCACCCGCAATCGCGCGGCGGTGCCCGACGCCCTGCGCGGCTACAAGGAAATTCACCTGCGCTCTCTAAAGCTGTTGAAACCCGGCGGCACACTCGCCACGTTTTGCTGTTCGCACCATGTCCCGGCCAATCTCTTTCGAGACACCGTGTTGTCCGCCGCTTACGATGCCCGGCGCATCCTGCGCCAAGTGGCCACCTTTTCCCAAGGGCCGGACCATCCCATCATCCCGATGATTCCGGAAACCGAGTACCTGAAGGGCTTCGCTTTCGAGCTGGTGCGGTAACGCCCGCGCCCCTTGCCTTATTTCCGCCGACGACTACCTTACGGGCCGATGAACCGACTGAGTCTCACCGCAAAACTGACGGCATGGGTTGTCCTGTTCGGGGTGCATGAAACCGCCACCGCAGCCGCGCCGACCGCTCAAGAAGCGCGCCAATCACCCGCCTTGGTTTGGACCGATATCCGCCAGTTGGGTGTTGAAGGCCGCGGCTGGACCGATACGAAAGACTATTACGATCGGCTGCCCGCCAAAGCCGAAACCACGGTCCGGCCGCCGGTGTGGAACCTGGCGCGCAACTCCGCCGGCCTGCTTGTCCGCTTTCGCTCCGATGCGAGCGCGATCCATGCGCGCTGGGCTCTCACATCTCCCAACCTCGCCATGCCCCACATGCCCGCCACCGGCGTCAGCGGACTGGACCTTTACGTCAAGATGCCGGGCGGCTCATGGCACTGGCTGGCGGTCGGCCAGCCGAAGGCCCAAACCAATGAGGTCGAACTCGTCAGCGGGCTTCCCGAGGGCGAGCGCGAGTACTTGTTGTACCTGCCCCTCTACAATGGCACGCGGTTCGTCGAACTCGGCGTGCCGGCCGGGTCGCGGCTCCAGCCAGCCGGCCCGTGGGGTCCCGGCCGGCGCAAGCCAATTGTGTTTTATGGCACATCCATTCTCCAGGGTGGCTGCGCCTCCCGGCCGGGCATGTGCCACAGCGCCATCGTCGGCCGCCGCTTGAACTGGCCCACCCTCAACCTGGGTTTTTCGGGCAACGGCAAAATGGAACCCGAGCTGGCGGACCTGCTGGCGGAATTGGACCCCGCCGTTTATGTGCTGGATTGCCTGCCCAACATGCTCGGTCGCGAGGTGGCCGAGCGGGTCGTCCCCTTTGTCCGCCGGCTTCGCGCCGCTCACCCGGAGACCCCGATTGTGCTGGTCGAGGACCGCACTTATGCCAATGCCTTTTTGCTTCCGGAAAAGCAAGCCCGGCACGAGCAGAGTCGCCGCGCCCTCCGGGAGGCCTGGCGCCAGCTCAGGAAGGAAGGCGTCAAACACCTCTATTATATGCCCGGCGACTCGTTAATCGGCGGAGATGGCGAAGGCACCGTGGACGGCTCGCATCCAACCGACCTGGGTTTTATGCGCCAGGCCGATGCCTTCATCAAGACCCTCCGTCCCCTCCTCAAAGCAAAATGAAGCAAGCTGCACCTGACTCCAAGTCCTCCCCCGCGAAGAAAAGCCCCGCGGCTGCGCCTTCCCTGCCGCCCGGCCTGCGCCGCTTTTTCTATTTCACCGCGGCCGTGACCGGGGCGGCAATCATGATCGTCGAGATTCTCGGCGCCAAGATGCTCTCGCCATACATCGGCACGTCTCACTTTGTCTGGACTGCGCAAATCGCCGTCACTCTCGTGGCCCTGGCGGGGGGGTACTATGCCGGCGGGCGCCTGGCCGACCGGTCACAACAGCCGCATTGGCTCTACGGCGCCATTCTTGGCGCCGCCGTTTATCTTGCGCTGACCGTCCTGGTCGTCGAGCATATCGCTTACTGGTGCCTGGATTTCAACCTCGCCGTGGGTTCCCTGCTGGCTTCCGCGCTGCTCTATTTCGTCCCCCTCAGCCTTTTGGCCATGACCGGCCCCTTCCTGGTTCGCGTCATCACCTCTTCGGTGGCGGGGGTGGGCGGCAACGTCGGCCGCCTGACCTCGATCAGCACCCTTGGGAGTTTCGGCGGAACCCTGCTGATCGGTTACGTCCTCATCCCGTTCCTTCCCAACTCGGTGACCATGTATGTCACCTCGCTGGCGTTGATGCTGCTGAGCTTGGTTTACTTCGTGGGGTTCCGTCGCCGCGCCACAGCGCCTGTCATGATCGCCCTGCTGACGCTCGCAGCCGTCGGCGTTCCCTTGCGCCGATCCTTCAACCACAACTACCGGCTGGTCATCGAACGGTTTCGCGCCAATTCACACTTCGGCCAGATTCAAATCCTTGACCATCGCCAGAAGCCGATTCGGTATTTCCTCAACGATAACCTGATTCAAAATGCTTACGACCTGCACAACAAGCTGAGTCCCCTTAGTTTCAGTTACATCCTGACCGGCCTGGCCCGAGCTTACAGCACCAATATCCAAGACGTGCTGGTCATCGGCATGGGCGTGGGCATCGTGCCGATGGAGTTTGCCCGCGACGGCATCCGCGTTGACACCGTCGAGATCAACCCCGCCGTGGTGCCCGTCGCGGTCCACTATTTCGATTTTCAACCCGCCCAGGTCAGTCTTACGATTGGCGACGGACGCCATTTCCTCAACCGTTCAAAGCGCCAGTATGACGCGGTAATCCTGGATGCTTTCGTGGGGGACTCGTTCCCCTCGCATCTCATGACGCGAGAGACCTTCGTCGCAGTGAAGCGACTGCTGCGACCCAACGGCTGCGTCCTTGTTCACAGCTTCGGAGATCTCAAACCCGGCCAGGACTACCTCCTGGGCTCTCTCAACAAAACCCTGGCGACCGTTTTCAGCCGCCTGCGGGTGCATACCACCGGCCAGGGCGCATTCTTCTTTGTGGCGGGGGACGGCCTGGCCGACCACCCGACCAAGCCTTTCGTCCCCCAAACCATCCATCCCGAGGCGCAAGACGAGGTGCTCACCGCCTTCGCAAGCACCGTAGATGCCTTGCCCGACACCGGCATTGTCCTGACCGACGATTTCAATCCGGCGGACTATTACGACGCCCAAAACCGCGAAATGCTGCGGAGACGCCTCGCCCTTTCGGCCCGGCAAATGTAGTGATGGCTCAATCTGAAGTTGTTGCTGGTCAAGCACTTGAATGGTTGGCATTAAGGAAACGCTTTGGTTTTACCGCTCCCCTTCCCCACCGACAGCAAAGCCGCCAAAACGGGGTCCTTCGAAAAGTCGCGGGTCACCTAAATTAGTTCTAGCCTTTGCCTGACTCTTCATTTAATTTTTGTACGGAAACTTGCGAAACCGGCGGAAGTGGAAGCGCGACGCCGCCGCGTCGCAAGGTCCGAATAGCCTTGAAACGCAGCGCATTGAAAGAACGCATGAAACCGTCTCCCATGAAACGAGGCGCAGGCCGGAGGGCGAAGCCGCTCTCCCGGCATGACGACGGAATCACAGGTTTTACCCTGATTGAGTTGTTGGTGGTCATCGCCATCATCGCGATCCTCGCCGCCATGCTCCTCCCGGCCCTGTCCCGCGCCAAAACCAAGGCTCAAGGGGTTCAGTGCATGAACAACTCGCGGCAATTGATGATGGCGTGGCGCATGTACGCGGAGGAGAACCGCGATGTTTTGCCTTTTGGTTATGGCACCATCGCCGCCGCCGCCCCCTACGTTTGGGTCAAGGGTTATATTGACGTGAACAATGATGCTTCGCGCGAGAACTGGGACGTGGATTACACCATCAAACAGAGCCTGATCTGGCCGTTCTGCAGTTCAGCGGAGATTTTCCGGTGTCCCGCGGACCCCAGCACGGCCATCAACGCCCAAGGCCAGCGGGTGCGCCGGGTCCGCAGCATGGCCATGAGCAACTGGGTGGGCGGCAATGGGAATGATCCGCCTTCCTATCGCGGCTACTGGGGCCTGGCCGGGCGTTGGAAGGTTTACCGCAAGATCACGCAGATGGTGACTCCCGGGCCTGCCATGACCTTCGTGCTGCTGGATGAGCGCCATGACAGCATCAATGACGCGTATTTTGTGGTCGAGATGGATGGGTTCCCCAATCCCGCCACTACTGAAGTCATTGACTATCCGGCGAGTTATCACGGGCAGGCGGGCGGCCTGGCGTTTGCCGACGGCCACTCCGAGATTCATCGTTGGCGTGACCCGGACACCATGCCCGCGCTGACGCGCGACCTGACGCGAAAAGCCGACCCCAACAATCAGGACATCATCTGGCTTCGTCAGCGCTGTTCCCAGGACAAGGATTAGTCATCCCCCGCATTTTTTCGCGCTGCGGTTCCTCCCAGGCTGGAGGAACCGCTTTTTTTTCAACGGAACCAGAGCAGCGCGATGCCGGCAAGCAACGCCAGCGCCACCCCCCACCAAAACCAGTGGATTCCGCGGGGAACCACCTCGTTGTGGCCGAACTCCCGTTTGGCGAAATCCTCGTAATCAAATTCCTCGTCGGGTAAATCCAGACCGCCCACCCGCGCCTCGTCCGACCAACCGGTCTGCTCGTCGGAACCGCACTCGGGACAGGCTCGCGCCCCGGGCGGCACCGCGGCGCCGCAATTCGGACAGACGTCAGGGTTCATAAGCCGCTGTTCCTTTCGGTCGGTTCCGGGCGCGTCGCTGAATGTGGGGTTGGGAACAGGGCCGGCCGCCAGCCGGCCGAAACCGCCCTGGACCCCCTCAATAATCGTAAAGGCCGCTGTCGTGTGAATAGCCGCCGTCCCCGCCGCCCCCCTCGTCGTCCGGCCCACCCATAAAATCGCCCAGGACGTCCCCCATGTCCTCCTCGATTTTCTCGGGGTCCTCGCCCGCCTCGAGCCGTTTGATGGCGACGTCGAGTTCCTTCGGCATGGTGCCCGGGGGCATGATGTCTTTCATTTTCCGCATCATGTGGGCCATGTGCTTCGGGTTGTTCTCATCCAGATGTTCCATGTCCCGCTCCAACTGCATCATGGCGCGCTCCACCCGCGGATCGTCAAAATCCGGCATGGGGGGCTCATCGAGCTCTGCCTCGGGTTTGGCCGCGGGCTCCTGGAGGCCGCGCGTCATGGCGAACCGGCTCATTTGCTTGATCATCTTCCGATTCCCGCACTTGGGACAGGCGGGCGTCCGGTCCGGATTGACGCGCTTGGAAAGGAAGTTGAAGATCACCCGGCACTTGGGGCAGGCATACTCGTAAATTGGCATAGTATCATCTGTTCTCTTCGACCCTGAGTTTACCGAAAAACCGCCTGTGGCGCAAGCGGGGCCGCAATGTCAAGCCAGCCATTCGTCCCGGTGCGCCGCCACAAAATCATCATCATTGAGATGCGGATAGGCGGCGTAAACGCGGTCAATCTCCGCGGCCTGGCCGGCGCTCAGCGTCTCGCCGCGATTCAGGCACCAGATGCCCTCGAACAGGCCCTGACGGCGCAGCACTTCATGAAGACCCGCAATGCAGCCGCGGAAGCCATTAGCGGCATCAAAGAAGGCCGCGTTGGCGTCTGTCACCTCGACCGCAAGACGGAGCAATTCGGGAGGGAACCGGTCCTGGCTCCCGCTCACCGCCTGGCAGGTCCGCAGCAGTTCCACCGCTTTGCGCGTCCACACCGCCCAGTGTCCGAGCAAGCCGCCGACAATGCGTCTTTCCACTATCCGCCCCCCTGCGACGAACCGCCAGGGAGTCAAGAGGTCCAACACGATGTTGTCGTCGTTTCCCGTATAAAGCGCAATATCCTCCCGCCCGGCTTCGGCCACGGCCCGGACCACGTCGAGGGTTTGATAACGGTTGAAAGGGGCGATTTTGATGGCCACCACATTTTCCAGCTCGGCAAACCGGCGCCAAAAGCTGTAGGGTAGGACCCGGCCTCCGACCGCCGGCTGCAGATAGAACCCCATCACGGGCACAACCTGCGCCACGGCTTGGCAGTGGGCCAGCAGCTCGGATTCCGAAGCGTGGGGCAACGCGGCCAGGCTCACCAAGCCCGCGTGATAGCCCAGTTCGCGGAGCAGAGCCGCTTCAGCCACGGCTTGAGGCGTGTCTCCGCACACCCCGCCAATCCGCAGCAACGGCCGCCCGGTTTTCGCCCCGGCTCGCGCGAATTCCTCCGCCGCCAGTTGCAGCACCGGCCGGAACAGGCCCTGTTTCGCGTCACGAATGGCAAACTGCGTGGTATGCACTCCCACGGCAATCCCGCCGGCGCCCGCCGCGGCATAATAGCGGACCAAGGCGCGTTGACGCCGTTCGTCCAACTTGCGATTTGCTGTCAACGCCAACGGGCAGGCCGGAATGACCTGCCCCCGGTTCAGCCATGCTCGAAGCGCCTGGTCCATCTCAGGAAAACAAGGTTGCGGTTCCAGTCAGAACCTGCCGTCGCGCGACTCGAAATGCGTGGGCTTGTTCAGGGTCGGCCCCCCGCTTGCCAGCCAGTCGGCGACCCACTCGATCAACTCCGCGGCGGAAACGGTTGGTCGTCCAAACCAGCCAAAGGCTCGCGAGGCATCACTCAGCAGCGCCTGGTCCGTCTCGCGGCCGGTAAAAACCGGCGGCCGACCCAGGCGCTTGCCGAACTCCAGGGCCACCTCGCGAACGTTCAACACTTCCGGACCGGTGACGTTGACAACGGCCGGCGGAGTGGCGGCGCGCTCGAAACAGCGCAGCGCCATGGCGTTGGCGTCGCCCTGCCAGATTGTATTGAACCAGCTCATGGCCAGGTCAATGGGCGCGCCGGCCTGAACCTTTTGGGCGATGTCAACCAACACGCCATAGCGCAGGTCGCAGGCGTAGTTGAGACGAATCAGGGCCACCGGCATTCCCAGGGCGCGGCTGAAATGTTCGAACAAGCGCTCCCGTCCGACACAGCTCATGGCGTATTCGCCCACGGGCGCCAGCGGATCGGTTTCGCGCGACCCGCCGGCTTGGACCGAAGTCAAGCCATAGACGTTTCCGGTGGAGAACGCGACAATGCGGCTGCGGGAAAAGCGCCGGCAAACCAGACAGGGCAGGTAGGAGTTCATCGCCCAAGTGAGTGATTCCCGCCCCGTGGCGCCGAATTTCATGCCCGCCAGGTAGAGCACGTTGGGGACTTCAGGCAGCCGGTTCAGCGCCGCTTCATCCAAAAGGTCGCACCGCACGGTTTCAATGCCCTGCGCCTGCAATTTCACCTCGAGCGCCGGCACGGAAAAACGGGCAACACCGATCACCCGCCGCTTCACCCCGGCGCTGTCGCTGGCCCGCCGCGCCATCGCGGCCAGGCTCGGCCCCATCTTGCCGCCCACCCCCAGCACCAGCAGGTCTCCCTCAAGCCTGCCCATGGTCTCCACGACCGCCGCTGGCGGACGGCTGAGCAGTTCATCCAGTGCGTGGCAATCCCGAATCATGATCTTCGGAGATTAACCGCCCGCCGGCCCCATCGCCGCAATATCGGTCTCAAACTCCAGCTTCACCACCATGACCGTGTTGGCCATCTCGTTGACGGGCAAATGGCACAACCGCAGATACGGCTTGTGCTCGACGTGGTCCGTCGGCAGCAGGTCCACCCGGCATTCCACCGGCCGGCCGTTGTTGAGCAGGGTCGCCTTCTTGGGCAACAGGTTCAGCGGTTTGAGCTGAACGCTCTCCACGATGGGGTCCTTGTGGAGGTGAACATAGAGCGCGCGGCCCCGGGCCGTAAGGAGCACGTCGCGGTTCGAGGTCAGGCGGGAGCACGGTTCGACCCCCTCGAAGGATTCGCGCACCCGGCGATGCCAACGCCCGACGCGCCGGAGGATAGCCGCGCTTTCCTTTGGAATCGAGCCGTCGCTTTGGGGCCCGACGTTCAGCAAATAGTTCGCATTCCGTGCGAGGTAGCGGTCAATGCCGCGGAGCAAGTGGCGGTCGGCATAATAATCCTCGTCTTTGCGATAGCCCCAGCTTTGGCGGCCGACCGACTGACAGGCCTCGGTCGGACGATCGAAAGCCAGGACTTCATCCTTTTCGTAATCGCGCTCCGGTGTGCCAAAATCGCCCTCATCAAATCCGCGGTTGTTGATGACGGCGTTGGGTTGGAGGCGGCGAATCAGCGCATTGAACGAGACATCCCGGTGCTTGGGCACATTCATGTCCCACCAGAACCCGTGAATCTCGCCGTAGTCGGTGCAGAGTTCGGTGACCTGCGCCCGGACAAACTCAAGATACCGATCCCAGTCCGGCTGATCCCCGGGCTGCGGAGGCAGCTCGTGGTGCCGCCCCTGGTTCGGGTAATTGGGATGGTTCCAATCGGCAATGGAGTAATAGAGGCACAAGGGCACCCGCCGCTGGTGGCAGGCCTCCGCCAGCATCCGCAGGATGTCCCGGCCGTACGGCGTGTTGCAGGTGTTGAACGGCGTCTGGCGGGTGTTCCAGAGACAAAAGCCGTCGTGATGTTTTGTCGTAAAGCACAGATACCGCATCCCCGCCTCCTCGAGGAGGTCGAGCCACCGGTGGGGATCGAACCGAGTCGGATTCCATCGTTGCGCCAGCCGGGCGTAATCCGCCCGCGGCACGCGCCGGCGCCACTGTTCCTGTTCGTGCCAGCCGTTGATGGCGTAGAGGCCCCAGTGCACGAACAGGCCGAAGCGTTTTTCAAAAAACCAGTCCCGGCCATCTCCGAAACGGCCCTTGGGCCTGACGGGCAACGCTTCGCCGGCGTCCCCCGCTGCCCCCCATGCGCGCAGCCGCATTCCCCCCGGCAAGCCGGCGGCTGCAATCACCGCCCCGCTGACCCGCAGGAAGGTTCGGCGATTCATCAGGCGCTTTCGAGAATCAGGTTGGCATATTGGACCGTATCACCGGTTCGGACCAGACCGATGGCTTGAGGCACGCGTTTCTTGAACTCGACGTGCGGTTCGAAAGTCAGGGGGATTCCGCGCAGGGCAGAGCGGAATGCGGCGCGGGTGGCCGGGGTGTTTTGGTCCAGGAACTCGCGGGCCATCCATGCCTTGCCAATGCGGAAATTGGGACGGATGGCCTTCAAGACCTGCAAGACGGTGGGCAGATCGTCCACGAGCGACAGGTCCACCGTCTCAATCATCGGCCAGAAGGGAAAGCCCCGGTCGGCAATCACCAGGGTGTTGGTGTGGCGCACCCGGCTCAGCAACGAGTTAAGGTGCGGGTTGAGGATGCCTTGGATCAGCATACGTCCCCGCCTCAGGAGACCAGGCCGCTGCGCAGCGCGTAATAAACCTCGTTGAGGCGCAGCTCCTTCTTGAAATCCCGGAGCCGGGTGTTTTGGTCAATAATGACCAGCTCAATTCCCGCGATTTCGGCAAAATCTTCGAGCATCTCGGTGGTCACCGCTTGGCTGAAGCCGGTGTGGTGCGCGCCCCCCGCCTGAATCCAGCAGGCGGCGGCGGTTGGCAGGTCCGGCCGGCACTCCCATACCGCGCGGGCCACCGGCAACTTCGGCAGCGGCTTTTCGGGGGCGACGACGTGGACCTCGTTGACCAGCAACCGGAACCGATTGCCCAAATCAATGAGGGACGCATTCAATCCCGGGCCAGGGGGGGTGTCGAAAACCAGGCGGACCGGGTCGGCCTTGCCACCAATCCCCAAGGGATGGACCTCCAGGGACGGCCGGCCCTGAGCGATTGAGGGGCAAATTTCCAGCATGTGCGCGCCCAACACGAGCATCCGTTTCGGATTCAAATGGTAGGTGTAATCCTCCATGAATGAAGTCCCGCCCCTGAGTCCCGCCGCCATCACTTTCATCGCCCGAACCAAGGCGCAGGTCTTCCAATCGCCCTCGGCTCCAAACCCATAGCCCTCCGCCATCAGCCGCTGAACCGCGATCCCGGGAAGCTGCACCAAGCCGTGCAAATCTTCGAAGGTGTCCGTGAACCCCTTGAACCCCCCTTGCGTCAGAAAAGCGCGGAGACCCAGTTCGATGCGCGCCGCTTCCCGCAGCGAAGAGCGCATTTTGCCGCCCTTCCGCAGCTCGCGGGCGACCGTGTAGCGGGCCTCGTACTCCTGCACCAGGCGATCCACCGCATTGTCACCGACCGCCGACACCTGCTTCACCAAGTCTCCCACCCCGTAGCCGTTGACCGAATAGCCAAACTGCATTTGCGCGGCAACCTTGTCGCCCTCCGTCACCGCCACCTCGCGCATATTGTCGCCAAACCGGCAGAACTTCGCGCCCTGCCAGTCGTGCCACGCGGCGGCCGCCCGGGTCCAGGCCGCAATCTGCGCCTGGACGGAAGCGTCCTGCCAGAAGCCCACCACCACCTTGCGGTTCAGCCGCATCCGGGTTTGGATGAAACCATGCTCGCGGTCCCCATGGGCTGCCTGGTTCAGGTTCATGAAGTCCATGTCTATCGTCGCCCACGGAATGTCCCGGTTATGCTGGGTGTGCAGATGCAAGAGCGGCTTGCGCAACAATTTCAAGCCGTTGATCCACATCTTGGAGGGGGAGAACGTGTGACACCACGTGATCAATCCGATACACGCGCCGGCTTGGTTGGCTTCCTGGCACAGGGCGGTCGCTTCCGCGGGCGTCTTCACCACGGGTTTGAATACCACTCTGACGGGGATCGAACTGGCGCTACTGAGGGCCGCCGCCACCTCCTGGGCATTCGCCGCAACCTCTTTGAGCGCCTTGGGGCCATAGAGGTGTTGCGTGCCGGTAACAAACCATGCTTCGAGTTGCTTGAGGTCAATCATAAGAAATACAAGCAGACTTATGGCGGTTTCGCCGCCATTAGTCAAACCTACAGATGGAGGAATTGCAGGTTTGCTGCAACTACCTTGACCTCAATTACTTGCGAGCTGCGCCCGTCATCGGGACGAACCGAACTGGAAGCACTGATTTGCGCTCCAGCCTGCCCTCCCGCTTCCGTAGCAGCACCAATTCCTGGTCGCCGGCCGGTCCGACAGGAATAATCATGCGGCCCCCTTCCTTCAGTTGCTCGACCAAGGGCGCTGGGACGCGTTCCGGGGCACAGGTCACAATAATGGCATCAAATGGCGCCTTGTCAGGCCAGCCGAGATAACCGTCGCCGGCGCGGACGAAGACGTTGGTGTAACCCAGCCGCTTGAGATCGGCGGCGGCGCGGTTGGCCAAGGCTTCGATGATTTCGATGGTGTAAACCTCGGCCGCCAACTCGGCGAGGATGGCCGCCTGGTAACCCGAGCCGGTGCCGATCTCCAGAATCCGGTCCGAGGGTTGCGGGTCCAGTTGAGCGGTCATAAAGGCCACAATGAACGGCTGCGAAATGGTCTGCCCGTACCCAATCGGCAGGGGGTAATCTTCATAGGCCTCACGCTGGAGATGCTTGGCCACGAACTCATGGCGCGGCACGCGACCCATCACCGAAAGGACGCGGGCGTTGGTAATGTTTCGACCGTATCCGCTCAATTGCTCGGCCACCATCCGCCGGCGCGCAGAGGCAAATTCATCCGCCTGGTCCGGGCGTGTCGCGGGCGGCGCCGCATCGAGTCCCACCGCAGTGGCCAGCCAAACAGGTAATAACATAGGCGAAAGTCTCACTTTCCAACATAGCCCATCCGGGGCAAAAAAGCGCGTGCTTCTTTGCGCCCGGGCCACCCAACCGATTGTCGTTCGGGAAAGGAGCACAGCGGGAAGTGGGCGACGCGGGGTTACAACCCGCACGCTGAGAAAATCCGAGGCGCCGCAGCGGCGGCGCAGTCCAAAGGGAGAGCCGGTTCCGAATGGGTCTTGGAGTGCGCTGCTGCTGCGCCACATTCAATTTGCGGGGTCATTCGCCCGCGGTGGGGTGGGCCGGCGTTTCAACGCCGGGGGGCAGGCCCGCAGACCACGCAGACGGACGCAGAAGTTTTTGGCGCGCTTTGCGTTCCTGGCGTGAGGGTAAACGTCGCGTGGTGAATCTCACGCAAAGAGCGCGACGGCACAAAGACAGGGACAAGATTCCGAGACCGCACAACTGCGCGCCCCAGACACGGACCGCTGACCTCCTCACGCTACACCTTCCCACCTTCCCACCATGTTACCTTCCTACTTTCCTACTTTCCCACCTTCCCCCCTTCAGCGGTCCCTTGGGGACCTCGTCGGGCTGGGCAGGTCGCGCGCAACGTCTTTAGTGGGCGGCTTACCTGGATCGCACCCCGCGCGCCTCGAGCGCGCTTGCCCACTCGGGCTTGGTCGGGTCGGACCGCGGGTTCACAGTCGTCAGGGGTCTCGATGAATTTCAGCCTAAATTCCGCAGTTAAAGTCGCGGCGAGTAAGGGGTTGCGCGAGTAAGTCGTT
>ERZ795052.4240-NODE-4240-length-14977-cov-4.976545_pt1 | contig 14977 bp, 10 predicted proteins | sample MGYA00375136_ERZ795052 | MGnify/ENA primary metagenome ERZ795052 (study PRJEB30181, sample SAMN05720156) | activated sludge metagenome | isolation source: Anaerobic digester | place: Japan | collected 2015-05-26 ... | reverse complement strand
AAATCTGTGCCTTCTGGTCATCGACCTCCGCGCCGGAATAGCCGACCGCCGCGATTACACGCCCCCAGTTGGGGTCGAGCCCAAACCACGAGGTTTTGACCAACGCCGACTTGGCCACCGCGCGCGCCGCCGCCTGTGCGTCCTGCTCGGTCCGCGCTCCGAGCACGCGCACCGTCACGAACTTGGTCGCGCCCTCGCCGTCCAGCACCATCTTCTTACCGAGTTCCAGACAGACCGTCATCAGTGCGTCCACGAAATACTGCCACTGCGGATGGTACGGCGTCAGCGTCTCATTGCCAGCCTCGCCGCTGGCCATCAGGATCACCGTGTCGTTGGTGCTGCGGTCGCCGTCCACCACAACCCGGTTGAAACTTACCTCCACCGCCTCGCGCAAAGCCTGATCCAAAGCTTTCGGATGCACATCGGCATCCGTCGTGATGAACCCCAACATCGTCGCCATGTCGGGCTCGATCATGCCGGATCCTTTGCACATGCCGCCGATCATCACCGTCTTGCCGTCAACATCAAGTTCCACCGCCACCTGCTTGTCCACAGTGTCGGTTGTCATAATCGCATACGCGGCATCACTGCCTCCTGTGGAACTCAAGGCGCCGACCGCCTTCTTGATGCCCTTCGCGATACGCTCCATCGGCAGGTGCACGCCGATCACGCCGGTTGAACAAACCAGCACAAGCTGCTCGTCGATGCCCAGCGCCTCACCGGTCAGGCGGGCCATTTCGCGTGCGTTCTGCAACCCGGTCTCGCCGGTACAGGCGTTCGCGCAGCCGCTGTTGATGACTACCGCCTGAGCCTGCCCGGCAGGCGTCCGCTCCCGGTCGATCCGAACCGGCGCCGCCGCAACCTTATTGGTCGTGTACACGGCCGCCACCGCCGCTGGCGCGTCAGCCACCAGCATCGCCAAGTCCTTACGCCCGGCGTCCTTGATGCCCGCCTCGATCCCGCACGCGCGAAACCCGCGCGCCGCCGTAACCCCGCCTTCAACAAATTCAAAACACTTCATAACCGCATTCCGCTTCGGGAAAAAAGAGAATCCCGTGTAAATAATGTAGTTTGATATATTTTATTGCCCAAGTCGATGAAAAACAGGAGCCCCCCTTTCCGGGACGACCAACAGCGCAATCCCATCCGTTCAACCCAAACTCTCCAGAACCAGAGTCAGGGCCCGATCCGCTGCCCGCATCCTCACCTCCGCGCGGTTACCGCCAAACCGACAGGCCTCGGAGCGCACGCCCGCAGTGGTTGCCACCGCTAAAAACACCAGCCCGACCGGCTTTTGAAGCGTGCCGCCGTCCGGCCCCGCAACTCCCGTGACCGCGACTGCCAGATCGGCACCCAGCCGTTCGCGCACCCCGCAGGCCATGGCCTCCGCACAGACCGCGCTGACCGCACCGTCCCGCGCCAGAATCTCCGGCGTGACGCCCAACATGCCGCATTTGACCGCATTGGCGTAACTCACAACGCTACCGAGATAAATATCCGAAGCCCCCGGTACGGACGTGATCCGACAGGCCACCAGACCGCCCGTACAGGACTCCGCCGTAACCAGCGTTTGTTTCCGCTCCCGGCAAATCTCCACCACCCTCGCCTCGATCGTGTTTTCCATTCCTTGCATCACATCTGTACTATACTCCCCGTACCGCGCCTCCGCAAGTCCGGTGGACACCCCCCGAGTCACTGGCCGTTGACCGTTGCGCCCGGACGTGACGTGCAGATCGGTCGCACGCGGTAACCGCGCAGTGTCAAGTCAAGCGTGTCGACTTCGATCCCAAAGCCCAAACCAGCTGACACCGGAATCCATATCGCTACGTGATTTCAATCACTGTTTTTTTGAGGCGGCCGGGTCAAACACGCAATTACCCGCATAAATCGACTTGAGTTTCCAGGCGGTCATTTTTTTAACAAGCAGGTTGCCGCCTTTGGCAAACAGGCTGATATGCCGGTTGTCGGGCGGATACTCATGCCATGCCACGACGGCGTGGCGTTCGTTGACAAAAACCTCGATCATGCTTTTGTCGATGAAGAGCCGCAGGGTCAGGTCCTCGGAGGCTTTGACCTGAAAAGACGGGGTAACATAACCAACGTTCAGATTGCCGCTGACAGCGTCACAAGAAATCTTAAATCCATTATCACCCTTGGCGTCGCACAAAAGGTTGATGCCGAACTTCTGTGCTTGCCGCGCGGAAAAAACCACCTCCAGTTCCAACGTGTCTCCGCTGATCCCCGACAGCAACTGTTGCGCCTCTCCGGGCACGGTGATCTTTCTCTGCTCTTGCCGGTCATACCGCAACGCCTCCAGTTCGCGCAATGGTTTAATGCGCAGAACACCGTCTTCCGGGAGGCTCAGTTCGCGCGGCAATGACTGGATGCCCTGCTGAAAGACGGCTTGATTCAGCAGCGCATCGAAATTTTTGGAGCGCCCGACACGCTGCATAGTATTCGTCCAGGGTGTGCACCAGGCCCACATGACACGACGCCCGTCTGGGGTCAAGAGCGACTCCGGAGCGAAGCAGTCCCATTTGGCCCAGTTCATCATTCCGTGATGGCTGGGCAGGTACTTCTCGTCGATGAAGTCGCCCAGATAGTAGCGGGTACCCAGACCGTGGCTGATGCAGAGCAACATCCACTTGTTGCCTAACCGGAACATGTTGGCGCATGAGACATCCTCGCCTTTGGCGACACCCAGATCGGTGGAGAACGATTCATGGAAGAGATCGCCAAGGTACAACCAGTTCCGGAGGTCGGCAGATTTCATCAGTTTCGGGTTCTCGCCGCCGCTCAATGCATAAAAGGCATTGTCCATGAACCAGCAGTCCGGATCCCAATGCCGCATCTTCGGCTTTTCACCGGCAGCGGTAAAAGGCTCGATCGCCTGGGGCTGGGACCAGTGCTCCAAGTTGTCGTCCAGTGCAAACGCAAGCTGGTTGCGGCCGGAGCCATGACCGTGGTAGATCATGGCCGGTGTTCCATTTCGGGTGAAGAAACCGGTGCCGCTGAACATGCCGTGCCCCATCGTTTTTGGGGTGATTGTGGTTGGATGCCATTTCCAGTGCACCATATCCGTACTGGAAACATGCGCGTAGGCGAAGCCGTCTTTATGGTTGTAGATGTAGTGCAGATGATATCTGCCTCTGTAATAGAAAGCCGGATTGGGATCGCCCGGACGCGCACCGCTGGGTCCCGGGTGGGCCAGATGGTAAGTCAGCCAAGTGGCGGGAGGGTTTTCCGGCATGGCGAGTTGTTCGGGAGGAACGGAGCTGGCTGGCATATGAGCCACCAGTTTGCCGCCGGATTGCAGTTTCAGCATGCCGTCCTCGATTTTTGCGCCGCCGGACAAAACGTTTATTGCGAAGCGTCCCGCCCGGTCGGTTTCCTGCCCCGGCTCAAAGGTCCACCAGGCATAGGGTTTGATCGTCGAGGGCTGGTCGGGGCGCAATGCGCTGATTTCAGCCTGTGTCAGGGCGCGGTCATAGATACGTGCGTCTTCGATTTTGCCGGCTAGCGTTTGCCTAGTGGTGGCGCCTTCGTGCCGCAATCCGAAAACCGCGATATTGTCGGGGGCGCTGAGCAGATCGATGTTGGCCGCCGCGTAATCCGCGTACATCTCGCCATTGCGCCAGATGGTTATGCGCTGCTCGGTATAGACGATGGCCATTTGGATCAAGGTGTCGGCTGCGGCCGTTTCCGCGGCATTGCTTTGCTGGTCGTCCTGCGTACGCCGGAAATAGTTGCTGCCCGCCATCCATTTGCCTGCCGCCTTCTCGCCAAACACGATGGCATCAAACTGTTTGCCACGCTGGATCGTCAACGCGCTGCCGCCTTGCTGAGTGGTATTGTCAAGGTAGACCCAGGCCACCAGAGTCTTGGTTGGAGCGGCATGCCCGCATGCGGACAGACCACAAACAACAACCGGCAGCAAGCGTTTTAAAAAAGATTTGCACATGGCGACTCCTAACGCGGGCAGAGCCCGCATCCTAAGTGTGTGAATGTGCTGGATGGAGATAGCGCGAAAAATGCTTTGCCATTCAAAGCCTCGATCGTGTTTTCCACTCCCTGCATCGCATCGGTACTATACTCTCCATGCCGCGCCTCCGCAAGTCCGGCGGACATCTCCCCAAGTCACTGCGCGTTGAAAACTCAGGTTCCGGAACTCGCCCTTTCCACCGATAACGTGGACATTTATTATCCCCACGGGCGTCCCCGCGAACTGCGGACGGTTCCTGCCAGTACGGCGGGACGTCCACAGCTACGGCGCCACCGGCGCGGCGCTGGGCCGCCGAAACCAACCGTGCCGGGCTCCGGCAGGGACACCTCCCCGGGGCGTCCGCGGACGGTTCGGCGAACCGTCCTCACGGGCAAGCAAACGCATATCCTCGGATGCCGTCGCACACGTTCACGTACGCGGAAATGCGAAGGGAATTCGACTAGCCTCCCGCGAGGACGTTCGACGACCACTTTGGTCGATTGCATTTAGACGGCTGTTCCGGTAAAGTAACAGCGACGAGGCGGCTGGAATGAGCATCTGGGCTAAGCGTAAGCGACGAAGCGTATGTTCCCGCATTGTGGAGCACTATACCCCGAAAATGTCAACACGAAGAAACAACAAAAAGCAGTGGCTTTTCTGGGGAGCTGTCATCCTCTTTCTTGGAGTGTGTTTTGGGCACTCAAGCATGAGTGACAGACGTCTGCCTGAAAAGGCCGAGTTGACGGTCGTTCATCTGACTGACCTGCATCTGGACACACAGGGCAAAGTCACGCATACACCGTGGACACACAGGATTGCTGTGGGCGGTTACCGGCTGCATCGGCCCTGTACCGGAAGAGCCTTTGAGTATCTGGAGCAGGCGGTCTCACAAATTCGGGACACGGTCAAACCGGATGTTGTCGTGATCACCGGCGATGTCGTGAACCGCGGAGACGACATCGAGGCGTTAAGACGCGGCGTTTCCATTTTGAGCCGTCTTCAATGTCCGGTTGTCGTCGTTCAAGGCGACCATGACATTCCGAGACGGAAGGAGAATGGCACGGTCTGGAACGACTTGTTCGATACGACGCACGGTTGCACACTTGTCAACAACACGCGCTTTTTCTTTCTGCCGTTCGTGAAAGACGAAACCGCCTTCGCCGATACTCTGCAAGCCATGCGTACCGTTTCCCGTCGGGACAAAATTCATTTTTTCTGTCTGCACAGAATGCTGTGGGCACCGCGTCTGATGGATGCTTTGGCCAGACGGTATCACGGCTGCTCCGTTCTTGATCCGGACCGGGAAAAAATCGTCGAAGCGATGGACACCTCCGGTGCGCGATGGATGGTGCTCTGCGGGCACTCCCACACAGATTACTGCCGGACGCGGGGAAACATCACGCAACTGTGCGCGCCCAGCTTGGCTGAACATCCGCATGCCTTCCGCGTTATAAAGATCAAAGACGGACAGGTCTTTTACAAGCTTGTGCGACTGGATAAGGGAAAGATCAAGTGATAAGACCCGCAGCGCATAAAGCCATCGTCATTCTGGATTTTGACGGCACCCTCTACCGCGGGTTGTGTCCCGCGCTGTGTCGCGGCATCGCGAATGCCGACCTGCTGGTTGCGCTCTGCCTGATCAATCTGTCGCGCCCCCGCTGCTTCTTTCGGCTCTTGCGTGAAGCCACGCGGCTCCAGAAGTTACAACAGCGGCTAGCCCGTGCCTACACGGAAAAGCGACTCAGCCTTTCCAGTGCAGATGGACGACTGATACGCTTTTTCACACACCGGATAATGATGTGTTGTACGCCTACCGTACTGGATCAGGCTGCCGCGCTGGTATCTCGGTTGTGTTACCCGTCGGCTTGGCGTGCGTTGAGTGCTGTTCGTGGCGATTGCGATTTTGCGGTGGTCAGTAAATCCTTCCATTTTCTTCTGGAGAAAGTCCGGCAGCGAGCGGCGACACGTGGTGTGCATCTGCAAGTTGTCGGCACGCGTGTGCGATGCGGCGGTGCAGGCTGGCGCATTGAGGTGCCCATGACTCGCGCGGAGAAGGCTTTGCAGGTGCGCGAATTGTTGATGGGCAGAGCATATGACCGGGCAGTGGTGATCGGTGACACAGAAGATGACATCGGCATGCGAGATGCCGCCGTAAAGGTTCTCGGTGCCGAGAGCGTTACGTTTATCGCTTTGAACGTGAAGGATAATGAGATAAAGAGCGCTGCCGATGTCTCCTGTCCTTCTTGGAGACAGGTCGGGGCATTCCTTAGGGGTTGGGTGTCATCGGTGTCGACTGGAACCAGTTGAGACCACGCAGTAGTTTGCAACGGCGGCGGGTATAAAAGTACTGTTCTCTTTTTTTAACACAATACGGAACTTCATTCTGGATCATCGGTACGACAAGGTCGTCATTGAAACCCCGGCGGACTTGATGTATTCTACGACATATGCGCCTTTTCCTTGCCTTGTCCCTGCCCGACTCCGTTGCCTCCCGCCTGACCGATGCCGTGCGTCGGTTGGAACCTGAGGCTACGGATGTGGCCTGGTGCCGCAGAGACCAGTTCCATGTGACCCTTGCCTTTCTGGGCGACACCGCACCGGCTATTCTTCCGCACCTGACTGCCGCCTGCGAACGCGTCTGCTCCGCATGTCCGTCCTTCTCCTGCCGTGCGTACGGTTTCGGGTTCTTCGGTTCTAAGCGTTCCCCCCGAACCCTTTGGGCCGGGGTCGATCCGATACCGGAGCTAATGGCGCTGCAGGAGGCAATCTGGCAGACGCTGCCGAAATTCGGTTTCGCGGATAACGAAACCCACTTCCGCCCTCACATCACACTGGGACGTTGCCGCAAAGGCGCGCGCAACCTGCGCCTGATCGAAGCCATGGATGCCGAAGATCAAACGGATTTTGGCTCGTGGCGGGTCACACGCGTCACGCTGTACGAGAGCCGTCCCTCGCCCCGCGGCCCGATCTACCGTGCCGCAAGTCTGTTCCCGCTCGCGACAAACTGAAGAGGTCAGCGCGCGACTGAGGCGGGATGCGGCACGGCTTGCGCCGGGGCTCCCTCCGGCTGCAACAGCGTGAAAGCCCGGTTCAGCAACGCGCGGGCCTCGGCATCCCGCTGTTTACGTCCCTCGCTACCCAGCACCACCACAATCACGCGTCTTCCGTTCCGCTTCGCCGTGACCACAATCGACCATCCCGCGGTCGCGGTGTATCCGGTCTTGAACCCGTCGCATCCCTCCACACCCTCTTTGAGAAACGGGTTGTGCGTGCGCATGTCAAACGGGTTAGGCGTATTGGCGCGAAGTTGCCGGTAGGTCGCCGACGTGTAGGCGAAGATCGCCGGATACCGGCACAGTTCCCGCGCGAGGATGGCCATATCACGGGCGGTCGAGACATCGTGCCGCTGCCCTGCGGACGGCGGCAGTCCGTGCACGGAGGCGAATCGCGTATCCCGCATCCCGAGCGCTTCCGCACGGGCATTCATCAGCACGAGAAACGCCTCCTTGCTACCCGCAACGTGTTCGGCCAGCGCAACTGCCGCATCGTTGGCGGATTGGATGATCATGGCGTACAGCATCTCCTCCACCGTGAACGTCTCCTTGGGATCGAGATAAACCTGCGAACCGCCGGTTTTGTACGCCTCGACCGAAACCTTCACCTGATCATCCAACCGGATCTGCCCCGCCTCGATCTTCTCCTGAATCACCAGCAAGGTCATCAGTTTCAGTGTGCTCGCCGGGTATCCCGGAACATTGGCGCGCTCCTCAAATAACACCGCTCCGGAATCCGCGTCCAAAATCACGGCACCGATATAGGGCGACCGGGAAATGCATCCCTTGACTTTCTGAGGTTGGGCGGGCGCGGCCGTTTTTTTGGCGGGTGCGCGTCTTGTCGTTTTTGCGCCCTGCGCCCACACGTCCCCGATGCAACACCCCATAGCCAACAACATGAGCAGAACCCGCTTCACCCTTCCCCCTTTTTTCTTTACGCCTGCGGCCAAGACCCCGCATACCCTGCGGCGTCAAACAATTGACGCGTAGTTAATCATGTTTGCCGCCGATTGGAAAGACCTCGGTACAAAAAATCGTTTCCACGCTCCTTTTTCGATTTGACTTTACCTGCGGTTCGGCTAATGTATGCGCCGGTTTACGGTTTTTCTCGGAGCGTAGCGCAGCCTGGTAGCGCGTTTGGTTCGGGACCAAAAGGTCGAGGGTTCAAATCCCTCCGCTCCGACCAATTTTTCAGAGTGCAAATCCACGAAAACGCTCATGTTTTCGCGGTTTTTTGTTTGGGGAAGTCATCAACGCCGTGCCGGGCGGGAGAAGGGATTCACGCGGCGGTTCGCTCCGAACTCAGTCGTCACGCGCCATGTTTTCCCGTCAGAAGACGCCGTCACGTCGCCGTCGACTCCCGAGACGTAGACCTCTGCGCCCACTTTTCTGTAGACGTTCCAGATGGGCAGGGTGAACGCCCATGTGCGGCTCCACCCGTCCGCGGCACCGTCGGCGTACACCGTGCCGATGGCCACTTTCGGGCGGAACACGTTCGCCGCCTCGTCCGTCGCGTGGATGCCGTGTGAACACGGCATAAGGATGTCACACGTCTTGAACTTATCTGGCAGCGTGGGCAGGAGGAATGCCTTTTCATAGTCAGCCTGAATGTCGCCGACGATCTGGTAGGAGACCTTGCCGTACTCCACGCGGATACCCAGCGCGTTCGCATTGATAAGATGGTGCTCGGGCCCGTCGTTCTTAGGGCGGTTCGGATTGACCAAGTACGGAATGCCGGCCTTCGGGGGCGTGATCACGGTCACGTCCAGCACAGGATCCCAATCCAGTTTGTCGAATTGGCGCACACCGCGGCAGACAAGATGGGGGTTGACGGACTTGAGTTGTGCGCGCAAACGCCGTACGGCACCGAGTTCGCCGAAATTCTGCGCGTTCACGGGCTGTCCGGGCATGCGGTAGTCGTTGTCCCAGAAATAATCCACGGGATAGTGGTTCCACAAGGCAAGCAGCCCGCCGAAGTGGTCGCCGTGGGCATGACTCATCACCACGCCGTCGATTTTACGGATGTCGTTCACGTAGAGCCAGGGATCGATCGTGTCGCGGCCGCAGTTGTGAGCCACCACGGTGTCATCGCCGTTACCCATGTCGAAGAAGAACGTTTTGCCGGCAGGTGTGCGGAACGCCACGCCCATGCCAGCGCCGCCGAGGATATAGCGCTGGTTGAACACCGTCATGTGCAGTTCGCCCTTGGCCGTTTCGGCGGCAAGAGCCGCCTTGTTTTTGCGCGAGAGCGGCGCGGCGGGGAACGTGCGCGTGGCCGAGACCAAGGGACGTTTCCGAGCGTAGGGCTGCGCCTGCGGCTCGTGCCCGACACCCGCCGAAAGATCGAATGGCACGAAGCCGCGCACGACGGCAGGGGAATCCGGCCAGGGCTTCAAGTGCTTTTCATCGCCATAGGCGGCACCGAGGCGCGGGTCTTCCAGCGTGTCGCCCGGAGCGGCGGCGAGCCACGCCGCGACATCCGGACTGGGCATGGCGAGTTTGTGCCACTGTTTCCAGCGCGAACCAGCGGGCGCGTCGGCGAGGACAAACGCGTTCGTGCCGCCGGGTTTACGAAAATAAATGCGCTCGGGCCAAGCCGCCTGCCACCACACGTTGCTGCTGAAACGCCACTCTTTGGCAGGACCTCCCTCCGGGAACATGTCACGCAGTTTGTCATCCCACATGAAAATGTTTCGTGCCACTGTCACGTCGTGCCCCTTCTGCTTGTCATTGAATGTCCAAATGACATAGCGGCGCGGAAAGAGGAAGATGTTGTTCTCGAATCGGATGCCGCCGCAAGCGCCAGACGCCACGGAGAACGCCGCTTCGTCCGCACGCGTAATGATGTTGCTGCATGCGAGGATTTCCGCGCTGCCTTGATCCATGTAGATACCCTGCGCGCCATAGCGGGCCGTACGAATGTCATGAATAAGGTTACAACGCAGGATCGTGCCCGGCTGGCGTCCGAGCGTGTAGATGCCGCCGAGGTCAGATAAGACACGCTGGCCGATGTCGTAGATGTGGTTCCACTCAACGATGTTGCCGGACGCCGCGTCGTTCTTGTCGCTCCAGTCATATCCCACGCTGATGCCGCTGTAGTAGAAATCGCGAATCGTGTTGTGCGCGATCCGGTTTCCGCCTGCGAGTACCACGCAGATCCCCACGGCACCGGCCTGGACGCGTCCGCCGCCCTCTATCAGACACCGCTCCACGCGGCAATCGTGCGTATGGCGCTCCTCGTTGCCACGCCGCGCGCCCTTCACGCCCAGCGCCACGCCCCCCGCGCCGAGGTCGAAGAACGTTGACCCCGTGACCGCGCACCCCACGCAGCCGCCTTCGATCTTCACGGCCCAGCCGCCCGTGTGGCGCACGGCGCAAGCGTCGATCGACACGTTTTCCGCAAAATCGACCCGGATCGCCGTTCCCGCCTCAAGCGATGTCTGGTGATACACCGTGCCGGGCTCCTGCAAGGGTTCGGAGACGTAGGCGAAACCCAACGACTGGAACGACACGTTCGTTGCCTTGCGTCCCGTCGCGCGGTCACCCTGCACGGTCACGAGATTGGTTAGAACGGGCACGACGAACGGGGCGTTCACGGGCGTTTCATTCGGCAACGGCAGATAGGAGAGGAGTCCCGTCTGCGGCTCGCAATACCATTCGCCTTCCACCTCGCCATACGCGCTCTTCACGTTTTCAAGACGGTAGTAGGAATTGGAATCAAAGCCGCGCAGATAGCCTGGCCGTCCCACCGCGAGCGTCACCTCGCGCGTGACGCGGTCGAACGCCTTCACGCGCGCCCGCGTGATGTTCCAGCCATGCATCGCCACGAACTCGACGCCATTCGTGAGATCGTCCCGGCACGTATCCAAATCGCCCGCTTCCGCGATGAGACGGTTCGGGACAGGCTTCTCGACATCGGCGGGTTTCCCTTCTGCGACGAAGTAGTTGTTGCGCGGCAGGGATGGACGCAACACGCGGCGTCCCCCTGCATACGCCTGCTGCACGCGCCATGTGCCATTCGAGACCTCGGGCAACGTCACGGCCCAACTGCGCCCATCCCCCCCGATCCTCCAGAGCGCAGGCGCGATCTCCCGTCCGCCCGAAAGGATCGTTTGCGTTGCGCCCTTTCCGACAAACGCGACAGGTCCCGTCGTATCCCGGTCTGTCAACAGGATCGGCGCACGGAGTTCAAACGTGCCCGCACCGATCACGACACGCACAGGCTCCTGCGGCGTGGAGGCCCGGACAGCACGCAGCGCCGTCACGGCACGTTCGACCGTGGCAAAAGGCTTCGCCACCGACCCGTCGTTCGTATCGTTTCCATTCTTGGCCACATGGAATTCGGCACCCAAGGCCATTCCCGACACCCCCGCCAGGGCCACCAGACTCTTCAGCATTTTCATCGCATAACCTTTCTCTCTCAAGATATCTAGACAATCAATACGTCCACATTCCGTTCATACGGTCTGTTAATGCAGCATCATACCATAACCCGCCCCACGACACCGAATCCAATTTTAAGTTTTGATGTTTTTCATATCTTTGGATCATCGTCATTCATGTGGACAGGTTCAATCATGATTCACGCAATCCAAACCCATACGCGGGTTTTCAATGTGCAAGACAATACGTTACCCCCCCGGAACGATCCACGGGAAAGATGGCAAGAGGTACGCCTTACGAAGGGGACACGAACGAAACGATAGACCGGCGGAACGATACGTGCTTCGGCTCGATTTGATATTTGCGGAAAAAGGTTTGCCAGTCCGGCGAGGTTTGTGACTGCTCTTCGTAGTCTTGTAACGTAAGTCCGTCAGTTTCCCGAATCGTCAATGTTGAGGTACGCTGTACAGGGATATATTCGATCCATTTGACGGGGACTTTATGCCACCTACCGTCTCCACCGAACTTTGAGACATAGTCAACTCGGTGCTCTCCCCGGAAACCGTGCGCGGTAACGACCACGTCCGTGTAACCGTCATCCGTACGGACAGCTTGCGTTTTGAGCAGGTTTTCGGTGATGGCTTCGTGATGCCCGAAGGCATGCTGCCCGTGGAAGTTGGCGATGGCCTCGTGTTCCCAGAACGAGGCGGTCTTGCCTAACACGCTCGCATAGATGTCGGCATGGGAACGATGTTGCTGGTAAAGGGGAATGGTTAGAACCGGAGCGAGGGCAAAATACAGGGCGCGGAAATAGGCATTGCTATAGGTATTGAAAAACTCGCGGGCGGCAGCGAGGTCGTAGTGATGGAAAAGCGAGGGGGCAGCCGTAATGTCGGTGGTCGCGAGGTGTGCGGGTCTGACAAGGTTGATCATGCGGTCCTTGACAAAGGTGAAATTGTCGCCGAAGCCGACGGTCCTGTCGCGCAAGAGGTTAAGCATCTGCTGCTGGGCCAGGGGGGTAAAGAGAAGGCGAAACTGAACTTCGTCGTTGCGGTCGATGGCATGGAAAAGCGCGGCAAACTGCCGGTTGGACACAATGGTGTACCCATACTCATCGTCGAGGTTGCGGGAGAACGCTTCGAGTTTAGCGACGGCGCGCCTCATGCGCCACCTGCTAAAAAACCCATCGCCAGCATTTGAGAGGTTGGAGGGATTGCGGCTGAAGGTGAGGTCCGGAGCGGCCTCGTTGCCGTAGATGAGGAATTTCTCGCGGGAGTATTCCGGCGCAGGCTTGTCGACGGATGCGTGAAGCGTCTCGGTGCGCGTGACCCAGCGCGTCCGGGTGCGGCCTTCGGAATCCGTGTAGCTTTCGCGTTCCTGCCAAGAGATCGTGATCGAGCCATGGTAGGTCTTGGCACCCATATGGAAGTCGAGCGTCTCGGCCAGAACAAAGGGGTTACCGTTGATTTCCCCGCTCTGAGCGAACAGTACCGACCGATCACGGTTGAAACTGTCATCCCAGCCGAAAGAACGATGTAACTCGTCGAGTCGCGCGCGGGAGAAGTATGGGTCAAGTGCGAGACGCGGGACAGTCTGCTGGATGAGTTTGGCGATCATGCCCCAGTCATAAAGCCGGTTGAGCGGGGCAAGCTGCGCTAGCGCCTCGGTCATTTTCGCCTCGCGGTATTCCGTGAGCAACCGGAGGCGTTCGTCCAGTAAGCGGAGGGCCGGATTCAGTTTGGCAGCGATAAGCGCGATACCGCCCGCCGCAACGGCAGCGCAAGCTGCCGCCCATAGACCGCCGACGCGTATCGGAGGCTCAATGTCCGGCGAGAAGATCGGCAAAATGAAGAGTATAAGACCGATGACCCCCGCAACGACGATGATGACAAGCAACATCCGCAGTGTCTTCCAGTTAGAACGGCTCGAATCCGCGGCAGCGAGTTGAGCATCGAGCGTACGTATTTCCGCCACGGTTGCAGCGTTGGCGTTCTCGTCCACACCGGAACGCTCGACCAGCCTCTCGAAAAAGGCGGCTGTATTATCCGCGTGCTCCGCCTTGAAGCGGTCGCGATAGAGGGCCAAGGGTTCGTAGACGTCCTCGATCAAAAGAACGTGCTCCGCGCCTGCGCCTTTGTTTCAGCCGAGGCTGTGAACGGGATACGCGTGGTGTAGCCCGCGCGGGCGGCCACGATCATTTTCGTTGGCCAAGAGAAGATGTCCGAATTCCAGATGTTGACCGTGTCGTTGTACAGCGCGCGCGCAGCCGTGATCTCTTTCTGCAGATAGCTGTTCTGGCGCATGGCATCAGCAATGGCGGCATGAGCTTTAAGATCGGGATAAGCTTCGACCTGCGGGAAAAGACGACCGAAGGCGCGGTCAAGATGCCCCGACACGACGTTGCGCTCGTTATCAGCGTGTGCGCCGCCCCGAAATGCGGAAACGGTTTTCATCACATCCTTATCGAGATCAATGGCTTTCTCGACCAGCGGTGCGACGTTCTGCAAAATCTGCACGCGCTGCTCAAGGAAGTTGTCGATCTGCGAGGCATCGGCTTGGATTTTCTGCTGAAGCTTTTGGAAATAATTCCTCGCGCCTATTTTCATGAAGAGAAAAATGAGGCCGGGCAGGATGCCGAGCACCCACAGCATAATCTCGAAAAGCGTCGAGCCGAAGCCCACCTTCACGGGGATCTGCTTTTCGATCACATTGATATCCCGCCCCTGCTGATTGACAGGCGCATTCATTTCATCCAGTTCATTCGCCATTCTGTAAACTCCCAATCAATCAAAACAAGCATCCTGCCACACGATTACTGAACGATAGCATACGCCCTACCCCATTTCAAGTCGTCTGACGGGACTTACAGACAAAACGCTTACTCTGCCAAACCTTTGTGTGTGACTAAATTGGGTTGCGGACTCCGCCCGAATTCGTTGATTTACAGAGCGCATAAGCGTTTACCAATAGAAGAACGCAGAAGAGCATAGGGACAACATAGGCAACATTGCCTGTAGTCAACCAGATTACCGTTGGGCCTTCCGTTCCTCCAATGATTACGGCATCTTTATCAATGGAACCTGAAGGCCATGTCGTCCATGCCAATGCCATCAGACATATGACGATGATTGCAGTTACTACATTAATGAGCGCCAAAACTTTTTTCATTACATTGCGCAGCTTTAAAGTGGTGCTCGGGGGGGGACTCGAACCCCCATGCCTCGCGGCACATGCCCCTCAAACATGCGTGTCTGCCATTCCACCACCCGAGCGGGGAAACGGTGGTACTGTAACGGATTCGATGGCGGAAAGGCAAGGGGAAACCGCAGGACTGCTGTTTCTTGTGTTTCATGGTACGGAACCGGAAACCGAGGTCCCATCCAATATTTGCACTTTGATCCGGCCCTGTAAGCGGGTACACTGTGTGCGTTTTGTGAAGGAGAATCGTGATGAAACCGCTATTCCTTGTGTTGTCCGCACCGTCAGGCGGGGGTAAAACCACCTTATGTGACCTGTTGCTGCAACACTATCCAGAGTTTTGTTATTCCGTTTCCTGTAC
>ERZ795052.4214-NODE-4214-length-15046-cov-7.272564_pt1 | contig 15046 bp, 8 predicted proteins | sample MGYA00375136_ERZ795052 | MGnify/ENA primary metagenome ERZ795052 (study PRJEB30181, sample SAMN05720156) | activated sludge metagenome | isolation source: Anaerobic digester | place: Japan | collected 2015-05-26 ... | reverse complement strand
GGATCTCGTCTTGACGAAACCCTATCTGCGTCTGGAGACCGATCGGGAGGGGAAGATGATGGTTCCGATTCGGACCGGTTCAGATGGAAATGACGGGGCCTTGACAAGGGTGGAGATGAAGAACATCAGGATCGAAGACGGCGAGCTTCTCTACATCGACAGGGGCGTCACCCGGCGGCCGGAGCCGAACCGCATCGAGTTCCGGAATGTCCATCTGACCCTGGATCACGTCTCCTTCCCTCCGGAGGATGCGTCTTCGACGTTCGCCCTTCAGGCGCACCTGGCCGGCAACCTGGTCTCCGGGTCCCTGGACGGCAAGGGGACCATTCATCCGGCCTCTCTGGCCGTCGACGGCGAATTCGAGGCGCAGAAACTGACGGTCATCGAAGAGGGTACCGACGGGCCTGCCGTCCGTCTCGAGAGCGCGAGGTTCACGGCGGCATCGGAAGGCGCGGCGGTCGGGGGCCTGCGCCTGTCGGATCTCGTCTTGACGAAACCCTATCTGCGTCTGGAGACCGATCGGGAGGGGAAGCTCATATCGCCGTTGCCGGCCGGATTGTCCAGGACTCGAACAAAAGAAAAAAGGGAACCGCCGACGCCTGTGGAAATGAAGAACATCAGGATCGAAGACGGCGAGCTTCTCTACATCGACAGGGATGTCACCTGGCGGCCGGGGCCGAACCGCATCGAGTTCCGGAATGTCCGTCTGACTCTGGATCATGTCTCCTTCCCTCCGGAGGATGCGCCTTCGACGTTCGCCCTTCAGGCGCACCTGGCCGGCAACCTGGTCTCCGGTTCCCTGGACGGCAAGGGGACCATCCATCTCGAAACGATGGCCGTCAAAGGCAAATTTGAAGGGAAGAACCTTGCGGTTTCCGATGACGGAGCTCCCGGGCAGGCAGCCCGCGTGGAACGTGCGAGGTTCACGGCGGCATCGGAAGGCGCGGCGGCCAAAGGCCTGCGCCTGTCGGATCTCGTCTTGACGAAACCCTATCTGAGGCTGGAGATGGACCGGGATGGGAAGATGATAGCCCCGCGGTGGCTCGCGAAACAGAGGGAAAAGACGACCTCGGTGGAGGTGAAAAGCCTCAAGATCGAAGACGGCGAGTTGCTCTACCTCGATGGAAAGGTCACCCGGCAGCCCTTTCCCGTGAGCGTCAGCAACATTGAACTCACCGCCGATCAGCTGTCCCTGCCCTTCGGTAACCAGAAGACGGCCTACCGGCTTTCAGCCCGTCTGCCGGGAAAACAGAGCACGGGCACACTCACGTCCTCCGGAAGCACGGTGCTGAAAACGCTGGACACGGACGCCGAGGTTTCGCTGCGTGACCTTGATCTTACCAGCAGCAGACCCTACTGGCAGAAAGAGGGGGAAGTGGATGTCTCCCGGGGCTTTTTCGACCTGGATATGCATCTCGGCATCAAGAAAGGGATGCTTTCAGCCCCCGGCCGCTCCGTGCTGCGGGAGCTCCAGTTCGGACCGGCAAAGAGCCTCGAGGAACGGTTTCTGGGCCTCCCCCGTGACACCGTCGTGAACACGCTGATGCGGAACGACAACCGGATCGCCTTTGATTTCATTGTCGAGGGGAGTCTCGATAATCCCCAGTACAGCCTGCGGGAAAATGTGGTCAAGCGCATGACGGTCGGTCTGGCAAAAAAGCTCGGACTGTCCGTCATGGAGACGGGCGAGAAGGTGATCATCAAGGGCGGCGAACTGATGAAGGGTGTCGGGGATGCCCTGAAACAGATCTTCAAATAGGTGAATGGTCGGCCTGCACGGAAGCCACGCGCAGGAGTCGGCATTTTGCTGCAACGCGGCAGAGAATAGGCTGCGGGAGGATCGGTGTCATTCATGTACAAGGAAGATTACGGTTTTGCCGAAGAGCCGCTCCAGATAAACCCGGCCCCCCGATTCCTCTATATGACGCCCACCCTGGGGGCCGCCATGTTCTGCGTGATGGCCGGGATCAAGAACCGGAAGAGGATCACGGTCGCATCGGGCGATGCCGGTACGGGGAAAACGACCCCGATCGATGCCCTCCTGAAGGAACTCGGCGATAAGATCAAGACGACGGTCGAACGCTGCTCAAGGATTCTGACCGGGGCCTGGCGGGCCGCTGTGCGGTAATCCGAATCCCACTCGGGCGAAAGGTTCATCTGCTTGATCATCCGAAACGCTTGTGGCAAACTCTCGATCAACAACAACGGTGTCTTCATGGGGTACCTCCTTATGGGATCTGGCAATCTCGAGGTACCCCTTTCCTGTCTCTGACACAAGATAAGATACGCTACCATTGACGATCGATTTGTTGACTTTTCAATAAAATTAGGTCCAAATAAAAAAGTCGGGAGAGGTGCCGTGCCGGATGCCGGCGCTCATTTGCCGGGACATACCCTGAGCCCCGGATCTCGTGAACAGGGGAAAACACACCGCCGTCAGGAGGGTTTTCGATGGAAACGTCAAAGGACTCTTCATTCGCAAGTGTCGACAGTTTCATCCATGCGCGTCAGGCGCCTTTTACCATGAACCTCTCGCCGGTAACGACGTTGCTGGCCTTTCTCGACTGGTCCATCAATCTGGCCGATTCCCCGGGGACGCAGTACCGGATCATGAAAGACGCGATGGAAAAAGCCGCCAATTACTGGGATCATGTGTTTCATTCCTTTTTCAATTTCGGCGCCGAGCCGGAAAAACCCATTGCCGTCGACGGGCGTTTCCGGGAGGAAGCCTGGCAGAAACCGCCTTACCTTTTCATGTACCAGGCATTTCTCCTCTGTGAGCAGTGGTGGCAGAGTGCAACAACCGGTGTTCCCGGTGTCTCCCGTCACCATCAGGACGTTGTCTCCTTCATGGCCCGTCAATGGCTGGATCTGGTCTCCCCGGCGAACTTCCTCTGGACGAACCCGATCGTGACCCGGGCGACGCTGGAGCAGGGTGGAATGAACCTTCTCCGGGGCTGGGAGAACATGATGGAGGATTGGCGCCGCCGGCGCAACAGGGAGCTGCCTGTGGGAACGGAACAGTTCCGTCCCGGCAAAGAGGTCGCCGTGACGGCCGGCAAGGTCGTGTTCCGCAACCGCCTCATCGAGCTGATCCAGTATGCCCCGACCACGCAGAAGGTTTACGAGGAGCCGGTCCTCATTGTCCCGGCCTGGATCATGAAGTATTACATCCTCGATCTTTCCCCCCACAATTCCCTCGTCAAATACCTGGTGGACGGCGGTCATACGGTGTTCATCATCTCCTGGCGCAACCCCATGGCGGAGGACCGCAACCTGTCCATGGCCGATTACCATTTTGACGGCATCATGGCTGCGATCAATGCCATATCCAGGATCGTGCCGGACAGGCAGGTTCACGCCGCGGGGTATTGCCTGGGCGGGACCATGCTGTCCATCGCAGCGGCCACCATGGCCCGGGACGGGGACGCCCGGTTGAAGACCATGACCCTCCTCGCAGCGCAGACGGACTTCACGGAAGCCGGGGAGCTCTCTCTTTTCATCGACGAAAACCAGGTCAATTACCTGACGGACATCATGTTCGACAGGGGTTATCTGGACACGAAGGAGATGGCCGGTGCCTTTCAGATGCTCCGTGCCAACGAGCTTTTCTGGTCACCGATCATCCAGAACTACCTCCTGGGCATCCGCCGCCCGTTGAACGACCTCATGGCCTGGAATGCCGACGCAACCCGGATGCCCTTCCGAATGCACAGCAAATACCTGCGCCGCCTGTTTCTGGACAACGACCTCTTCGAGGGCCGCTACAAGGTCGACGGGCGCAATATCGCCCTTCACGACATTCATATTCCGGTCTTTCTGGTCGGCGCCGCCATGGATCACGTGGCCCCCTGGCGCTCCGTCTACAAATTTCACCTGATGTCCGACGCCCCCGCCGTCACCTTTGTCCTGACCAGCGGCGGGCACAACGCCGGAATCGTCAGCGAACCGCAGAATTCCAGGCGTACCTATCAGATACTGACCCGCCGCGAAGAGGAGACATACCTGGACCCTGACCAGTGGCTGGAGGAGGCGCCCACGTTCCAGGGTTCCTGGTGGCTCCCCTGGCAAAGGTGGCTGGCGGACCATTCCTCCGGTCAGACCGATCCTCCGAAGATGGGGGCCCCGGAAAAGGGTTTACGCGTCCTTGGCGACGCCCCGGGAACCTATGTGCATCAGATCTGAGGATGCCAGTAAAAAGAGGTTAAAAAGAGGGGGCCAGGTCTTGCCTTTTGCCTGATCTGGTTCCGGACTGAATTAAAAAACGCTTCAATGTCAGGCTTTCATAGCCTGATGACTCCCGACGTGTAAGAGCACCCTTCCTCATTATTCCCATCGTTTGTTTCTAATTCCAACTTCAAGTAGAAAAAAGCACTGTTTAAAATAATGTATATTAATGTATTATAAAATACTATTTGACAATATAAAATATCTATATGTAATATCGCAGCGTGGAAAAGCTCTATACGGTGGAGGAAACAAGACAGGTACTTAAGATTTCACGGGGAAAACTCTATGCGCTGATACAGGAGAAAAAAATAAAACCCGTGAAGCTGGGCGGTCGCACGCTTTTTACTGAAACCGAATTGTCGAATTTTATTGAAAGCTTAAAAAAGTCGTAAGAAAGCCGATATCTTTATAGCAGGTACAATATTCAGGTAAGAATATGGCAGGCAGATATACGGCGGAAATCCTGTTGGTCCTGCTGATGGGCATCATCGTCATGATACCGGAAACCACGGGATTGTCGAAATCACCGCCGTATCCCTTTCATCAAACGCGCACACTCTCCCCGAAAAGCCATCGTGTAACTCCGCTTCACCTTTACTCTTCCTGCGCACTCGTGGAAGACCAGAAAACCGGCGAATACCTTGTCAAAAAGAACGCGAAGGCCATCGTGCCCATCGCATCGATCACCAAGATCATGACCGCCATGGTGCTGCTGGATGCCGGGATGGACTTACAGGAATCACTCGTCATCGAGAATCACGACGTGGACACCCTTCGTTACAGCCGTTCGCGCCTGCCGGTGGGGACCCGCCTTACACGCCGAGAGGCCCTGCTCCTGGCTTTGATGGCTTCAGAAAACCGGGCGGCGAACGCCTTGAGTCGAACTTATCCGGGCGGACGGGACGCACTGGTGGACGCCATGAACACAAAGGCGCATTCCATGGGGCTGACGGAGACTTATTTCGAGGATCCCGCGGGACTCTCCGGCCGCAATGTCTCTTCCGCCATCGACCTGGCCCGGATGGTCGAGGTGGCCCACAGGTACCCCTTGATCCGGGACTTCAGCACACGCAAGAAGGCCACGATTCTGTCGGGTCGGCAAAAACTGACCTTCCACAACACCAACCAGCTGGTCCGCAATTCCCGCTGGCGGATCGGCCTCTCCAAGACGGGATACATCGATGAAGCAGGTCGATGCCTGGTCATGCAGGCTTACGTGGCCCATCGCCCTGTTCTGATCGTTCTTCTCGATGCTCAGGGCGACGCCTTCCGCTCCGGCGATGCCCGGCGCATCAAGCAGTGGATGGAGGGGCCGCCGCCGTCGCGGAAAACACGACGAGCCTGAACCGTCTTCCCGCCGACCACATCCGATTCAGACCGGCACACGGAAGCGCTGCCTTACGACCTCGTTCAAAATCTTGATCATTTCCCCCGACAATAGGGCCGTGAAATAATATCTCAATGACACTATGGGCTTTCAGGTATTTTCACTTCCGGCTGGTTTACGCGGTTACCCGGTTCTCCGGGTGGGGGTTGGGTCGGCATAGATTCCCCGCAGAATATCACGGAAGGATCTCTACAGACAGCCGCATCCCGGGCTGATGGCAAAGCGTAATCAGCCTGTCCTATCTTTCTCTTTGTGCCAGAGGTGCGGGATCATCCCTGGGGGTTGATTTGCTGGTGCCAGGTCTGGGCAAGCATTGCCTGGTAGACCTGGTCGTTCCTGAGGGTGTTGTACTTCTGGACGATGTCCATCCCCTGCGTGCGGTTGAAATCGATCATGGCGTTGACGATATTCTCCATGTCCTGCCGGGTAATGTAGCAGCCGTCCGTCACCTCCAGCCGCTCGACGCCGTAGTTTACCTGGAACTGCCTGGTGACACGGATGGTAGCATCGTCGTCGGTGAAGATAAGAAGGTCCAACCCGTCCCGAAACATCACAAGCCCCTGCCTGTCGATGCCGTCGCCCAGCTTGATCGTGTCGATGCTTCCGGCGGCGGTGTCGTAGTCTTCGATCCGGTCCTGGCCGTGATGCCGTTCGAAAATGTACAGGTCACTTCCATAACCGCCGTAGAGCGTATCGTTTCCCGGCCCCCCGTCCAGAAGGTCGTTGCCGGCGCCGCCGGAAAGTGTATCGTTTCCGTCACCGCCGTACAGTTCATCGTTCCCATCCGCCCCGTTTAGGGAATCATTCCCCGCAAACCCGTAAATGCTGTAACGATAGCCATTCCTGCCGAAGAGGCTATCATGGTTTTCCGTCCCGGTGATTGTAACACCTCGATTTGCGATATCGGAAGGCGTCAGCGTCGTCCCGTCACTGAACCTGAGGCACTCAAGCTGGTAGGCGCTTCCGTAAAACCATCTGTCGAAAGTCAGCGTCTCGCCCGTATCTTTGATCCTCAGGATCAGATTCGCGGTGCGATTGTCCGAAAGGTATTCAAAAGAATCCGCTGTCAACCCTTCGGTAAACTCCACCGTGTCATAGCCGCCTCCGGAAGAGGCATTGTCGTAGATCAGGTCATTGCCGTAGCCTCGACCGTAAATGAACGTGTCATCCCCGGCCCCGCCGTAGAGCGTATCGTTTCCCGGCCCCCCGTCCAGAAGGTCGTTACCGGCGCCGCCGGAAAGTGTATCGTTTCCGTCACCGCCGTACAGTTCGTCGTTCCCATCCGCCCCGTTTAGGGAATCATTCCCCGCAAACCCGTAAATGCTGTAACGATAGCCATTCCTGCCGAAGAGGCTATCATGGTTTTCCGTCCCGGTGATTGTAACACCTCGATTTGCGATATCGGAAGGCGTCAGCGTCGTCCCGTCACTGAACCTGAGGCACTCAAGCTGGTAGGCGCTTCCGTAAAACCATCTGTCGAAAGTCAGCGTCTCGCCCGTATCTTTGATCCTCAGGATCAGATTCGCGGTGCGATTGTCCGAAAGGTATTCAAAAGAATCCGCTGTCAACCCTTCGGTAAACTCCACCGTGTCATAGCCGCCTCCGGAAGAGGCATTGTCGTAGATCAGGTCATTGCCGTAGCCTCGACCGTAAATGAACGTGTCATCCCCGGCCCCGCCGTAGAGCGTATCGTTTCCCGGCCCCCCGTCCAGAAGGTCGTTACCGGCGCCGCCGGAAAGTGTATCGTTTCCGTCACCGCCGCGAAGCACATCATTAAGGTCTGCCCCGGCCAGGTAATCATCTCCGTCCAGGCCATCAATGATGACCCTGTTGCCATAACGTGTCGTGATCGAGTCATTCCCCTCGGTCCCGCTGAGGGTGATACCCCTGCGGCCTATATCGGCCGCCAGAAGCACGCTCCCGTCGCTGAACTTGAACTGCTCCACCTGATACTCCAGCCCCCAGAACCAGTCCTTGAACGTAAGGGTCTCACCCGTGTCCTTAATTCTCAGAACGAGGTCGCGAAAGGCCGCATCGGAGAGGTAGTCGAAAGAATCGGCTGTGAGATCCCCCATGAAGAGTACCGTGTCGTTGCCGTTTTGGTTCGGTGGTCCCCAGTAGGCGGCTTCCATGCTGTATATCGTGTCGTTGCCGAATCCCCGGCCGTAGATGTAGGTGTCATCGCCCTTGCAGCCCCGAAGGAAGTCGTCGCCCGCCCCACCATGGAGAATATCATTCCCGGGACCACCCTGGACGTAGTCGTTTCCGTCGCCGCCATAAAGGATGACATTCCCGGCACCACCGATGAGACGGTCATTGCCGCCCCGACCGTACAGGACATCCGCTCCCTCCCCGGCGGACAGCTTGTCGTCTCCGGCACTCCCCAGAATGGCGTCGTCGTCCATCGTGCCGGATATCCAGCCGATTGAGGATGCTTCCGTCAAGAAGTTTTTCCCTGCCGAATCAATGATGAAGCCGATTTCTTCATCTTCGTATCCGAAGGACTGACGGAAGGCATCGAAACCCAGCAGCCCTTCCAACTGCATCCCCCGCAGGGAACGGGTAAACTCGCCCAACAGGAGCTTCCCGGCCTCGAGGTCCGTGGCAAGCAGGTCCCTGATCCTTTCGGCTGCACCGCTCAGATCCCCCTTCAAGGTTTGGCTCCCCTCATCCCAGGAAAAAGTGATCTCGCTGTAAAGACCCTTCAAATGCGTCTGGACCATGAGCTGTGAGTAGTACATCTCGCATAGGCCCCGGTAAGCCACTTTGAGATGAGAGGAAGCATTTTGAGCCGGGTTGGAACCGTAAAGACCGACGAAGCCCTGGCCGAAAAACTTCTCCATCAACGCAAGCTTCCGACCGTCAAACCAGAAACCCCTGCTCTTCGAGTCAATGTTTTCTACACCCGCCCACGTGAAGAGGATCTGCTCCAGCAAATCCATTCGGGCTTTCGTTAATTGTGCCGCATCAAGGTTGGATTGATGGGTTTCGCTTTGTCGGAGTATTTCCGAATCCGTCAGAGCCATAAACTCTTCTGTCAGACTTTTTAGCTCACCGCTCGTATTCCGCAACATCCCCTGGTGAAGGTCATAGACATTGCCGTAGCCCTTTAAATTCGGAAGAGCCGCGATGTCTGCGGGGACCGGCAGCCATTCCTCGGCAATCGTATAAGCCGGATCCCTCTGAAATAGATAATCCGACATCTTCAATGTTGTTCCATCGGTCTTCTCGTAGGAGCCGACCCAGGCCTCCGTGTTGCCCTTGCCGTCTGGATTGCTCACCGTCGTGTAGCCCGTGTTGAGCGCCTTGATGCCCAGTTCATCCAACGTGTAGAATTCATCGGCCAGGGAGTAGCCGTCGCCGTCGAAATCCCGCCAGACTTTGAGGTGACTCCAGATCGCATCCGAAGAATCTATCTTCCCATCCCGGTTGTCATCGAACTCGGCAAGTGCGGCAAAACCATTCGGTGCCTTTTGCCCGTTCTTCAAAAAAGTGTTGTCCCCGAAGAGCTCCCTGCCGCTGTTGATGATCCCGTCTCCGTTTCGGTCCAAGACAAGGAAACCGTCGTCCGAACCAGCCCAGCCCGTCTCCTCGGCAAAGCCGTTGCCGTCATGATCAAAATAAGTACCCCCCTTGTACCCGATCGTCTCCACCCCGTCACCATCAAGGTCGAGGATGATGGGGCTGTATGGACTGATAGCCTCACCAGCCTTGGTAGCGCCGGAAAATAGAGCGATTACCTTTGACAAAACATTTGTTGCCCACCAATTTAATCCACCGTCAACAGGGTAATCTCCTGGTTTGGAAAGCGCTTCAAGTATTGCATTCAATCCATGTCCTCTCCCAGGTAGCCTTACAACATCGCCGATTGCTATACCCCATCCGGCAATGAGATTTTCACTGTCAGCAGTGAATATATTGGTAATTTTCGAAAAAGGCAGGTTTTCAGGAAAAAGCCCCAGTCTCTTCAGCGCCTGAAGAGAGATTCCGCCGAGGCCAGGAGCATTGTATACATACGCGTGCTCAACTATGTCTGGATTTGCAAGTGTAAATGCTATTGAGTCAAATCCCCCAAGAGAATGACCTGCTACAGTGATTTTTTCATTAGCGCCTAACTTACCGCTCTCGACAGCATCTTTGTAAAAATTGGATATGGCGTCGTATTGAGATAAGAGTAGTGGAATGCCTATGGTACCAATCATCGCGCTATCTTTTATATCTGATAGGCCATTCACACCAGCAACTGTCATCGTCTTCTCACCGGTCGCCTTTTCCTCAAAGATCACTGCCTGAGCACCTGATACGGTATCGTTCAATGTATCTACAATTCTATATTTATCTACAAAACTTTGGGCATCGTCTTGAATAAAATTTCTTTCCTTCAATGCATCAATGATTTCTTTATCGGTCATGTTTTTATCTAAATAGGCGTAAGCCGCATCTGCAAGTCGGGCATTCTGTAAACAGGTTTCTCGCTGGTTTGCCATCCGGTCCTCCTTAGCGGGCTTTAACAGGTATCAATGTCTGATAGAGTAGGTTCTGATGCATTGCCGCACTTTCAATGACGTCGTTAAAGGGACATTTTTTTCTGGTACCCCCGTCCAGGTGTTCGGCCAGCATCCAGCCTCCATAATACAGAAATGATGTTGCCGTTCCCAAAATCTCACCCGTTGACATATCCCACGCCCTGCTTTCTAACTTTCTGATATGCACAAACGGGTAGTGGTAATGACTGTCCGTTTTTTCAAGGTAGTAATAGGCATAGCGGCTCTTGAATTTATCCACCTTCTCAACGCCTAAACAATATTCTTTGGGGTACTTTTTAAAGTCACTTCCAGGTCGTGATTTTATGTCCCGGTAAAAATAATCACACTTCTCCGACCCTGCCTTTTCTACCGTGAATCGATACCTGCCTTCGGGAAGTGGACGATAGGTTTCTTTCAGGTCCGAACTGGGTGACGTAACTTCTATTTCAATAAATTCGTAAGTTCTTTTTAGAAGATCCTCGCCAGTTATTGCATCCACAAATCCGTATTTGTTTGATGCATCAAAGTATCCCTCAACGCTATCCACCGTTTTGTAGATCTTCACACCCCCCTGGGTCTTGCAAAGGTAGAAATAGGTGACTTCTCCAATGATGTTGTCCCATGTCGCGATTAAAACAAATGCGGCAATCCAAAACACAAGAATCTTCTTGCTCCTCTTTCTTTGCCAGACATGCTTGCAAATATAATAAGCTATGATCGCGTACAGAAAAAAGCCTATCAGCAGAAAGAAACTCAATTGTTCCTCCTCTGTTATGGAGTCAGCGCAGATGAGCTTGAATACATCTACAAATACTACAGCTGAAGATCAAACGAACCCTTTCCCAAATTCACCCCGTACGAACGACGATGAACTTCTGGATTGTAAAGGCACGGAACTTGGTGAACCGGCCGTCCGTGATCATCAACGACAAAATGATGAGCACAATGGGCAGAACGATGAAGGCAAGAATCCGTGTTCCGCCCTTTCTCCTGGATTGCTCCAGGCGCACGGCTGCGTACACCAGGGCAAGAAACAGCAAGACGCCGAGCGGGACAAGAATGTTCACAACTCCCTCCTTTTCAAGGCGGGTCTCGCAGGCGAGGTATGACGTATGGTGATTTCTTACGATGGGAAATGCTGAAAATCAATACGAAAGAGGGTTAATTCACAGGCTTATTTTTGCGCAACCAAATCTACGAAAAAAGCATTAGAAAAAAAGAGCAGATAATACTTTCTTCGTAGTCAACCTGCAAAGACGGGATAGGTGAGCGTGCTGTTTGACAGGGTTAGGCCGCTGATTTCAACTGCGAATATGGTCTCATCATGGTTCGACACCCCCCGCATAGAACATGGAGATGCCCTCTTGCACGGTCATCTTCCTGTGATGCCTGCAGTCAGCATCCGACGGAAAACAGAAAATTACAATCGACAATGATGAGAAATGAAGAAGGCAGAGTCGCCCGGCTCTGCCTTCTTCGATGACGAAGGAACAAACTCTGCGATTTTGGGACAAAAGCCCACACTTCCCCATTCAGCCTTTAAAAAGGCCAGACCGACGAAGAGACCGCTTCAATCAAACTGCGTTCAATCCGTTCAGCGGCGCTGTTCCGGTGTAGTTCCCGTTGATGAGGTCGGGGTTTGCGCGCTCTTTTCTTCCTTCTTGGCACACTGCTCGCACTTGTCCTCGTCGTTGAGCATCCACGTTGCCCGTCCGCATACGACGCACGTCTTTGTGTATCCCATGTCGACACCTCCTCGATCCCCTTGGGGGCAATTTGCCCGCCGGGGGTAACCGGCCGAAAAGCAACGAGTGTCTCAGGTCGTTTAGAAACAGGCGGCTGAGGAAAGAAGGCGAGTAAACAGGATCACATCTGTATTCGGAGAAGAACCCCAAAAGTAGGCGGGCTTTCAATATTCTATTAACAGTATAAATGCCCGGCAGGGAAAGTCAAGGGGCTTCACGGCTAAAAGGGAACATATTGTGCCCGCAGGGTTCATTTCTGCAGAAGAACCCAAAGCGGAAAAGTGCAAACGGGAACGCTTCCTGACAAGTTCATGCAGACCGGACTGCATTCCATCCGTAATTTTCCATATTAATCGATATTTAAAGTTCAGGACCGGCAGGGGTGCTCTTCAGTTGAGCTGTTGTTCGGCACTGTTTCGCGGGTAAGTCTTGAATCATTTGCGTCCGGAGGGGTAAATCGCAGAGAGAAGAGCATCAAAGAGGCAGGTGATAAAACCTCAGGATCCGAGTCTTTTCTTTGGCGAACAAATTAAAAAGATCCCGAAAACCTGTGTAACCCCGGGACTTTTTAGCTTCTGTCGCTGTATTGAGAATATTCCTCGCCGGATTCTTTCTGCGGGAAGCCGCGGTGCCTTACTCACAGCGGAGGACCTGGTCCCCGTCATGCTCGGCTGGGATTATTGTGTCCTTTCTTTTCAGTGCCCGGCCCGATGGTCGTTTTCTTGCTCACTTCTTGTGATTCAAGAGTCGAACGGCCGAACGAGATGTGATCTATTCTTTCCAAGGAATGATCAAGAATTTTTCCCACGCGGAGCAGTAAAGTATCCTTATTGATGGGTTTCCTGATATAATCCTCTGCTCCCAGCATCAATCCCCTGACTTCATCTTCTGTGTTGTCTGACGCGGTCACCAGGATAACAGGTATACTCAATTCATTTCTTTTCAGAAATTCCAGCAGCTGGAAACCATTGAGATTGGGCATGAAGATGTCGCACAGGATCAGATCGAAATTTCTTTTCGTGAGGCACAAAACGGCATCAATTCCATCGAAAGCCGTTGAGACTTCATAGCCGTTTTCCGCCAGAGTATTTTTGATCATTTCCCGGGTGACAGCATCATCTTCAATCACCAGTATGGTTTTATCTTTTTCCGTTATTTTAACCATGATGAGCGTTCAGCACGATCAAAGGCCGCTGCAAGTCTGCTCCACCCGGATGCCGTCTGACGACCCTTTGTCCGACCTTGCGCAGATTGCTTTCGGTCCTTCCAGGCCGTCTCCACAGTTGAGGTGAACGATTTAAAAACGCATCTACGGCGACTGAATCCGGATTGTTGATCCCGGCGATCAAGTAAAAAGCCCCGGGATTACAACATCACGGGGCTTCCGGTTTCGGTGATTGTAGGATCGTGCATTACCCGCGTGGATTCTTCCTGCGAAATGTAATGAGCCCTGCCAGGCCGCAGCCGAGAAGAAGGAGTGTCGCAGGTTCTGGGACAGCTGCATAATAAAGCTGATCCTGGGCGTTTCCGCCGTTCAGCGTCTTGATGTTGAGCACCCGAACGGGGCCGATATCCGTCCAGCCTGAGCGATCGGCAAGCGCAACCAGGTAGTTATTCACCCCCAGGTATTCCTGTTCAATGTACCAGATGGCGTTCTGCAGATCCCCCAGGCTTGCCGACGATGTCGGATCGAAACTTGACGCCAGCTGGCTGAGATCTCCGATCATGTAATGGTAGTACAGATAGGCCGTCCTGGGATCAAGGGGATCGCCGCTACTCGTGTTTGAACCGCCCTGGTATACCGTGTCCGATATGCCGACCACTCGATACTGGGTGTTGAACGAGATGTACTCATTCGTTTCAAGGCAGAAGCTGTTGTATGCGAATTGCCCATCCTTGTAGACCTGGAAAGAGCCTCCGGGTGAGGGACCAAGACCGTCCTGGAAGGTGATGACGTCGCCTACGCTCAGTGTCAAAGCGTGCGACCCGGTGACAGGGAATGCAACCAGACCGGCAAGCAAGATCAAGAACAGTAAGCTTACGGCTCCTTTTTTCATCCTTTGTTCCCTCCTATCAACTGTCATGATGCATTGGTTTCATATGTACGATATGCAACCATATTACAGATAAAATAGTCAAAGTCAATATGTAAAAGGTATGAATTTGCATCTAATTTCAAAAATAATCATGTCATAAAAAAGTATTAAAATTTTCTGTGGATATCTAATACTTTTTTCGTAGGAATATAAGATAATAATTTGTAATCATTAAATTAATTGTCACATGTCATTACCGTTCAGTTTACGGCTCAGTGTATGGGAGAAACGACGAGTAGAAAAAAAGGGGGCAATCCGACGCTTTTGAAACGATATAACCGATCTGCCTGTTGATAAATACCCTCAGGACAGCGTGCTCACGCGGTATTTCAAGATGAAAATGATGGTGAGCCCCATCCCTCAATTCAGGTATTTACGCGGGTTGACCGGGACGCCGTTTAGCAGCATCGTGTAGTGAAGGTGGGGCCCCGTGCTTCGCCCCGAGTTGCCGATAAAACCGATGACGTCGCCCCTGCGCAGGATCTGGCCTTTGCGGACGACGCTTCTGAGGAGGTGACCATAGATGGTAGAGAATCCCTGGGAATGGTTCAACTGGACAACAAGGCCCATGTTCGGGTCCCGCCCGTTGAGCACGACTATGCCGTCGGCAGGAGCGACGATCTCCCTGCCGGGATCGGCCGCGATGTCGATCCCCTTGTGGAACTCGCGGCGGCCCGTGAAAGGAGATTGTCTTATCCCGAATTCGGAACTCACCCACCCCCGAACGGGCCAGATGGAGGGCACGCAGGCGAGGACGGACCTCTGCTTTTTGAAGAATTCGATGAGGTCCCGGAAGCTCTGTTCCCGGATAGCCGCCTCCTCGATCAGGCGGTCCATTTGTCGGTTCAAGTTCTCGGTTTCCAACTTTCCGAGGTCGCCTTCCGGGGTGGACCCACCGATACCCAGCCTGGAAAAGGAGACCCGCGATGGGGGTTTGAGCGCTGCGGGGGCCTTTTTGTTGACCTCACGGGCCAATACGCGGAGCTTCGCGTCGAAGTCATGCAGTACCGCCAGAGTCTGCTCATACTGGCCGATTCTTTCGCTGAGCGTTGCAATCCGGGT
>ERZ795052.4212-NODE-4212-length-15050-cov-4.420473_pt1 | contig 15050 bp, 13 predicted proteins | sample MGYA00375136_ERZ795052 | MGnify/ENA primary metagenome ERZ795052 (study PRJEB30181, sample SAMN05720156) | activated sludge metagenome | isolation source: Anaerobic digester | place: Japan | collected 2015-05-26 ... | reverse complement strand
GAGGGCGTTTTCCTGCTGGGCGATCGATTTTTCGATCTGCGGGATCGTGGCGCGGGTCTGTTCGTAGTCCGATTTGACCTGGCTCAGCTCCACTTCGGAGATGAGGCCTCCGCTAAACCGGAGTTCAAAGAGCTTCAAGGACTCCTCCCGGGTCTTCACTGTCTGCCGGACGATTTCAAGCTGTTGATCGAGATTGAGCAGCGACACGTAGCCGTTGGCCACGGCCGTCACGAGGGTGAGGACGACGGCGCGACGCGCCTCTTCAGTGCTGAGCAGGTCGGCGCGGGCCGCCTCTGTGGCGCGTCTCAACTTCCCCCAGACATCGATTTCCCAGGAGGCGCTGAGAGCACCCTGGAAGGTGTTGTAGGTCGGCGGGAAGTAGACCGGGGCATAGCCCTCTTCCGTGACCCGCTGTCTCCCCGCCGAGGCGCCTGCGCCCGCCTGGGGAAAAAGGTCCGCCCGCGTTGCCCCGTAACGGCCGAGGAACTCTTCGACCCTCGCCGAAGCGGTGAGAAGGTCCTTGTTCTCCCGCAGGGCAGTACGGATAAGGTCGTTCAGAACCGGATCATTGAATTGTTCCCACCAGGTCGTGTTGGAGATTTCCCTTGCGTCCTTCTCATCGAAACGCCACGTCTTGGGAGATTCCACCTCTGGACGCCGGTAGTCCTTGCCGATGGTGCATCCAATAAACGCGAGGACGATCAGGGCGGTCATGACAACCTTACTCATGATCGACGCCCTCCTGATGTGCCGTTCTTTCCTGTCTTCCGGATCGGCCTTCGCTCCATTGCTCCAGGATGAGGAAAAAGAGCGGGACGAAGAAGACCGCGATCAGCGTTGCGCCGAGCATGCCGCCGATGACGCCGGTCCCGATGGAGTGACGGCTGTTGGCGGAGGCCCCCGTGGCGACAGCCAGGGGAACGCACCCCAGGATGAAGGCAAGAGACGTCATGACGATGGGACGGAATCTCTGTCGCGCCGCCTCAACCGCAGCGTCAAACAACGGCAGGCCTTCCCGGTGCTTGAGCACGGCGAATTCGACGATGAGAATGGCATTCTTGGACGCCAGGGCTATGAGCGTGATGAGACCGATCTGGAAATAGATATCGTTTTCGATCTGCCGCAGCCAGATGGAAAGCAGCGCCCCAAGAAGGGCAAAAGGCACCGCCATCAAGACGCCGAAGGGGAGCGACCACTTCTCGTACTGGGCGGCAAGGACCAGAAAGACCATGAGGAGGCCGAAGGCGAAAACCATGGACGAGGCAACGCCAGCCTTTTTCGCCTCGAAGGCCTCACCGCTCCAGGCGAAGGAGTAGTCCGCGGGTAGAACCTCGCGAGCCACCCGTTCCATTGCCTCGATCGCCTGCCCTGAGCTGTAACCCGGGGCGGCGTTCCCCATCACCCTTGCGGCGGGGAAGTTGTTGAAGCGCGTGACCAGATCGGCCCCTGATGCGTATTTCATTGTGATGACTGCCTTTAGAGGGATCATCTGGCCCTTGTGCGATCGTACGTATACCTCGCCGATATCATCCGGTCTCGAACGGTAGTGCGGCTCGGCCTGCACGATGACCTGCCACAGGCGGCTGTACTTGTTGAATTGGCTGACGTATACGGACCCAAACAGAATCTGCAGTGTGTCGTAGATCTCCTCCACGGGAACGCCGAGCGTCTCCGCCTTCTCCCGGTCCACGTCCACGCGCATCTGCTGCGAGAAGGGGCGCATGGACGACTGCACGCCGTACAGCTCGGGCTGCCTGTTCGCGCGGGCGACGAAGTCGTGAGTCACGGCCCCCAGTTTGGCAACGCTGCCTTCACCACGGCTCTGTATCCAGAATTCAAATCCTCCCGCTGTTCCCAGGCCGGGGATGGAAGGCGGGTTCAGGGGGATAACCAGCCCCTCGCGTATCCCGGCGAACCCCGCCATGGCCCCTTCGATCAGGGCGGGCACTTTCATGGTTTCTTCCTTACGGGCCTCGTAATCCTTCAAAGAAACGAAGATGGTCCCGGCATTGGTCTGGACTTGAGAGTCGATAAGACTGAAGCCGTCCACCTCGACGACGTCCTTCACGGCGGGAAACTGGGAGAGAATCTGCCCGGCCGTCCGGTTCACATCCCCGGTCCGGTCGAGGCTTGCCGTGTCGGGCAGGAAACTCACGCCCAAGATGCTGCACTGGTCCTCCGAGGGTACGAAGCTCGTAGGAATGAACCGGAACAAGAAAACGACCGCCCCTATCACGGCGATGTAGCACCCCAGGGCGATGAGCCTGTTCATCATCACCCAGCGGACGCCTTCGGCGTAGCGGGCCGTTATCCTTTCGAAGATTTCTTCGAACCACCTGAAAAAACGGTTCTTCGGGCCCCGATGAGGGGAGAGTAGGATTGCCGCCAGCGCGGGCGACAGGGTCAGTGCGACGATTCCCGAGATCACCACGGAGATGGCGATGGTTATGGCGAACTGCTTATAGAGCTGTCCGGTCATGCCGCCCAGAAAACCTACAGGGATGAAGACGGCGCAGAGGACGAGAACGATGGCGATCACGGGCCCCGTGACTTCATCCATCGCCTTCTTCGCCGCCTCCTTCGGCGGGAGGCCGAGCTGGGTCATGTTGCGCTCAACGTTTTCAATCACCACGATGGCGTCGTCCACGACGATCCCGATCGCCAGAACCATCCCGAACAGGGTCAACATGTTTATGGAGAACCCGAACAGGGTCATCCCGACGGCGGTACCGATGATTGAAACGGGAACGGCCAGGATCGGGATCACGGTCGCCCGGACGGTCTGAAGGAAGAGGAAGACCACGAGAACGACGAGTAGACAGGCCTCGAAGAAGGTAATCACCACCTCCTTGATGGAGGCGTGGACAAACTTCGTGGCGTCTATCGCGATCGTATAATCGATCCCGTCGGGAAAACTTTTCTTCATCTCGGCCAAGGTCTTCGTGACTTGGTTGGAGACGTCCAGGGCATTCGCGCCGGCCTGCTGGTAAACGCCTATGAGTGTCGTCTTTTTCCCGTTTATCCGGCAGCGCACGGAGTAATCCCGCGAACCGAGCTGGGCGCGACCCACATCCTTGAGCCTTACGATGGCCGTGCCGTCGGCGCTCGTCCTCAGGATGATATTCTCGAACTCTTCGGGCTCCAGGAACCGTCCTCTGGTCGAAACCGTGAAGGTCTGTTCTACCCGGCCTTCAGTGGGGGACTGTCCGATCTGTCCCACGGCAAACTGCTGGTTCTGCTTCCTGATTGCGTCGGCCACGTCGCTTGCCGTGATGCCGAGTTGGGCCATGCGGTCCGGTTTCAGCCAGATGCGCATCGCGTAGTCAGGCATGCCGAGGATAGAAGTCTGGCTCGCCCCGGGGATCCTCTTCAGGGCGTCCAGGATGTATAGGTTCGTGTAGTTGGCCACATAGGTCTCGTCGTAACGTTCATCGGGGGAGTAGACGCCGATGATCATCATGAAGGTGGATGATCTTTTCTGCACCTGTACGCCCTGCTGGGTGACGGCCTGCGGGAGCTGCGGCAGGGCGAGATTCACACGGTTCTGGACGTCCACCTGCGCCATCTCGGGATCTGTGCCGATATCGAAATACACGCTGAGTGACATGTTGCCGGTGTTGGAACTCGTGGACATCATGTAGATCATGTTGTCGGCGCCGTTGACCTGCAGTTCTATGGGAGCGGCGACATTCTGCGAGACCACCTCGGAGTTGGCTCCCGGGTACAGGGCTGTAACCGTGATCTGGGTAGGCGTGATTTCCGGAAACTGCGCAATAGGCAGGTTGAAGAGGGCGACGAGACCGGCGACGACGATGACGATGGAAATGACGGAGGCGAAGACCGGCCGGTCGATGAAGAAGCGGGAGATCATGCGGGAGATCCTGTCATCTCTTCACCGGTGCGGATGGGGCTTCCTGCTTCTCGGCCCGGTCCCCCGGCGGTTCTGCGCCCTCAGAGGTCTGCGGCGGCGCAGGGGTCGGTTCGGCGATCTTGACGGGGACGCCCGGTGCAAGTTTTATGATGCCGTCGACGACCAGCATTTCATCGGGTTTCAGGCCTTCGGTGACGAAACACTCGTCGCCGTACCATTCCCCGACGACAACGTTTCGAAGTTCCGCCTGCCCCTCCTTGTTGACGACCCAGACGAAATGGCCCTTCGCTCCCTGTTGGACGGCACGGCGCGGCACCGTGATAGCCTTGGGACGGACGGCGCCGATGAGATACACCCGCACGAACTGCCCGGGCTTCAACTGCGATATACTCCGGGGATTGGAAAGGGAGGCTCGCACGAGAAAAGTGCCCGTTTCCTGATTGAAAGTCGGTTCGGCGAAGGTGAGGACGCCCTTTTGCGGGAAGACGGTCCCGTCGGCAAGAACCACCTTCACCGAGTAGTTATCTCCGGGGGGCAACTTGACCAAGCCCAATTTGACCCCCTCCTTCAGCTTCAGGAACTCGTTTTCCGAGACACTGAAGGTGACCCAGATCGGATCGATCTTGGCCACGTAGGTCAACAGACTTTCCGGCCCCACGGCTATATAGCTGCCTTCCTGTTTCTTCGCCCGGCTCGATAGGCCGGTCACAGGGGAACGGATCGTTGTGTAGCTCAGGTTCAGCTCCGCCTGGCGCACCTTCCCTTTGGCGGATATGACCGCCGCCCGGGAGGCCCGTTCATTTCCGATCGCGTCGTCGAGGTCTTTCTTGCTTACGGCATTTTTTTCCGCCAGGGGCTTGATGCGGGCGAGGTTAGCCTTGGCGTTGGCAAGCCGGGCTTCCTGCTGGGCCAACTCACCCTTAGCCTCTTGCAGGGACGCCTCGAAAGGACGGCGGTCCATCTGGAACATGACCTGTCCCGCCTTGACGATCTCGCCCTCTTCGTACAATCGCTTTTCCAGGAAACCATCCACACGGGAGCGGATCTCCACCTGATGGGAACTTTCCGTCTGGCCTATGAATTCAAATTCTACCGGAATGTCGCGGGGCGTGATCTTGACAGCCGTCACTTCAACGGGGCCGTGGAGGCCTTCGGCCTTCTGCTCTTTCTTGCACCCCGTCAGAGCCGCGAACGAAAGACAGAGACATATGGTAATGAGGAGAGAAGGTATCCATGGAATCGAGAGGCGTCGAGGATTGCATCTATTCAACGGGGTCATATTCTCTGCCATTCCGGGTTAGGTTTCTTGTTTGTCCGTAGTAGAAAGAGATTCCGGCTAAATCGTTTCCTTCCTATTAGGAAATAAGCATAGGAGTGTCAAGAGATAAAACAGATTGCACCGAGTTATCCAAAGTAAAAGGGTGATCGGTTTAATAGAAATCAAAACTGTTTCGACAGCAAGGCGTCCAAAGAGCGGCAGTTCCAGCAGATGATCTTACCATTCCTGTCCACGAGGATCTTCGCTGGCACTCCGCGCACGCCGTAATCGGCCGTGACTTTTCCCTGTGTGTCGACCAGTACGGGATAGGGCAGTGAATGCTTCGTTGCGTAAGCGGCGGCCTTTCTTTGCGACTCCATGACGTTGATGTAGAGGACAACCAACCCCTTCGGGCCGTACCGGGAGTAGATTTCCTTGTAAACAGGTATCTCCTGGCGGCACATAGGGCACCATGTCGTACCGAAGACGATGAACATCGGCCGCCCCCTGTAGTCGCTCATCCGGTATTGCCGGCCTTGCAGGTCTTCCAGGACAAAATCAGGGGCAACGCCGTCACGCGTTGCCCCTTCCGCCGGTGGAAGCCCAAGGTTCGACAGGTTGCCCTTCGGGGGAAGAAAGACCAGGACGCCCGCCAAAAGTACCACGAACAATCTCACCAATCCGTTCATGACATCCCTCTCAAAACCAGAGTTTCCCGGCTGTGATCAGAAAGTATTCCCCTGCCCCGATAAGGACCCAGCCGAAGATTTTCTTGACCCTGACCGTCCATTCCCCGCTCCTCGGAAGGCTCACAAGAAGTCCCGTGAAAGCACCGACCAGGACGAGGAGCGTGCCGACGCCGAGGGAAAAGACGAAGAAGAGACTTATGCCGAAGAGTATGTTTTGTTTCGAGGCCACGTACCCGAGGAGAACCGCACAAACCGGCGCCGTGCAGGGACCCATCACTATGCCCGAAAGGGCCCCCAGGACGGCGCTGCCGACAACCCCCTTCCGTTCTTTCATCGATGCCCTCACGGCAAAACCAGGCTGCCAGGACAGGGAAAAGACCCCCAGCATAGAAAGGCCCATGAAAATACAGAGGTTGCCGACGAAAAAAAAGGTCAACGGGTTGGACTGGATCTCCCCGAACATACGGCCGGTCAGCGCCGCAAAGGCCCCGAGAGCGGTATACGTGACGGCAATCCCCAAGACATAGGCAACCGAGAGCACAAAGCCCCTTGCCCTCGAGGCGCCGCCCCGCGCGCCCGTGTAAGCAGCAAGGATAGGGATTATGGGGTAGATGCAGGGAGTGAAGCTCACAAGCAGACCGCCCGCGTAGGCGGCCGCGTAGGCGAGGGCAGAAGACCCCTGAAGGTACAACTCAAGATTGCCGATAACCTCTTCGAGCACGTTCGACACCATGGACCGATCGCATCAAAACGGTACGGGAGTAAAGGTTGCGACGAAGAGAGCAAGGGTCATCCAGCCTACAACCCTTCTCTTCCTGTCGAGCGTCACCCACTCGTAAACCACCGGCGGGTGGTAAATCCCCAGGAGGACGAGAAGAGCGACCCAGATCAACCATCCGCTCCATCCGATGACACCCAGCACAAACAATAGTGCGATGACGGCGGCGGCAACTTTGCGCTGCCTGCGGCCGAGTATTGCGTAGGCAACGTGTCCGCCGTCGAGCTGGCCGACGGGCAGGAGGTTGAGGGAGGTTACCAGCAGGCCTATCCACCCCGAAAAGGCCACGGGATGGAGGATGATGTTCGCCTCGTCGGGGATATAGCCGTGAACAACCCAGTTCAGGAACGCAAAAAGCAATGATGTGCCGAGCTCTATCCCGCCTTCCGCCGCCCCCGGCCTTACCTCGGAAACGATCAATCCGGCAACGACCACCGGTACGGCCGCGATCATTCCTGCTATCGGGCCTGCGGCCCCGATGTCGAGAAGGACCCTCCTGTCCATGATCGGCGACTTCATCTTGATGAAGGCCCCGAAGGTTCCGATGAAGGAAGGCGCGGGGATGAAATAAGGGAGCGTGACCTCGACCCCATGCCTTTTGGAAACGAAGTAATGCCCGAATTCATGGGACCCGAGGATAAAAAGCAGGGTGACCGAAAAGGGAAGTCCCTCCCACAGCCGGCTGGGTTCCGCGATGGGGTCGACTCCCTGTTGCAAGGCGCCGGCGACGAGGGTCGTCGCCGCGGTCATGAGCAAGAGAACGATGTTTACGTATGGGACCCGCTCAGGGTGTCTTTTGCCGTACCTGATCTTCATGATTGATGACGCAAAGAAAAAGGGACCATTACGTCATGATCCCTTCTCTGATGTGTATAGACGGTTCAAAAAATCCGGCTCGAAGCGAAAAGCCTTGTTCAAGAGGCGTTGATCTTTTCTTTGAGCTCTTTTCCTACCTTGAAGAACGGCAGCCTCTTCGGTGCCACATCGATATTGCTGCCCGTCTTCGGATTCCTGCCTGTATAGGAATCATAAGACCTTACGACAAAACTCCCGAACCCCCTGATCTCGATACGGCCGCCCTTTTTCAGCTCTTCGGTAAAACCGTTGAACAACAGATTGACGACGTCCATGGCTTTCTTTTCCGTCAGGTTCTCTTTCTTGCTCAGGGCTTCTATCAATTCCGACTTGTTCATGAGATCTCTCCTTTGCGATCATTCATAATAGTTTCCCGACGCACACCACGACTATCGTCGCATTCATTAATGACAATTTGACCGTATATCCACGATGTTACTGATGACAGCCGTCGTCACTATTATTCACTTTCTCTCCCAAAGTCAAGCTAATTTTGACTCTTTTTCGCTCGATGTCTAATAAAATCAACGGATACCGTGTCTCCCTCGCGGCCGGGGGCGGATTTTCGCTGATTTTTCGCCTCCCGACCCATCGGCGTCCTCAACCATCAACAGGTCGGCGTTTCCTGCCCGTTTTTCTCTCCCGGGAAACATAACGGAGCAACTGCTCGATTTCCCGCTTCTTCAGATGCCTGCATTCCCTCTCCTTCAGGCCTCCGAGCTCGACGCCGCCGATAGAGACGCGGACGAGGCGCGCCACCGGATGTCCCAGGATGTCGAAAAGCCTCCGTATCACCCGGTTCCGGCCGTCCGCGATGGTCATGCGCAGCCAGGTGCTCAGGGGGTTCTGTTTTTCGACCTTCACGTCGAGGGGGACAAACACCCCGTCCTCCAGCATCACGCCGTCCTGTATCTTCTTGACTTCACTCTGCTTCAAGACCCCTCTAACCTTTACCAGGTAAGTCCTGGGTATCCCGTATCGCGGGTGTTGCACCCTAAGGGCAAATTCGCCGTCGTTCGTCAGGAGCAGAAGTCCCTCCGAATCGTAATCCAGCCTACCGACGGGGTAAACGCGCTCCGTGACGCCCTGGAGAAGGTCCACCACTGTGGGCCGCCCCTCCGGGTCGCTCAACGTCGTCACAAAACCCGCCGGTTTGTTGAGCACGAGGTAGACCTTCGTAACGTCCGTCGTTATGGCCTTGCCGTCTACGCGGATCTCGTCTTTCTCCGTGTCGGCCTTCGTACCAAGCTCCGTCACGACTACACCGTTCACCGACACCCGGCCCTCGAGGATCATCTTTTCCGCCGCCCTGCGGGAGGCCACGCCGGCCCGGGCTATGATTTTCTGAAGGCGCTCCGACACATCCCCCTCCTACTCGACCATCTCGAATCCCGGCAACTGAGGCGCCCGGGGCTTTTCCTGCAGTTCTTTCAGTTCCCTGAGGGTCGGGAGCTCCGTCAGGTCCCGGAGGCCGAACACCTCGAGGAATCTCTTCGTCGTACCGTACATGATCGGCTTTCCCGGTAAGTCCTTCCGCCCCACCATCTTGACGAGTTTCTTCTCGAGAAGGCCCTTCAATGCGCCGCTGACGTCGACGCCCCTCACACGGTCTATATCCGCCTTGACGACCGGTTGCCGGTAAGCTACGACGGCGAGCGTCTCCAGCGCAGCCGGCGAGAGCGAGGGGGGGCGTGACCCCCGGAACTTCCTTATCCATTGGTTGAGGTCGGGCCTCGTGCGAAACTGGAACCCGCCTGCCACCTCGGCAACCTGGAAACCCCCGTTACGCTCTTCATACTCCCGCCGGAGGTCCGCAAGGACCCGCAGGATCTCCTTTCTGTCCACGTCGCCTAGGATATCCCGGAACTTGTCGACGGCGATCGGCGCATCCGACACAAAGAGGAGCATCTCCACGACGGCCTTCAAGTCATCCATTTCATCCCTCCTCCACGGCAAGGAACAAACGGATCGGACCGAAGGGAGAGGCCTGGAAGGCCCTAACCAGCCTCAGTTTCATCAGTTCCAAGACGGCGAGGAACGTGTAGACTATGAGCCTGCGGCTCGGTGATTCGCCGAGAAGGCCGAGAAAGGTGACGTCTTTTTCTTCCTGGAGCCTTTCCATGATCTCGTTTATCCTGTCGGAGAGCGACATCCTCTCAATTTCGATCTCGAGGATTTCTTCCTTTTTCAGACTCGAGACTATTCTTTGGAAAGCGGCGACAAGGTCGAAGACGTTGAGCTCGACCAATGCTTCATCCTCATCCGCCTCGACCGTTTCAAGCGGTGCTTCCCTCTTGAAGGTGTCCCGTCCGAGCAAGAGACGGCTGTCCAGCTTGAGTGCCGCCTCTTTGAAGGCCTGGTACTCGGTTAGCTGGCGGACCAACTCCGCCCGGGGATCGGCTTCCTCCGCTTCCTCTTCCTCCTCCCGGGGAAGGAGCATCCTCGACTTGATGTGGATCAAGGTGGAGGCCATGACCAGGTATTCGCCGGCCATGTCGAGGTTCAAGGATTTCATAGCTTCGAGGTGCTGGAGGTATTGGTCCGTCACGGCAGCTATGGGGATGTTGTAGATGTCGAGCTCGTTTTTCTTGATCAGATAGAGGAGCAGGTCCAGCGGACCTTCAAAGATGTCGAGCTTGACCTCGTACGTCATCCCCGCCAACCCCTGAGACCTGTGGAATCCCCGGCAGGAATCCCGCCGGCTTCAAATCTTCACGGCTTCTCTGGCCTCTTCCATCGTGGCGCGTGCAACGGCCGCCGCCCGGCTGCTGCCCTCTTCGATGATGCCGCGCACCTCGTCCATGTGGCCGAGGTAATGATCCTGGCGCTCGTGAATCGGCCTGAGACCGTCGATGATCCGGTCGGCAAGACGCCTCTTGCATTCGACGCAGCCGATGCCCGCCCTCCGGCACTCGGTTTCGATTTCTTTCACGTCCTGCTCCGGGGAATAGATTCCATGGAAGGTGAAGACATTGCAGAGCTCCGGCCTGCCGGGGTCCTTCTTGGTCATGCGCTGGGGGTCGGTGAACATCGATTCCACCTTCTTCTTCAGGTCTGCGCCGCGGTCCCGCAGATAGATGGCGTTTTCATAAGACTTGCTCATCTTTCGGCCGTCGATGCCGAGTACTTTGGGGACGGTCGTCAGAAGGGCCTCGGGGATAGGGAAAACTTCACCTCCGTAAAGGAAGTTGAAACGCCGGGCGATCTCCCTCGTCAGCTCCACATGGGGAAGCTGGTCCACACCCACGGGGACGCCATAGGCCTTGTACATGATGATGTCGGCCGCCTGCAGGACCGGATACCCCAGGAAACCAAAGGTCGAGAGGTCCCGGTCGGTGAGTTCGGCCCTCATCTCCTTATACGCCGGGTTCCGCTCCAACCATGAAATGGGGGTGATCATGGAGAGAAGGAGAAAGAGCTCGGCATGTTCCTTGACCCGCGATTGGATAAAGATCGTGCTCTTTTCAGGGTCGAGGCCGACACTCAACCAATCGACTATCATGTCCAGGGTATAGCTTCGGATCTGTTCCGTACTGGCATAATCGCTCGTCAACGCATGCCAGTCCGCTACAAAATAGAAACACTCGTAATTGCCGCTATCCTGAAGTTCAACCCAGTTTTTCAAGGCCCCATGCAGATTTCCCAGGTGTAACCTGCCTGTAGGCCTCATTCCGCTCAATATTCTTTTCCTGGACACTGACCTCTTCTCCCCTGTTCCGCTCTCTGCTCTATGCCTTGAAGCGCGTTATCATTAACAGAAGGGACCGGGGCTTGTCAATCGAGCTCTCCACCGGCGAGCTATCCGCAACGGAACATAAAAACCAAGACCCCCGCTCGGGTTCCAAACGGGGGTCTTAGTTTACGCGCGGCTGTGTGCTATTTTACTTTGTCGGCAAGAGCTTTGCCGGGCTTGAACTTGATGACCTTCTTCGCTGCGATCTTGATCTTTTCGCCGGTCTGGGGATTCCTGCCGCTCCTTGCCTTCCTCTTCGTAACCGTAAAAGTGCCGAATCCTACGATTCCTAGCTTACCGTTCTTCTTTAACTCCTTGGCCACGTTCGCGATGTATGATTCCAGTGCCTTAGCGGCGGCGGCCTTCGTTATTCCTGCATCGTCCGCCATCGCTGCTATCAAATCCGCCTTTGTCATACCTTCCCCCCTTTCTCATCTCAGTCAAATTATACTATCGAATGGCGCCCAAACTGAACAAACGCCCCGATTATCCGGAAAGAAAACTGTTCAACTCCTGCCTTTACACCCAGGCCGCCTAATCATGATACCTAACCATCGCCGCCGCCGCCTGCGAGATGAGCTAAAGACTTGTCATGCCTAACACAAAGAAAATCAATGTGCAAGCAAAATTAAGAGGCTATTACCTCTGAGTCCTCTCCTTCTTTTTGACCAGGAAATAAAGTTCTCCTTCTTCGCTGAGACTGCCCGCGAAGACCTCCGCCTCTAACCCACGACCGCAGAATACGTCCGCCCGCCCCGGCCCCTTGATGACGCCGCCCGCATCCTGGTTGAGGACAAAACGGGAAAAACCGACCCAGGACGTGATCTGCTTGTTTTCATCGAGCAGAGGCTTCCTCAGGCGGATAAAAGAAAGGGCGCCCCTGGGAAACAGTTCGAGGTCCGTTGCGATGGACCTTCCTCCCGTGAGGGGAACCCCGATACTCCCTACAGGTCCCTCTTCCACGATGCGGAAAAAGACGTAGCTCTCATTGTGATTGAGGATGGCCGCCATCTCCCCGGGATTGTCCCGGAGGTATTTTTTTATGCCGCCCAGGGACAGGTCCTTTTCGGTGATCTTCCCCTGGTCGAGTAGAAGCCTTCCTATCCCCCGATAGGGCCTGCCGTTTGATTCCGCATAACTGACCTGCATGAAGCCGCCGTCTGCAAGACGCACCAGGCCCGAACCCTGGATGTGAAGGAAAAAAACATCGACGGGGTCCGCAAGCCAGGCGATCTCGAGCCCTCTATTCGCCAGGACACCGTCGCCGTCGATCTCCTTGCGGTTGTAATAAGGAACGACCTCTCGGCCTACGACCCGTCCGACTATCCTTTCACCGCGAAACTTGGTTTTGAATCTCCCGAGATTGGCTACTACCATGTCGCCGGGAACCTCATAGATAGGATGCCGGTACTGTGTCCTTTTTACGAAAGACCCCTCCAGAATCGGCTCATAATAGCCTGTAAAGAGAACGCTTCGCTTTTCTCCCCGGCCGGCGGCCTTGAAAAAATCGAAGGATTCCTTGACACGCCTCTCCTTCTGTTCCCGGGACCCGGGGCTTCGCATTATGTCGAGAAAGAGTGTGAGGGACTCCTTCATCTCTTTCACCGTGTATTGACTCTCCCCGAACCGACACGTCCGCTTCTCGGAAAACCTGCCAAAATACCGCAGGCTGCCCACTACTGCCCGCTCTAAAGAAAGAAGGTCCATGTCGTCTTCGAGGGGCGGCACATCTTCGGGAGCGACCGCCGTCAACGCCGGCATGGTCTTTGGCGGAGGTGGCGGCGTAGGCGTTACCGCCGGCGGCCTCCCGGGCAGGGGAGGCGGCTTCTCGACCAGGGGGGCACAGCCTAAAAAAAGGCTGAGGGATAAAGACAAAAGACAAATTATAAAAAATACTCCCCGTCGTGGCTTCATTTCCATTCTATCCTTTCGCCTTTCGTCTTCACCATTCAGCTTAAAGCTCGATGACCATTGCCACTTCATCGCAGTAGTCGGGATATTTGGGGCATTTGAAGCAATCCGACCAGATCTTCTCCGAAAGTGACTTCCTCTCGACGGGTCGGAACCCCAGTTTCTCGAAAAAGGCCTGCTTGTACGTCAGGGTGAAGACGCGGTAAAGTTGCAACGTGATGGCCTCGGAGATACAGGCCTCTACGAGCTTTCTCCCGATTCCCCTTTCTCTGTAACCTTCTTCCACGTAAAGAGACCTTACCTCAGCCAGGTTCTCCCAGATGATACTCATGGCACAGATGCCGATGACGGCATCGCTTCCCTCGTCGACGTACACAAAGAAATCCCTGAGATTTCCGTAGATATCCATGAGCGAACGGGGAAGCATCTCTTCCCGGTCCGAAGAAATCTTTATCATCCGGTGGATGGTCTTGACGTCGCCGACCCTCGCCTTCCTTAACATTCCTCGATCCCTCGACTTAAACCTCGTCGGCTGCCCCGTTTGCGGCCGACTGCCTCATCGCTTTTCGCCCTCTTCGCCTTCTTCAACATCTCCCGGGCATGTTCCGATGCCTTTTCCGTCACATCCACGCCTCCCAGCATCCTCGCGACCTCTTCGACACGCTCGCTCTCAGAAAGACGGCGAACGCGGCTGTTCGTCCTCGTGCCGTAAACGGATTTCGACACCAGATAATGGCTGTCGCCGAAGGAGGCTATCTGCGGCAGGTGGGTGATGCAGACGACTTGGTGGTGCTCTGCCACTTCCTTCAGTTTCTCACCCACCACCTCGGCTACGGCTCCCCCTATGCCGCTGTCGACTTCATCAAAAACTATCGTACCGACGGACCCTGTCTTTGCTAGGACCTTTTTCAGGGCCAGTATGATCCTGGAGAGTTCACCCCCCGAGGCGACGCGGTTTAAAGGTTTGAGGTCCTCACCCACATTCGTGGAGATATAAAATTCCACACAGTCCTGACCTTTTGCCGTCAGCACCGGCTCGCCGCTTCCGTCCCCCGCCGACGGGGTAGACACCAGGGCCTCGAAACGGGCCTCGGCCATCCTGAGCGACGCGATTTCCCGTTCGACGGCCGCCTTGAGCCCTCCGGCGGCCCGTCGTCTCTCCTCCGTGAGCCCCCGGGCCTGCTCGACGAGCCGTTCTTTGAGCGCGGACACCTCTTTCTCCACCCCTGAAATCTCTTCCTCGACGGCACTCATTCCGCCAAGTTCCGACTCCAGGGCCTCGCCGGTTTTCAACACCGCGTCGAGGGACCCGCCGTATTTCCGCTTTAGGCCGGCCAGCAGCGCAAGCCGCTCATCCACCTCGGAGAGTCTCTGCGGGTCGAAGACGACCCTCCCGGCGTATTCTCTCAACGCGACTGCCGCGTCCTCGAGCTGGAAGAAAAGGGAATCCAACTCTTCCGGAGAGACCCTCAAGGAGGAGTCTATGGCCTTGATCTCCCGGATATCCTGGAGAGCCGATTTGAGTCCGCCCAGAACGGATTTCTCTCCCCCGTAGAGTACCTCATAAGACCGTGCGGCATACTCCATCAGTCTTTGCGCATTGCTCAAGACGGCCTTCTCTTCCAGCAGGGCCTTGTCTTCGCCCGGTTTGACCCTGGCCTCGTGTATCTCGCGGAGCTGATACCGGACCAGGTCTTCCCGCTCGACCTTCTTCTTTCTCAATGCCTGAAGCTCCGCCAGTCGCGCCCCGAGCCCCCGATATTCACCGTAAAGGGATTCATACTCGGAGCGGCGGCCTAGCAGTCCGGCGAATTCATCGAGGATGTCGATATGACTGTCGGCGTCGAGTATGGCCTGGTGCTCATGCTGGCTGCAGATGTTGACCAGCGATCCGCTCAAAGACGCAAGAAGACTCAAGGTCGCCAGGCTTCCGTTGATGTAAACCCGGTTCTTCC
>ERZ795052.4205-NODE-4205-length-15074-cov-4.127106_pt1 | contig 15074 bp, 14 predicted proteins | sample MGYA00375136_ERZ795052 | MGnify/ENA primary metagenome ERZ795052 (study PRJEB30181, sample SAMN05720156) | activated sludge metagenome | isolation source: Anaerobic digester | place: Japan | collected 2015-05-26 ... | reverse complement strand
CACCCGCAGGATCGTGGAGGTTGTCCGGAGGTTGAACCCGAAGGTCTACTTGATCGTGCGGACGCGCTTCGTGCAGGAAACGGGCCCTCTGCTGGAACTGGGCGCCGACGAAGTCATCCCGGAGGAATTCGAGACGTCCGTCGAGATATTCAGCAGAGTCCTGGCCAAGTACCTCCTGCCGAAAGAGGAGATCGAGAGATTCGTCTCGGAGATCAGGGCCGAAGGCTACGGCATGCTGCGGAGTCTTTCTCGGGAGGCGACCTCATGCCTCGACCTGGAACTGTGCCTCCCAAACGTGGAAATCAAGTCCTTCCGCATCATGGGCGATTCGCCGCTCGTCGGGAAGACCTTGGCGGAGACCCAGATGAGAAAAATCTACGGCGTGACCCTCCTTGCCATCCGGAGAAAGGACCGCATCCTGTCGAACCCCGACCCGGAGACCGTTTTCCGACCGAACGACATCCTCTTCGTCGTCGGGAAACCGGACCGGATCGCCGAGGTCATCACCCTCTTTTCGCAGGGACCGTCGTGAACGCCAGAGTGCACCGATGTCATACGGCCTTTGCCGTTCCCGGCGGAGGTAGGAATCCCGACACCTATGGCAGACTTTTGACGGGTATCCGTGGGGGGTGGACGGTTCAGACCGGTTCGTCCAGGTACTGCTGCACCAAATCGAGCAGGTCGCTGATCTTGAAAGGTTTCGAAAGCGTTCGGTAGCCGTGTTTCAGGATCTCGTCGTCCAGGTCTTGCTTTAGCTTCTTTATCCCGAAAAAACCGCTCATGAAGATCACTTTTATCTGTCGGTCTTCCTTCCTGACCCTGCGCACGAGGTCGATGCCGTTCATCTCCGGCATGACGACATCGGTCAGGATGAGATGGGGCTTGAACTGGCGGTATACCGCGTAACCGTTCTGCCCGTCGACGGCTATCCTCGTTTCATAGCCTTCCATGAGAAAGATGTTCCTGAGGGTTTCTTGAAGCCCGAACTCGTCCTCTACCACCAGGATTTTTTTCTTGTCCGCCGCGGTTATTTTGGGATTCTTTCCGAGCAACGCGAGGAGTTCATCGTCATTCATCCGGCCTATTATCTGGTTTACCTCGTTGAGCCGCTGCTGGATCGCCTTGGCCCGTTCCGACTTGTTCGGGTTCAGGTCGGGGTGGTAGACCTTCGAAAGCAGGCGAAAGCTCGACCTTATGTAGGAAATAGCGGCGTTGTCCCCCAGCTCTGTATGTATTTCCCTGGCCTTATCGAGGATTCCGAGGGAATCGAGTTCTCTCTCCAGGTCGAACCGGTATGCCAATTTTATTTCCTCCTGCCATTTTTTTGTTACAGTCGCAGGTCTCTCGTCTTCCCGGGGGAAACGGTCATGCCATAGCATGTCACGGTTCATCAATCAAGCCTTTTCAAGGCCTTCTCCGTCTGGGATTCGAGAGGCCGGAGACTATACCTCCGCCGGTTGTCACCCCTTCCGCCCTCCCCGTCGCATGGCTGGGATTTTGCATGATTTCAAGGCGGCGTTGTCTGCGCCACGACGGGAAAATACTAAATCGTCCGGAAGGTGAGGTTGACGAATGATCGTGCGCTGTTGGATGACCAGTCATCCCCTCGTCGTTGCCGATGAGGAGATGCCGATCGAGGAGGCCAGACTCTTGATGAGACGCCATGGGGTCCGTCGGCTGCCGGTCATGAGCGGCTCCGAATTGAAAGGCATCGTCACGCTGTCCGACATCAGCGCCGCCCGTCCCGAAGGTGCCGCTGCCGACGACAAGCCACCCCAGGAAAGCAAACGCCTCCGGGTTTGCGACGTCATGTCGAAGAAGGTGTTGACCTGTGACGCGAACTGTCCCCTTGAAGAGGTCGGCGCCTTGATGCGCCGCGAGAAGGTCGGAGCACTGCCCGTGATGAACGGAAACAGGCTCGTGGGCATAATCACGGAATCCGACGTCCTGGATGCACTCGTCAGTATCACCCGGGTCGGGAAGGATATGAGGAGATTGTACCTCAGGGTCCCTTTTGCCCGGAAATGTGACATTTTCCGTGAGGTCATCGATATCGGCATCCGATACGGCATCGAACTTTATACCTTGCTGACTCATCCGATACGCGATTCCGACAGTCATCTCGTCATGCTGAAGTTCAGCGGCGACCGAGCGGAGGGATTTGTCCAGGCCTTGTGGGAATCGGGTTATCAGATGCTGATCACCGACAATCCCTGAATGCCGCCTAAAAAGAGAGGAAGGATAGGAGATGGAGGAAAACAATGCTAAAGATGTGAAGTCCCGCGAGTATTCACGGGTTGATGCCTGTATCCCGATGGATTTCGCTCTACTGACGGAGGAGGAGCTGCCGGAGGTCAGGTCGACGATTTCTCGTCAGCCTTATCTGCTCGGGGTGACTATCCCCGACGACGTGGAGGACAAGGCCCTTTCAGACTGGCTCCATCTTTTTAATTCTAAGCTGGATTTTATCATCCATTCACTGTCCGTCGATAGGGAGGAACTGCCTGCCCTTCCTTTCCGCCATGTGAACATCAGTGCGAGCGGCATGAGGTTCACAGCCAAAGAGGGTTACGAGAAAGGTCAGGTACTGTCCATCAGGATGGTTTTGCAAAAACAACGCCCTCTGTCCTTGCATCTGTGCGGACAAGTCGTAGAATCCCTGGAAATATCAGACAGTGAATTCGAGGTGGCCGTCAAATTCATTTTCATCGACGACGAAATCAGGGACGAACTCGTCCGGTTTGTCTTTGAGAAGCAGAGGGAGATCCTCAGGGGAAAAAGAGACAGCGAGTTCAGAAGATGCTCGTAATAATCGGTTGCGCGGTTGTCATCCTGTGCGTCGCCGGCGGTTTTCTTATCGAGGGCGGCAACCTCAACATCCTCTTCCAGCCCGCCGAACTCCTGATCATCGGCGGGGCGGCGTTCGGGGGTTTTCTCGTTGCCACTCCTGCTGCGGCGGTTAAACAAGTGATTGCGGGCGTCATGGAGACCCTGAAGGGCGACCCCTACACAAAGAAAGACTACCTTGACGTCCTCCAGCTCCTGGGTGAGATATTCTATAAAATCCGTAAACAGGGGCTCGTCGCCGTGGAAGCGGATGTAGACAATCCCGGAGAAAGCGCCATTTTCAGCAAATACCCCGGCGTAGCGAAGGACCACCACATCCTTGCGTTCATCACCGATACGCTCCGGACCGTCATCACCACCCAGATCGAGCCTTATGAAATGGACGCGCTGATGGATATGCAGTTGGAAGAGCACCATGAGGAATTGATGATCCCCTCGCGGAGCCTGGCCACCATCGCCGATGCGCTCCCGGGGTTGGGCATCGTCGCCGCCGTGCTGGGTGTAGTGATCTCGATGCAGAAGATCGGGGAGTCGCCGGAGGTCCTCGGAAAAAGCGTCGGTGCCGCGCTTGTGGGCACTTTCCTGGGGGTTCTCCTCTGTTACGGGTTCGTCGGGCCTGCCTCCCGGTTGCTCGAGCATATCGCGACCGCCAAGGTTCAGTACATGACCGTGGTGAAGGTCGTCCTGAAATCGTTCGTCAGCAATAACGCCTCACCGCAGGTCGCCATCGAGTTCGGTCGACGGCTCATCCCGGCAAAGGTGCGCCCTGATTTTTATGAGGTAGAGGAGGCGATCAGGCGGGTGAAGAAATAATGGCCGATGAACCTAAACGCATCATCATCAAAAAGGTAAAAAAGAAGGGTCATCAAGCCGCCCATGGGGGTTCCTGGAAAGTGGCCTATGCCGACTTCGTCACGGCTTTGATGGCCCTTTTTTTATTGCTCTGGCTCCTGGCCATGATATCTCCCGAGAAGAGGATACTGCTGTCGCAATACTTCAAGCACTTCAGCGTCTTCAAGGAATCGGGGCAGTCCGTGATTCAGGGACACTCGTCGTTGTTGGACCGGGACGGTGGCGTGGCAGCGAAGAGGATGTTGGGTTCCAGGGAATCTGATATCTCCCCCGAGGGGTTGCAGGAAAGGATCAAGGGGGCCATTGCGGAAAAGTTGAGCTCCCTAAAAGATCAGGTAATAGTCGAGGTCTTAGAGGACGACGTGAAGATACAGATCGTAGACACAGAGGGCAGCCTGATGTTCAAGCTTGGTAGCGCCCAGCCGACGGAGAAGGCAAGACAGCTCCTGCAACTCCTCGCCGAAAACATCAGGGATACGGCCAACAGGATCGTGATCGAAGGCCACACCGACTCTCTGCCCTACCGGGGTGCCCAGATTACAAACTGGGAACTCTCTACGGCAAGGGCCTCGGCCGCCAGGAGGGAGCTCGAGGCCAACGGAATCGAGCCGTCGCGGATTGCCAGGGTCGTGGGCTATGCGGACCAAGAGTTGCTGATCAAGGACGAGCCGACAAACCCAAGAAACAGGAGAATCAGCATCATCCTGCTGAAAGAAAAGGCGTCCCCACCCGCCGATGCGGTTGGGCCGGATGCCCAAAATCCTGCGGAAATGACCGGGCTGGCAATCAAATAAGGCTCAAAGGGTCAATTCAACCTTAGCTTCATTGCAAAGATTCATGCCCCGCCTTTTCGTTGATCGTCAGAAAGCAGTGTACGACCTCTCTGTCGAACTGGAGGCCGGCATTCTTCCGGAGTTCTTCGACGGCCGTCTCGACCTCCATGGCCTTCCGGTACGGCCGGTTGTTGGTCATGGCGTCGAAGGAGTCCGCGACGGCGATGATACGAGATAGCAATGGGATGTCCTCGCCGGCGAGTCCGTCCGGGTATCCACGTCCGTCCCACCGCTCATGGTGATGGCGGATCACGAGCCTTTCCCTGTCGAAGAGCATGATGGGTTTGATGATGTTTTCGCCGGTCAGGGGGTGCTGTTTGATGATGTCGTATTCCGCCTCGGTCAACCGGCCCGGCTTCAATAGGATGTCGTCGGGAATAGCTATTTTGCCGATGTCATGGAGTATCCCGACGATCTTCATGGACTCGATGTCCTCGGGCCGGCTTCCCATCGCCTCGCAAATCCTGACCGCAAGCTCAGTGACCCTGACGGAATGGCTCTCCGTGTAGTGATCCCGGGCCTGGATAGAAGCGGCCATGCTCTTGAGTGTGTCCATCAGGTTCGCATAGGTGCTCTCGTACAGGATGTTGTTCTCTATGTTCAGGGATGCCCTTTTCGTGAGGCTGAGGATGTAGTTCAAGACCGTGGGGGTAAACTCAACCCCGTTTTTTCTGCGGGAGATGCCCAGGACACCGAACACCCTGTTTCTGATCCGCAGCGGGGCCAGTATCAGAGAACTCGGTCCTTCATGACCGGAAAAGGAGTTGATTATGCATGCCTCTCTCTCTTGGATAACTTTCCGGAGTATCGAAAGGAGCGAGGGTGACTGGAGGTCGAGAGTGTGTTCCGAATACAGGTTTTTCACTACTTTCGGGCGGAACTCGCTTTTTTCTTCGTCAAAAAGCAGCAGAGAACAGCTTTCACCTTGCGAGACCTTCAAGGCCGTGTCGGCCATCTCCTCGAAAATGCGCTCATTGCTGTTGCAGGTCTCTTCGATGATGTCGTAGATGTAGCTTTGAGTGGACAATTCATTTATTATGTGCCGCAAAACGACCTTCGACCTATCGCCGGCGCCGCTTTCTTCGAGGAGGGACTTTTCCCTCAGGAAAAGGTCGACCCTGTGAAGCAGCTCGTCGACCGCGAAAGGTTTGACCAGAAAGTCGACGGCCCCGCTTTTCATGGCACAGACCGAAAGGTCGATAGACGGATAACCGGTCATCACGATGACGTGGGTCAGCGGGTTTATCTCCATGATACGGTCGAGAAGCTCGAGGCCCCCCATCACGGGCATCCTGACGTCGGTGATGACCATGTTGCAAGGGTGTTTCCTGAGAAGACACAGTGCCTCTTCGCCGTTCGACGCTTCCAATGCCGAGCAATCCTTTACGTACTTCAAGGCATCGACAATCACTTGTCGGGTGACTGCGTCGTCATCGGCCACGAGGATTCTGCTGGTTTCAGCGGTACCGTGCATGGTGAAAATTGTCCTCGGAAGGTTTTGGATGTCTCGATGAATTCGAAGGCGCTACTCTTCGGATGTCCCTCCGCCGCCCTTGAGAAGGATATCCGTCAAGCTGTACGAAATCTTGTTGAAAATCGATGCCTTGTCCTTCCCCGAAGAAAGGTTAACCGTATCCGCGTATATTTCGTCGTTCGCCGCCTCCTTGACCGCGGTCTTCTGGACCTTGACCCGGTCATGTCTGCTGTAAGCCTTCAGGATGTTTTCGACCTGGTATGAAGAGATGTTCATGGCACCGTCTCGTCGCTTCTATTTTCGTTACACTGCTTATCGGACAATGTATCTTAAAACTTTAGAAAAATTTGGGGATAAATTGTGTTTGACTATCGGGATGTTTTTTTCTATATATCCACAGGTAGTTAACGTCGGCCGTCGCAGGCCGACGTCATCTTTTCCCGTCCTTTAAATTTTATGTGACCGAATCTCCTGAAATTTGATGAAAAAACCCAGCATATTGATCGCTGACGACAACAATGTCAGCAGGGACAATCTGTTTGTGCTGCTGTCGGAAAACGGCTTCAACGTCAGGGCCGTCGAAGACGGCCAGCAGGCGATCGACGCCTTCCTTGGGGAAAAATTCGACCTCGTGATCACGGACTTGAAGATGCCCCGGGTGGACGGCCTGCAGTTGCTCGAGTTCATCAAGGGGGTGAACCCGGAGAGTGTCGTCGTTATGGTAACCGGCCATGGGACGGTCGGCACGGCCGTCGAGGCGATGAAACTCGGCGCCTTTGATTACGTGACGAAGCCCTTGAAGGACGACCTCGTCATGCTGACCGTCGAGCGGGCGCTGTCGTTTGCGAAACTGAGGGAAGAGAACGCGACACTGAAAAGTCATCTGAAAAAGCAGTACGGTTTCGGGAAGATGATCGGGTACAGCGACGCGATGAAGAGGGTGTTCGAGACGATCGAAAAGGTCGCTTCTTCCGACAGCACAGTCATAATCTACGGGGAAAGCGGCACGGGCAAGGAACTCGTAGCGAAGGCCATCCACTTCAACAGCGACCGCAGCGGCTTCCCGCTGGTCGCCGTCAACTGCGGTGCGATACCCGAAGACTTGTTGGAAAGCGAGTTGTTCGGGCATGAAAAAGGTGCCTTTACGGGGGCGACTCAGAGCAGGGTCGGTAGATTCGAACTTGCCGCTGGCGGGACCATCTTTCTCGACGAGATCGCCGAAATGAGCCCGGCACTCCAGGTAAAACTGTTGCGGGTGATCCAGGAAAGGGAGTTCGAACGTATCGGGGGGGTGAGGACTATCTCCGTCGATGTGCGGATCATCGCCGCCACCAATCAAGACCTGGAAAAGGCGGTGAAAGAAAGGCGTTTCCGTGAGGACTTGTACTACCGCATCAACGTGATTCCCATCCACCTGCCTCCTCTGAGGGGGAGGAAAGCGGATATATCGATTCTGGCGAATCACTTTCTGTCTAAGTTCAACAAAGCGAAAAAAAAGAATATCGGCAGGATACTGCCCGAGGCCATGGCATACCTGGAAAGGTACCCCTGGCCGGGTAACGTGAGAGAGCTCGAGAACCTCATCGAGATGCTGGTTGTGATGAAAGAAACAGGCGATATAGCCGCTGCCGACCTCCCGGCGAAGATCTTGAACGCCCGGGGGAAAGAAAACGCCGCCCCCCCGGAGAGCATCCCCGACGAGGGCGTCGATTTCAACTCCCTCGTGACCGGGTTTGAGAAGGACCTGCTGCTGCGGGCCCTGTCGAAAACGGGAGGGGCGAAGAAAAGCGCCGCGAAACTCTTGAACCTCAACCGAACTACCTTCGTCGAGAAGCTAAAAAGACTCAACATCTCCTGACGTTACACACCTACCCTTTATTCGTTTCATTTTCCCCCCAACGCCCGGCATTAAACTCCTGCCTCATTGTCAAATTATTGTCTCTTAGAATGATGGGGAATTGACAAGATTGCCCCTTGAGACATCGGCCCGGCGAAAAATCCCGTCTTTTCGCGTGATCCGGCGGGTAACGACTGTCGAAAGGCTGGTATGCAAATTGCTGAAAGTCTTCTTGAAACCGGGGGGGCAGGGTTGGGGGCCTTTACCCGTCGGTTTCAAATAAGTCGTATCTTCTGCGGGTTACGAAATGCTTCGGTCTTTGCACGTCGGAAAAGGCATAGTATGTGTGGCCGCCGTTCTGCTGCTGGGATTCTTGGGCGGTGCCGAACTCTACGCGGCAGCCTCGAAAGATACCGCTTATCGACTCCAGATCGCCTGTTACCGGGATGAAGGACAGGCGATCGGGCTTACTCGGTCGATGAGAAAACTCGGTTACTCGTCGTTCTATGAAAAAGCGGCTATCGAGGGTAAGGGGGAGTGGTACAGGGTTTATCTGGGTCGGTTCAAGACCAGGGCGGAGACTCAAGCGGCCGGGAAAAAACTTGTGCGGGACGGTGTTATCGATAACTTTCTGGTACGGGAGCCTAACTTTGCCAAGGCAAGGGAATCAGGAGCGCACGCCGGGATGACGAAAACAAAGCTTAGGCCGGCCAGGCAGGACAGCCGAGACGCTCCGCGGGAGACGAAGACAGAGACAAGTAAGGATAAGGCGGCGGGGGAAGAGGACTCGCCGCCAAAGGTCTCTCAGGACGCGGCCGCAGCCGCTCAACCGGTTCCGGTCGCTCAAGAAACGACTATGAAGCAACTTCCGCAGGACCCTTTTTTCGAGGAGGGCCGTCGCGCTTTTCTTGCAGGAAACCACGCGGAAGCCCTTCTCCATCTCGAGAAAATCCTCGCCCGGGACAACGTAGACAAGGATCTCAAAGAACAAGCCCAGAGGATGGCGGCTGATTGTCATTACTTTCTGGGAGAGCGGGGGAGCAGCCGCGACTATCTCAGCGCTATCGACCTCTACAAGGAAATCCTTGTAACCTACCCGGGTCCCGGTGAGGAAAATGCCGAGGCCATGTACAGGCTGGCAAAGAGTTACGTCGGACTGAATTTCTACTACGAGGCTGCGAAAGAGTTCGATAACCTCTGTGCGAATTATCCTCAGTCGAGATACGTACCGGAGGCCCTTTTCCTGTCCGGCGAAATGTCTTACCGGGTAAAGCGTTACAACGATGCGGCGGAACGGTTCAAAGAATACGTCCGTCGTTACACTGAAGGCGAGTATGCCAGGAAGGCCTTTTTCAACATCGCCGACTGCTATTCCAGGCTCCAGCAGATGGAGACCGCGGAACAGTGGTATAGGCAGGCGCTGACGCGTTGGCCGGACCTGGAATCGATCCCCCGCCATGACATCTTGAATCTCGGGTTCCATCATTTTCGCAACAGGAAATATGCCGATGCCGCAGACATGTTCTTCCTCCACTTGAACCTCTTCCCGGACGACGAAAACCGCAAGGATGTACTCTATGCATTGGCCCGGTCGCTGATGGAGATGCAACAGTTGGGGGCCGCCCTGAAGCTGTTCGGTCAGGTCATAGAGCAGTACCCGGAGAGCAAGCAGGCCTGGGAGAGCGTCGTCATCATGGCCAATCTCGGCGTACAGCAACCGGGAATAAAACTGCCGACCTTCATGAGCGGTGCTTCCTATTACCTGGACCCTATAGGTACGTATGACTTCCTGCTGAGAAAATTCCCCATCGGAGATATGACGGAGGGACTCCTTTTCCAGAGAGGTCAGGCACTGTTGAAGGCGGGCAGACACAGGGAGGCTTTCTTTAACTTTGCTTACATGATGCAGCAGTTTCCGGGCGGGAGATACCGGGCGGAAGGCGCCAACAGCCTGATACTGAGCGCCGAGCGCGTGGTCGACGATTCCTATGCCTCCGGGGACTATCTTTTCGTGGCCGACATCTATTTCAAGGCTTATGAAAAGGTAATGAGCAGGAGCCGGAATCTCAAGGCCCGCTGGATGGTCGGCGACAGCCTCAAACGGGTTGCGCTTCCTGACGAGGCCCTCAAGGTCTTCGGCGACCTCCTGAAAGAAGTGGGATATCAGGAAAGGGGCCGCCTCCTGGTCGAGATCGCCGACTGCCATCGTCGCCTGGGAGACGACGACCAAGCAGAAAAGGTAGTCGCCGGGGTCGGCAACTCACGGGGGACGGAACCTTCTGTCGTTGCCGCCGCCAAGAGGATGCTGGGTGATATTTACAGTCGAAAGGGTGAATACAAGAAGGCGGCATCCCTGTACGGAGAAGTCCCGGCCGTCCGTGAAACTCTCGCAGACAGGGCTGTCTTCCACCTCAACTACGGCATCGCCCTGATGGAAACTAACGCCCTTTCGACCGCGAAGGCACAATTCCTGCTCGCCGTAGAGAGCTATGAGCAGGAGCCGAAGAGATACGCACCCGACGTTTTAGCCGTCGCCCACGGCGGCATCGGCGATTGCCTTCTCCGCGAGAAGAACTACAAAGAGGCCATAAAGATGTATAGGCGGGCTTCGGCTGCCCTCCCGGAGGGGTCGTACAACCTCTGGGCCCTTCAAGGCATGGCCAGGGGTTATGCCGGGATCGGCGACGAGGCTCAAGCGCAGCAGCTCCTTTCCTCGTTGAGGGACAGGGGTGGCGAGGGGTTCTGGACGCAGTTGGCCGATTATGAGCAGAGAGAAGGGAGCTGGAGGGCGAAATACGGGAAGTACCTCGGGTCTGTCGACTGAGAGGGCCCGGAGTCGCCGTAATCGTAACGTCGACAGGAGACGGTGATGGATACGCCTAAACATACGGGAGAGCCGTACGAGTTTCTGTTGAGGTCTTTCGAGGACTTCAACGAAGCCACGTTGCGGATGCAAAACGCCTTCCGACACCTGGAAAACAGATTCGAGGATATCAATCGTGAACTGGAGAGGAAAAACCTTGAATTGGAGAAGACCCTCGCCGAGAAGGAAGAGATCAAGAACGACCTCTTGAACATCCTCGAGAGCCTGACGACGGGGGTCATCGTCACCGACCTGCGCGGTAGGATTTCCCGGCTCAATCGTTGTGCCGAAGTTTTCCTGGGAACCCCGTCGGCCCACGTCCAGGGTAGGCCGCTGGGCGATTTTCTCCCCGGAATCGTTCCCGGTAATCCGAAAGCGGATATGGGCACATACGTCGGAGAGAGAGAGGCGAAGCTTCAGTTGAGAGGGCGAACGGTGGAGGTGATCCGCTCGCCGATGAAGGCCCCTGACGGAGCCGTGACGGGAAGCGTGCTGATCCTGCGCGACGTCACACGCCTGGAGAAGTTAGAGGAGATGGCCAAGAGGACAGAAAGGTTCGCGGCCATGGGTGAGATGGCGGCTAATATCGCCCATGAAATAAGAAACCCCCTCGGCAGCATAGCCCTCTTTGCCTCTCTTCTGATGAAAGAAGAGCGGGATCAAAGGGACCTCGAAAGGCTCTCACATATCGTCGCGGCCGTACGGGGAATGGACAACAAGATATCGAACCTGATGATCTTCGCCCGTAAACAGGTCCCGATGATGAGGGTCATCGGCCTGCAAGGTGTATTGAAGGAAGTGATCGGGTTTTCCGGGGAGATAGTGAGGCAGAAGGATGTGTCCGTCGAGGCAAAATACGTCAGGGGAAACCCGCGGGTTATGGGGGATGCGGAGATGTTGAAACAAGTATTCCTCAACGTCATCCTCAATGCCGTCCAGGCAATGCCCGATGGTGGGCACCTGAGGATCGAGACGTCCCTACGCAAAAACCCGGAGCCCGCCGTTGAAGTGTGCTTTTCCGACACGGGTGTCGGCATCCCGAAAGAGCACCTTGGCCGGATATTCGACCCCTTTTTCACCTGCCGAGAGGGGGGCACAGGCCTAGGTCTCGCGATCGTGCACAACATCGTCGACACCCACGGCGGTTCAATCGACGTGGAGAGCGGCCGGGGAGGGACGCTTGTGAGGGTCAGCTTCCCTGTGGTCAGGAGTAGTAGGACCCGTCGTGTAGGACGTAAAGTGGGAGGTACGTAAAGACCATGGAAGGCAAGGCTATTCTGATAGTCGACGACGAACCTTCTATGAGGATGGCTCTTTCGGAGTCGCTCGTGAGTTGCGGCTATCGGGTGGATACGGCGGTGGACGGCGCGGACGGCTTGAACAAGTTTAAGCAGGGCCGGTACAAAGCGGTCATAACGGATATGCGGATGCCGAAGGCGAACGGCATGGATGTCCTCAGGGGCATCAAGGCATTGTCTCCCCAGACGCACGTCATCGTCATCACTGCCTACGGCACTGTGAGCACCGCCGTCGAGGCCATGAAGAACGGCGCCTCTGATTTCATCATGAAGCCCTTTTCCCTGGATGAGCTCGAGAGCGTGGTCAGAAACGTCCTCGCCGACGGGATGCCGGCCGATAGTGCGCTCGGTAGATGCCGGGAACAGGACCGAAATAGGGAGATCGTGGCGGGGGACGAGAAGATGCTATCTCTCCTCGAGATGCTGAAGTGTGTCGCGATAAGCAAGGCGAGCATCTTCATCCAGGGAGAAAGCGGGACGGGCAAGGAGTTGATCGCCCGTCATATCCATCGCTACAGCAACCGGGCCGGCATGCCCTTCGTGGCCGTGAATTGTGCCGCCGTCCCCTACAACCTCCTCGAGAGTGAGATGTTCGGCTACGAAAAAGGGGCATTCACCGGCGCGGTGCAGAGAAAGATCGGAAAGTTCGAGATGGCCGACGGCGGCACGCTGCTCCTCGATGAAGTAAGCGAGATGGACATCCATCTCCAGGCCAAACTGTTGAGGGCCATCCAGGAATCGGAAATCGACCGCCTCGGGGGTAAAGAGCCCGTCCGGGTGAACGTGCGGATAATCGCCACGACAAACCTGGACCCGAAGAAGTGCGTCGCCGAAAAAAAATTCAGGGAAGACCTGTACTATCGACTGAACGTCATCCCGATAAAGGTGCCCCCCCTCAGGGAGAGAAAAGGCGACATCCCTTGTCTCGTCGACCATTTCCTCAAAAAGTTCAGCGCCCTTCAGGGAAGGGAAAAGCCGGAGGTTTCAGCGGAGGCCTTCGAATTGCTGCAGGCCTATCTCTGGCCGGGGAACGTGCGGGAGCTGGAAAACGTGATGGAGCGGGCCGTCCTCATATGCAGCGGCAGTCAGATCAGGCCGGAGCATCTGCGCCTCGACGGGGAAGAGGTCGGGGAAAGGCCGCCCGAAGGGGAACCCGATGAACCGTCCGCTCCCGTTTACAGAAACGTTACCCTGTACGAGATGGAGAGGCAACTCATCTTCGACACGCTGAAACAGGTAAAGGGAAACAAGACCAAGGCGTCGAAGATCCTGGGAATAAGCGTTCGCACCATGAGAAACAAGCTGAACGAGTACGGCGCGCCGTCTTAGGCAGGGCTCCGGGGTGGGAAAAAATTTCCGCCCCCCTGTAGCGGGGCTGCCGGGCGAGAATCCGCTGCAGTGACCGGCTTGCGGAGCGGGACCCGGTTTCGGGAGGCAAAAGGTAACTGGTATGCGCTTTGCTTATTGATTGAGTTGATTCTCAGGAGGCCTTATGGAGCAATTATTCGGGAAAACTATTGACATCCTTACGGCGGTCATCGGTTACCGTTCGGAGAGGCACAAGGTCATACTGTCCAATCTGGTGAACATCGACACGCCGGATTACGGGCCCAAGGACCTTGTTTTCAAAACCGAACTTGATAATGCCGCCAGGGGCAGGATTGGCGTTACACTAACGACGACGAATGGGCGCCATATCGGCAGTCCGTCATTTCCCGGAAAGGGGACGGAAGTAGTTGACAGGGAAGACGAAGAAGTTTCCCTGGACAGGGAGATGATGGACCTTGCGGAGAACCATCTCATGTACAACACGACGGTCGAGCTCCTGGCGAGGAAATTCAGGGGCTTGAAAAGCGCCATACAGGAGGTCAGGTAGTATGGATTTTTTTGTACCTTTTAGGATTTGCGGCTCCGGTCTTACCGCACAGCGGGCGAAGATGGACGTAATCACGGCAAACTTGGCGAACGTCGACACGACGCGGACGCCGGAAGGGGGTCCTTACATGCGCAAGGTCGTTTCTTTCTCTTCCAAGCCGGTCGGCCGTGTCTTCGACATGAAACTACGGAAGGCCTTGAACATGGTCAGTGTCGGGGACGTCGAAGAAAGTAAAGAAGGCGTAAGGAGAGTGGCCGACCCGGGCCACCCGGACGCGGATGCCTCGGGATTCGTGTCGCTGCCCAACGTGAACGTGGTGAGCGAGATGGCCGGGATGATAATGGCGAGTAGGGCTTACGAGGCCTGCGTCACTGCCTTCGATGCGACGAAGAGCATGGCGCTCAAGACGCTCGAAATCGGACGCTGACGGAGATGGAGGCCGGTCATGAATGACATCATCATCGGGGGAAACCCCGCCCTGACGCCGGTTGAACCGGGGAAGGCGGAAAAGGAAGGGAGCGGCACCCAGACGCCCTTCGGTACGGTACTTAAGAAAACAATCAAGGATATCAACGACCTTCAGATAAAAGCAGATCAGGCCATCGCGAAAGTGGAGGTCGATAACTCGGCGAGCATCCATGAGGCGATGATCGCCCTCGAAAAGGCCGACATCTCCTTCAAGGCCATGATGCAGGTAAGGAACAAGATCATCGAGGCTTACCAGGAAATCATGAGGATGCAGGTTTAGCGAGGTCTTTCGGTCCGTGAGGACGGCTCCGCCGAACGGCGTTGGTACTCGACCGGGTTGTCCGGGAAAGGTTTAGGATGGCGTCTCTGCAGCAATTTCTCCAGCAGATGTTGAAGGGCTTCAGTACACTGAGCCCTGCGAAGAAGATGTCAGTCGTCGGGATAGCGGCGGCGACGCTTATCGGGATAGGCATCCTCGTCTACCTTGCCAACCAGTCGGACTACAGGGTGCTTTTCTCCAACCTGACCAGTGAGGACGCGGGCAACATCGTGGCCAAGCTGAAGGAGAAAAAGGTCCCCTACAAGCTGTCGTCTTCCGGCGATTCCATCCTGGTTCCTGCGGATAAGGTGTCCGAGCTGAGGCTGGAGATGGCAGCCTCGGGGCTGCCTCAGGGTGGGGGAGTCGGTTTCGAGATCTTCGACACGAAGAACCTTGGCCTCACGGAG
>ERZ795052.4203-NODE-4203-length-15077-cov-7.424511_pt1 | contig 15077 bp, 9 predicted proteins | sample MGYA00375136_ERZ795052 | MGnify/ENA primary metagenome ERZ795052 (study PRJEB30181, sample SAMN05720156) | activated sludge metagenome | isolation source: Anaerobic digester | place: Japan | collected 2015-05-26 ... | reverse complement strand
GAAAATTCGTAGAAATGCATGAAAACTCGTGAAACTCGTAGAAATTGCGTAAATGAAAACGAAAATTCGTAGAAATGCATGAAAACTCGTGAAACTCGTAGAAATTGCGTAAATGAAAACGAAAATTCGTAGAAATGCGTTAGATTATGATAAAATACATAAACGAGTGGAAATACGTGGGCTTACTTTGCTTTGGAGATTTGCTCCAGGGATGAAATTTGCTCTGGGGAGAAAATTTGCTCTGGGGATGAAATTTGCTCTGGGGAGTGTCAGTTGCTCTGGGGTGGAAAATTATATAATAAGAAATTGTATGTGGAAAAAATGATAGAACTACTCGATAGAACTACTCTGAGAATGATTTATCCTCAAAGTAGTTCTTATCAAGTTTTTTAAATGACTATGAAAGTATTATTGTTTTTCTATTTGTTTGATAAAATTTTTTAACATTTCTGAAAGGGAGCGTTGTTCATGCCCAAGGCGTTCAAGTCGTTTTCTTGTTAAGTTGTCTACAATACCAGTTTCTTGGATTTCTTGGTAGATTGCTTCTGTTTTATTTTTAATTTCAATTTGGATTTCTCGGATCATTTTAAGTTCTGATGCTGAGGGAATCATTTGGGGTTTTGTTTCACCACCACTATTGTCTTGTTGCTGTTGCTGTTGTTCTTTTCGTTGTTTTTGTTCTTTTTGTAATGTTCCTATTAGTTTTTCTAAGTTTTGTTGGATTTCTTCTTGCAGGGATTGTGTTATAAGACCTGTGTCTTTTTGTCGGAAGTTTTCTAATATATCTTGCATGTCTTCATGGATTTGTTTACAAATCCAAATAAAAACTTGACTTTCTTCTTTTTCAAGCACTTCTAAAACTTCTTGATTTTTTTCTATGAGTGATGTTTGAGCGGGAATAAGTTTTCTTCGTAGTGTAATAAGGTCTAATCGTGTGACTCCATATTGTTGGATTCGTTGGTCTAGTTCTTTTGTTTCCTGCATAGTTTTTTTATGGTCTTCTAAGATTTCTTTTAATTTTTGTTCTAGATTGAACATAATTTTTTCTTGTCGTATCTTTTCGTATTCCCATTTTTCTTTTTCTAGTTCTTCTTGTGCTTTTTTAAGATATTCTAATGCTTTTTCTTGCTCTTCTTGTGTGGCTGATACGTCTTGTTCTTGCATTTTTCTTCGTGCTTGTTGCATTTGTTGATTGGCTTGTGAAAGTGATTTAGAAGGTTGTTTTTTCTTTGCTTTATCCATTTTCCTTTTAAGTTCGTCAAGTTGTTTTCGTAAGTTTTCTTGTTTTCTAGATAGATTATCTAATTTGAGTCTTTGTTTGAAATCTAAATCTTCTTGCTTAATATCATCTAAATCTTTTTTCATGCTAGATAAGTCTTGGCGTGCGTTAAAATTTTCTTGTTTTGCTTTTTTTAGTTGTTTTTCTTGTGTGTTTTTTTGACTTTTTTTCAGTCTTTTATATGCTTTTTCTGCTTTTTCTTTTGCTTTTTTTAGTCTTTTTTTGTTTTCTTGGTGTACATTTGTTTTATTTTGTTCATTTTCTAATTGTTCGATGAATTTTTGTAAATTTTGTAAATTTTTTTCTTGTTGTGTTACAAGGTTTTTTTGTGTTGTATCATCGCTTTTATTTTGTAAATTTTTGATTGTTTTTTGTAGTTTTGTTAATGCGTCTTGTTGTGATTTCTGAGCTTCTTTAAATTTTTTGTTTTGAATCTCTTCAGTGGCTTTTCCCATATCTTTACTAATTTGTTTCATTTGTTGTGCTGCTTGTTTTATATTTTCTTGATTTTGTGTATCTTTTTGTAACATATTTTCTAGTTGTTGTACTACTTGTTTTGCTTGTTGTTCTAAATTTTCTTGTTGTGCCTCTGTTTCATGTTGTTGTTTATTTTGATTTTGCATCATGTTATTCATTTTATCTGATGTTTTTTGCAAATTTTTTAAAGCATTTAAAGCATTTTGTAAAGATTTTTCAATGTCATTTTTTTCTAAATTTTCTATTGTATTTTGCATGTCTTGGGAAGCATCTTGTGAAGCATCTTGAATTTCTTCTTGTCCTTTTGAAATTGCCATTTTATCTAATGATTTTTGCATTTTTTGCAAGGAGTCTTTAAGTGTTTTCTGTTCTTTTTGTAAGGAGCTTAGAGAATCTTGATTTGTTAAAGTATTGTTCAGTTGTTCTAAAGCATCTTGGAATTGTTGATCTAAATTTTGTTGTGTTTTGTTGTCTTGTTGCATTTGTGTTTCTGCATTTTGTGCCATTTCTTGGAGTTTGTTTTGCAAATTTTTAGGAATATTTGTGTCTTGTGCCATTTTTTGTAATTCTTTAGATAAATTAAATTGATTCTGTGGTTCGTTCTTATTTATTGGTTTAGATGGTATTAAATTTTGTTGTGCTGTTTGTAAGTATTCTAAAGCTCGTTTTTGCATTTGTGCTGTTTGTTCTGTATCTTTTTGGTTTAATGCATGCTCTGCTTGTTTCATTACTTTTTGTGCATTTTTTAGCCATTCTTGTACTTGTTTTGTCTCAGGTATATTTTCTAATTGTTGTTGTAGTTGTTGGGCTTCCTCTAGGTGTTTTATTTGTTGTTCTTGTAATTTTGGAATTTGTTTTTTTATTTGGTTTGTGATTTGTTCGTTATTTGCCAATTGTTTTTGTATTTCATCTAAGGCTTTTTGAGCTTGTTTTTGGTATTCTTGTGCAGTTTCTGTTTCTGCATTTCTCAAATCTTGACTTGCATTTTGCATTTTTTCCATGGCTTTTTCAAGTTGTTCCCCTAGATGTTCTTGTTTTGCTTTTTTTAGTGCATCTGATAATTCGCTTGTATCTCTTGCTATACGCATTTGTGCGTTGGCCAATTTATTTAAGTATTGTGGATCAAAATTTTCCTGCTCGATTGCTTTTTTCAGTACCTTTTGTGCTTGCTGTTGGCGTTGGCTAATTTTGTTTAATTTTTCAGATGCTTGTAATATTGTATTAGTTTCTTCTGTTTCTTGTTGTGTTTTTTGTTGTTTTTGAATTAGATTGTTTAAATTTTTTGCAAGTTGTTGTTTTGTCATTGGTTGTTTAGACTTTGTTCCCAGCACAGATTGTTGAGCTTTTTGTAAATGTTGTAATGCTTCTTCTTGGTGTTGGATTGTTTGTTGCATTTCTTCATTTTTTAATGTTTTTTGTGCCTGTTGCATTTGTTGTGTTGCTTGGTCAATGTGTTTTTGTGCTATTTCTTGATTAGGTATTTCATCATTATTATGAATTTTTTCTTGCAATTGCTCTGTTTCTAATTGATGTTGTTTTTGTTGTTTGAGTAGATCTTTTAAAGTTTCAGACATGTTTTGCAACTGTTCTTGTGTTATGTTAGGGTGAGACTGTTTTAATAAATCATGGGAAGCTTGTAAGAAGTCTAAAGCTTGTTTTTGTTGTTCTTCGGCTTTGTTTATATTATTTTGTTGTAAATTTTGTTCTGCTTGTTTCATTTTTTCTTGGGCAGTTTGCAAAAATTGTTGGCTAATACTTGTATCTTGAGGTAGTTGTTGCATCCATTGTTTAAATTTTTCCACTTGTTCTTTTAATTGTTTTTGTTCGTTCTGTATTTGGTGTAATTGTTCTAAGGCATGTAATTTATTTTCAGCTAGTTGTTCTTGTTTATGTGTCCATTCATTTAATTTATCTTGTGCTAGTTGTTCTTTCTTTGATAATTGGTTTTGTTGTTCTTCTAGTGAACTTATTTTGTCATGTAGTATATTTTGAGCTTGTTGCAATTTTTCTAATGCTTGTTGTTGCTGTCCTGTAGCTTGTTGTTGCTCTTGATAGGCAAATTGCGAATTGTTATTTTCTAAATGTTGTTTTGCATTTTGCATCGATTGTTTTGCATTTTGCATCGATTGTGTTGCATCTTGCATTGATTGTTTTGCATTTTCTATTTGTGTTTGTATTTTTTGGTCGCTATTTCTATCATTTTGTAATTGTTTGGCAAGTTGTTGTAATATATTTATTTTTTCAGGTATTTTATTTTGTTTGTCTATTAAATTTTGCAATTTTGTTTCTGTTGTTTTTTGTTCTTTAGCACTTGCTATTTCTTTGGTTTCTTGGTTATCCATGTAATTATCAATGTCTAAAAATTCTTGGGTAGCTTGCAAATATTCCATGGCTTTTTGTTGCTCTTTTAGTGCTTGTTGTGTATTTTGATTTTCTAAATTTTTTTGAGCTTGTTGCATATTTTTTTGAGCTTGTTCTATCCATTGTTGGCTATCTTTTGCATCTTGATTTTGTATTTGTTGTTGTAGTTGTAGTGCTTGGTTATGCAAATTTTTTTGTTGTTGTGCTAGATCGGGCAATTGTTTTTGTAATTGTTGTTGCAATTCTTGATTTTGATCAAGTTGTTGGGCTATTTCATCTAATATTTTTTTTGCTTGTAGTTGTTTTTTTTCTGGAGTTTCTGTTTCTAAGGAACGAATTTCTTTTGTTGCCTGTTGCATGTTTTCTTGAGCAGTGTATAATTGTTTTTCAATTTCTTTTATTTCAGATTGATTTGTCTGTTGTAATTTATTTGCTAATTTGGCAACATCTCGAGCAATTTTATTTTGAATAGTGGTAAGTCGTCTCAAGTGTTTTGAATCAAAATTTTTATTTTTTTTTGTATTTTCAATTTGTTCTAATATCTGTTGCTGTCGATCAGATAGATCTTGCATTTCTTGTTTGGCACTTTGCAAAGAATGGATTTGTTCTGTTTGTTGTTGTGTATTTTGTTGATTTTGAATTAAATTTTGCAATGCTTGAGGTATATTTTTTTCTGCTTTGTTTTCACTTTGTTTGTTGTTATTACGAGTGATTTCTTGTTGAATTTCTTGATTTTCTTGTTGAATGTTTTTTTGTTCTTGGATGATATTTTGTAATTGTTGTTGCAATTCTTGTTTTAATGAACTAGATTTTGTATTTTGCTTTAGTTCTTCTTTTTTCTGACTCTGTTGTGTTTCTTGTTGTTTTTGGCTTTTATCGAATTGTTCTTGTTCATTTTTATTTTGTATATCTTTATTTTGTGCAGTTTGTTTTAAAATATTTTGTAATTCTTCTTGACTATATTCTTTTTTTTCTAATGAATCTTGTTTTTGAAATTGTTGTATTTTTTTTTGTAAATTTTGTTGATTTTGAATTAAATTGTCTAATTGATTCGTAATTTCTTGCATCTGTTTTTGATTGTCTATACCTTGTTTTGTTTCTTGTAGTTGTTGATGCATATTTTGAAAAGATTTTGTATTGATATTTGTTTTTTGTTGATTTTTAATCAAAAAATCCAATTGTTGTATAAATTGTTGGGAAGTCATTTTTTCTTGATCTTCTATATTGGATTTATCTTTATCTTTAAATAATTGATTTTTTTTATCCCACAATTCTTTTAGTTGTTGTTGAAATTGTTGTAAGCGTGATTTATTATCTAATTTTTCTGTCAACTGTTTTTGTTGTTGTGTAAGGTTTTCCAAATCTTGTTTTTGTTGTTCCCATGTTTCTTGCGTATTTTGATTTTGTTGTTCTAATTGTTCTGTGTTTTGCATTGTTTTTTGTTGTTGACTCATTATATCTTCAATAGTGTGTTGCATTCGTGATTCAGGATTATCTTCTTGTTGTTCCCATTGTTCTAAGGCATTTTGTATTTGTTGATTTTCATCTAGTAATTTATCTGTATTTCTTTGCAATTCTTTTAGATTTTCATCTAAATCTTGTTTTTGCTGTTCTTCTATTTCACGCATTTCTTCTAAAAGTTTTCGTTGTTCTTCAATTATTTTTTGAGATTCATTATCTAATTCCTGCAATTCTTCTAAATTTTTTTGCCATTCTTTAGGTGGTTCTCTGTCTAGCAATATATCTTTGATGGTTTCTATTTTTTTTTCCACTTGGAGAGATTGCTCAAAAGCTTTTCGAACTTGAATATCGTTATTCTTTGGTTTAAATAAATTGATCAAATTTTGAACTTCTTGTTCTAAAGGCACTTCATCATTATCACTAGAAAAGCGTTCTTTGATTTGTTCCAAAGCATTTTTAATACGTTGTGCCTCATCATGTCTATTTTGTTTAATTAATGTTTGTTCTACTCGTTCCATTTTTTGAATAAGATCGTGTAGTGCACTTTTTATTTTTTCTTGGTCAATTGTCATTTTTCGAATTACGTTCATATCCTGACTACTTATGCAGGATATGATTACAAAAAAAAGCAAAATAATCGCTTTCATATCATCCTCTCCAATACCTAAAATTAATTCATAAATATAAAACAGATTTATTATAACAAATAGAAAAATATAAAAGAACATAAAAAAAAGTAGCTATAAAACATAGCTACTTTTTTTTAAATGAATTTATTTTTTTATATGTTTTGAATGAAATTTATCTTATCATATTATTTTCGTAATGGAACAATAATATATTGATAACCTGTTCTTGTAATAATTAATAAGAATGCTTTATTTTCATTCAATTTTAAAGCTTCTCTAACATCAGCAATCGTAGAAACGTTTTTTCTATTGATTTGGGCAATCACACTATTTTCTGAAATGCCATATCGACGGAGTTGACTATCAGCAAATATTTCTTTAATCAACAAACCTTTTGAATGTCGAAGTCTTAGTTGTTTACTTATTGCTGGAGTGACTTCTTGCAAGATAACACCTAGTTCTTCAAATGTTGCTATATCTGTGAATGTATTTTCTTCATTACCAGATTGTAATTCTTGATTTTGATTTGCAGCATTACCAATAGTGACATTGATTAAGAGTTCTTGGTTATCACGATAAATAGTAAGTGTCACAACTTGATCCACAGGAGTTTCTGCTACTAAGTTGCGTAAATGGATACTATCTTCAATATCTATGCCTCTGTATCTTGCAATGATATCGCCTGTTTGAATGTTTGCTTTTTCCGCTGGACTGTCTTTAGCTACCTCAACGACAACGCAACCTTGAGAACGAGGGAAACCAAAGCCTTGTGCCATTTCTTGATTAATTTCTTGAATAGTAACGCCTAACCAACCTCGTGTGACTTTTCCTGAAATCATGAGTTGGTTCGCGATGGTGCGTACCATATTAGAGGGGACTGCAAATCCAATTCCTAAAGAACCGCCTGTTTTGCTAAAAATAGCGGTATTCATACCAATGACTTCGCCATTTAGATTCAGAAGGGGACCGCCTGAATTTCCTGGATTAATAGCAGCATCTGTTTGAATAAAATCTTCATAATCAGCAATGCCCATATTAGCTCGACCTTTAGCACTAATGATGCCTGCTGTTACTGTTTGATTCAGTCCAAAAGGATTGCCTACGGCAATAACCCATTCTCCTACAGATAATTTATTGGAATCGCCTAAAGAAATAAAAGGAAAATTTTCTCCTTCAATTTTTATAACTGCTACGTCTGTTTTTTCATCTGCACCAATGACTTTGGCTTTGAATTCTCGTTTGTCCGAAAGAACAACTTTGATTTCATCTGCATCTTTGACAACATGGTGATTGCTTATAATATAGCCGTTAGGATGTATGATAAATCCTGATCCCATGCCAGAAGGACGCAATTCTTTTTTCCCCTGTTGTTCTTGTCTTGGAGTTTTTGGTTGATAATAGGGAAGTCTATCTTGGAAAAAACGACGAAATAAATCAGAACCAAAAAGATCTTCCAATGATTGAGTGCGTGAAGAAACTTCTTTGCTAATTGTAATATGAACTACTGCAGGAGTGACGTTTTTGCAAACATCTACAAACATATTCGAAAAATTTTGATATGACTGAAGATTTTGTTGTTGAGCTTGTGGAGTTGTTAAACAGATAGAAATTATTATAACTGCTATAACAAGGAATTTTTTTAACATAGGAATTTTCTCCTTTATTGTAAAACTTAGTTGTTTCCTATTTTGTATTTTCTACTCTAATTATGCCTTTTTTTTGAGTAAAAGAAAGAATTTTTTCATAATATTTTAAAATTTATTAATAAGATGTTTTCTTTCTTAGAAAATACGAAAATTATTTGGATTTGTTAGCAATTTTTTTAAATTGTGGTATAATTGTTATATAAAAAATGAAAGGTGGACAATATGCAAGTATATTTATTTTTTTGTATTTGTTTATTATTAGTAGCTTGTGGTAGTCCAAGGTACACATTTGACTATGCAACTACAAGTTCTACAGTATCTTCAATGACACTAGTTCCTCCTTTAAAAATTGATATGGAATTTGAAGGATTCACGGATAATGTTGTTCCAAGCCTTTTATTTGAAATAAATTTTGAAAATACTGGAGATCAAATAATTGTTACAAATTCTAGTGAATATTATATATTAGATGATGAGGGAGTGAAATTTCAACCACAGAATGTATCTCCTACATTATCCATTGCACCCAAAACATCTGCAAAATTGAATTTAATTGTTCCTCTTCCTGCGAAATATAGTTTGCAATATGTAGGTTCCTTTCGTTTATTTTGGGATGTGGAATGGAATGGAAAAACATACAAGCATGTGAGCAAATTTTTACGTAAAATAGTACAATATAAATATATTGAAAAATGCACTCCTTATGACTATCATTGGGGTGTGCATCTATACTCTGATCCTTTTTATTGGCGTATGTACCATCGACCCTATTATCGTCACCATCGTCATCCCCACCGTAAATCAAAAAAATAATCATTTGGTATTTAGAATTATGAGGGAATATTATATGAATAAAATAGTAGAATGTATTCCAAATTTTAGCGAAGGTCGAGATCCCAAAGTTATTGATAAAATTATTGCTCAAATCCAAGCTGTTCCTGGAGTGTTTTTATTAGATAAAGAAATGGATGCTGATCATAATCGTTCTGTGGTAACGTTTGTTGGTTCGCCAGACGGTGTATTGGAAGCTGCGTTCAAAGCGATTGCACAAGCTAAAGACATGATTGATTTAAACAAACACCAAGGTGCACATCCTCGGATGGGGGCAACGGATGTTTGTCCTTTTGTGCCTGTACAAGGCGTAACTATGGAAGAATGTGTTGAGTTGGCTCATAAATTAGCAAAACGAGTGGGCGAAGAATTGCAAATTCCTGTATTTTTATATGAAGATGCTGCACAACGAGAAGATCGAAAAAATCTTGCTGCTATTCGTAAAGGTGAATTTGAAATGCTCAAAGAATGGATTGGAACAGATCCAGAAAAAACTCCTGACTATGGTCCTAACGCCATTCACCCAACTGCTGGTGCTATTGCTATTGGTGCTCGCTTTTTTCTAATTGCATATAATGTTAATTTGAACAGCTCAGAAGTTAAAATTGCAAAACGCATTGCCAAATCTATTCGTGAACGAGATGGTGGTTTCCCTTGTGTAAAAGCATTAGGGCTTGCTTTGCCAGAAAAAAATATGATTCAAGTTTCGATGAATTTAACAGATTATCGAAAAACATCGATGAAAACAGTGTTTGATGAAATCACAAAACAGGCAAATGAACAAGGTGTGGAAGTAATTGAAAGCGAAATTATAGGCGTCATACCACAAAATGCGTTAGAAAGTACTCTTAAAGAAACTCTCAAAATTCGAGATTTTTCTTCTCAACAAATCATTGAAAATTGCTTTATGGCTCGCCAACAAGATCCACTTACAAGTCCTGAGGCTTTTGTGCAAGCAACTTGTAGTGGAACACCAACGCCTGGTGGTGGAAGTGTGTCAGCTCTAGCCGGATCTTTAGCAGCTGCACTTGGTCGTATGGTGTATGAAATTACGAAAAAAAGTAAAAAATATTCTCACCAAGCTCCTGAGTTAGAACCAGTAGAAAGAAAATTACATTGTTTACAAGACCTTCTTTTTTTAGATGTACAAGAAGATAGCAAAGCATATGAAAGTTTTATGGAAGCTAGAAAACTTCCTAAAACAACAGATGAAGAAGTTGCAGAACGAAATAAGGCAATCGAAGATGCCACTATGAAAAGCATTCTTGTACCTATGGAAGTTATGTCTTCATCTTTAGCTATCTTGCATACGTTGCCTGCATTAAAAGAAAAAGGCACACCCAATGCCATTTCTGATGTAGGAGTTTCTTGCCTTATGGCACATGCTGCTTTGGAAGGTGCTATGCTCAATGTATTGATCAATATTCCTAGCTTGCAAGATACAGAAGTCAAAAATAACATTCTCGATCGTTGCCTTAAAATGCAAGCAGAAGCTAAGGACTTAAAAGAAACTATTATGTTAAAAATTCATGAACTTTTATAGAATAAATAAAAAAACACAATATAAATAAATATATATAGAATGAATCAAAAACTATATATATAAAATCAATAAAAATAGAATATAAAAAAAATTGTCTCTCCAATAAATAAAAAGGAAATTGTATGCTCATTAAGGATTTATTAGCCAAAGAATCCATTCAAGAAGAACATGTAGTTGTGAAAGGTTGGATAAAAACGGCTCGACATTCTAAAAATTTATCATTTCTTGAAATTTCAGATGGCTCATGTTTTAAAGGCATCCAAGCAGTTGTAGAAGGAAATTTAGAAAACTACGATAGCGAAATTGTACGCGTCAATACTGGTTGTTCAGTGATTGTAACAGGGAAACTTGTTACTTCACCAGGAAAAGGACAAAAATATGAAATCCAAGCTGAAAAAGTCGAAGTAGTTGGTTGGGTTCAAGAAGATTATCCTTTGCAAAAAAAACGCCATTCCTATGAATTCCTACGCACTATTGCTCATTTACGACCTCGAACCAATACTATTGCAGCTATGTTACGAGTTAGAAATGCCACTTCACGAGCTATTCATAATTTTTTTCAAGAACGCAACTTTATATATGTACACACACCAATCATTACAGCCTCAGACTCAGAAGGAGCAGGGCAAATGTTCCGCGTGACTACACTAGATCTTAATAACTTACCACGTAATGAACAAGGTGAAGTGGATTACACAAAAGACTTTTTTGGAAAACCTAGCTACTTAACTGTTTCTGGTCAATTAGAAGGTGAAACAGTGGCTATGGCTCTTAGTAATATCTATACATTTGGTCCAACTTTTCGGGCTGAAAATTCACACACAAGTCGCCATATCGCTGAATTTTGGATGATTGAACCAGAAATGGCATTTTGTGATATTCATGGAAATATGGACTTAGCAGAAACTTTCTTAAAATACTTGATCCAACATGTATTAGATACGTGCTATGAAGATCTTGAATTTTTTGACAAATTTTTAGAAAAAGGTATGATCCATACACTACAGAATATTATTTCCCAACCTTTCGCACGCATCACATATACAGAAGCAATCGATATGCTTCTTAAAAGCAATAAAAAATTTGAATACCCTGTGTCTTGGGGAATTGACTTACAAAGTGAGCATGAAAAATACGTCACAGAAGAATGCTTAAAACGTCCTACTATTGTAACTGACTATCCTAAAAATATCAAAGCATTCTATATGTATCTCAATGACGATGAAAAAACAGTCCGAGGCATGGATGTTTTATGTCCCAAAATTGGAGAAGTCATTGGTGGCTCTCAAAGAGAAGAAAGACTAGATGTACTTCTGGCTAGAATGAAAGAATGTGGGCTTAAAGAAGAAGATTATTGGTGGTACCTAGATTTACGAAAATACGGTTCTGTCCCCCATTCAGGCTTTGGAATGGGTTTTGAACGGTTCATTCAATTCGTAACAGGAATTCCCAATATTCGTGAAGCAATCTTGTATCCTAGAGTTCCAGGATACGTAGAATTCTAGTATTTCTACTAACAAGGTAATATCAAAAAACAGAAAATGTTGCAACAATTTTGTTGCAACATTACAATCATGAACTGATTAACTGATTATTTTCCAAGAGTAGGGAGCAGAGTCAAATGGCAATTTCCATGGATACAATCCGAGAATTCCTAGACATAAAAAACATCCAATATTTTTACGATGTACAAAAAAAAGTACTCATACTCACATTTCAACCCAACATGATACAAGTAAAACTAGATGAACAACAAAAATTTTTACAATTTCAAACACTCAATTTTTTTCAATATAAAGAAGGAAGTAAAAAATACATAATCCAAGAACTCCTTCTGTTAATGAACTATCGAAAAAAACTTGTCAAATTTGCATACAACACAGACGGTGAAATTAAATGCTATGTAGATTTTCCTATCGAAGATAACTCTATCACATTAAATCAATTTTCTCGTTGTTTATCTGCCATGTTAGACGCCCTAGACGAAGCAAGAATACGCATTTCAACCGTTATAGAAGTTGGCAACGACCCTAAACTCGCCCAATCCAAAATGATAGAAAACTTAGTTGATGAAATAATGGAATCTATCAATCAACAAAGAAAAGACCCACATAAGACATAATATAATTCATTATTAACATATAAGGCATTTTATCATGGTATTAATTATAGATGGATATAACTTACTCTTCGAACCTTCTTGGATACCACTAGGAAACAACCTCGAAGAACAAAGAAAATATCTCATACAAAAAATTTTACAATATAGAAACCTAAAAAAATATAGAAAAATTTTTCTTGTTTTTGATGGTCAATACGCCATTCAAGCCCATATGCACTATCGTCCAGAAAATAACATGTACCATGATGTAAAAATCATTTACGCTTTAGACGAAGGCAGAGCAGATGAAAAAATCATTGACCTTGCACGAAAACGACGTGGCTCTGTTGTTGTATCTGCTGACCATAAAATCATTCAAAAAGTCAAAGCAGGCAAAGGAAAAATTTTGCCTCCTCATGAATTTATTCGTGAACTCCTTCAATTGAATAACATAGAAGAAACACCAACAAGACCCAATTACTCCTGTTCTGACAAAGAAATAGAAAATTGGCTTCAAACATTCCATCTTGAGGCAGAAATTGAACTGCCAGAAACAATGTATCTGGCATCTAATAAAAAACTTATGGAAAGGAAACTTAGATGAAAGAAATCAAAACAACTGAAGAATTCCAAAAAAATGTCCTACAAAATAACAAAACAGTCCTTGTCGATTTCTATGCAAATTGGTGTGGACCTTGCAGAAATATAGCTCCTATTGTCAAAGAAGTCAGCCAAGAACTTCAAGATAAAATCGATACATATAAAGTCGACATTGATCAAGCTGGCGATCTTGCAGCAGACTATATGGTTCAATCCATTCCTACATTTATTATCTTTAAAAATGGACAAGCAGTTGATAAGAAAATTGGTAGTATGAGTAAATCAGACTTAATAAAATGGGTAGAATCCCATAGCTAATGGGTAAAAGACTTCCACAAATTGTGGGGTCTTTTCAAAAATAATCTATAGCTAGATAAAAAAGACTTCCATAAATCGTGGAGTTTTTTTAAAATTTCCGTTCATTATTTTTAACAACGCCGTTGTAAAGAGAATTTTCCCAACGATTTTCGTTGAAAAAAAACAACGACAAAACTATTAGAGAAAGTGAAGAAGGTGCCAATATGAAATTGCTAGAAAATATCCGTGTTTTAGACATGACTAACGTCTTATCAGGCCCATTTTCTACAATGCACTTAGCATTATTGGGAGCTGAAGTTATTAAAATTGAAAACCCTGCAGGAGGTGATCTTGCACGAAAATTAGGAAATGTCCCAAAGTACAATCAAGAACTTATGGGAACAAGCTTCTTAGCACAAAATGCCAATAAAAAATCACTGACACTGAATCTAAAATCTGAGGTAGGGAAAGAAATTTACCGAAAATTACTCACAACAGCTGATGTAGTTGTTGAAAATTTTCGTCCTGGCGTAATGGAGCGTCTTGGTTTTTCTTATGAAGACATTTGCAAAATCAATCCACGTATTATTTACTGTGCTATTTCAGGATTTGGTCAAACAGGACCAGATGCTTTTAAACCAGCGTACGATCAAATTATTCAAGGTCTTTCTGGTGTAATGTCTATTAATGGTGATCCCACATTAAATCCTCTGCGTTGTGGATTTCCTGTATGTGATACAGTAGGTGGACTCAATGCAGCATTCTCCATTATGGCGGCACTCTTCCATCGTGAACGAACAGGTGAAGGTCAGTTCATTGACATTGCTCTTTTAGATTCTATCATGCCTCTTATGGGCTGGGTTGCTGCAAATTTACTCATTGGAAATAAACAACCTGTTCTAATGGGCAATGACAACTTTACAGCTGCACCATCAGGTACATTTAAGACACAAGACGGATATATCAATATCGCAGCCAATCAACAAAAACAATGGGAAGACCTACTGGACGAACTTCAACTCAATGAACTTAAAACAGATCCACGATTTGAAGAACGTGACACAAGAAAAGCCAATAGAAAAGAACTTACCCCACTCATTGAAGCTAAACTCACACAAAAAGGTACAGAATACTGGGTGGAGAAACTCAATGAACGAGGAATCCCAAGTGGTGATATTCTTAGTCTAGAAAAAGCACTTACCTCGCCACAAGCTCAACATCGAAACACCATTCAAGAAGTTCCAGAAGAAAAACTTGGCAATATAAAACTCTTCAACCTTACTGCAAAATTTTCTAAAACACCAGCCAAACTTGAATCAGCTCCCCCACGACTCTCTGCTCACACAAATGAAATCCTCCAAAAACTTGGTTATTCAGAACAAGAAATTGCCAAGTTCAAAGAAGATGAAGTTATATAACCTTATCATGTATCACAGCGACACATCAACAATCTTTGATCTTTAGATACATAAATGATCTATAACCTATGACACATAAACAATCTTTAAAAATAATGCAAAAAAAGAGATGCGATAAAAAACACATATAATCGTATCTCTTTTTTTTTGCTTTGCGACAAACTAACTTACTCAGAAACTTAATCTGGGGAGAAAAATGATTCTGAGTTGCTCTGGGGAGAGAAGTTGCTCTGGGGAGAGAAATTTGCTCTGGGGAGGGAAATTTGCTCTGGGGAGGTAAAATTTGCTCTGGGGAGGGAAAGTTGCTCTGGGGAGGTAAAATTTGCTCTGGGGAGGTAAAATTTGCTCTGGGGAGGTAAAATTGCTCTGAGGATGAAACTTGCTCTGGGGAGGTAAAATTTGCTCTGGGGAGGTAAAATTTGCTCTGGGGAGGT
>ERZ795052.4202-NODE-4202-length-15079-cov-5.033014_pt1 | contig 15079 bp, 5 predicted proteins | sample MGYA00375136_ERZ795052 | MGnify/ENA primary metagenome ERZ795052 (study PRJEB30181, sample SAMN05720156) | activated sludge metagenome | isolation source: Anaerobic digester | place: Japan | collected 2015-05-26 ... | reverse complement strand
ATCAAAATTACCAAAATGCCATTCATTAGTATCCCCTCTTCTAGCTAAAGCAATAGCATTATTTCCTGATATATTATTTCCTATGGTCCATACTTCAAAAGGATACCATCCATTAAGATCTGGTAATATATCATTTCCTATATAACTAACTTTTCCAAAATAAGTAGTCGCATTATCATATATTGATGTTGGATATTGTGTATAATCCCCAACTAGATTAGTATATACAACATCAATTAAAAATTTTTCTGTTTCAAATGAATTACTATACCTCTGAAATCCTGGGGATAGTGACTGAGGAGGACCTTCTGTAAAAAATCCTGAAGTATTTAGAAATATGCCAGTATCTTTATATAAATTTGGTTCGTTTAAATCTATCTGAAAAACCCTAGCATTCTTATCTATAAATATATCTCCAGTCTGATATTTTCTTGTTGGGTAACCTGGAATATTATTATTATTAGGAAATAACTCTTTATTTGCTATAATTTTTCCTTTAATTGTAACAGTATCAGAATTTCCATCATAAGCAGAAAAGAATACTCCTAGCCCAGTTAATCCTGATGATCCATCCATTCCTGCTGTTCCATATCCAGGTAGACCTGGTCCATATATAAATTTTCTTGGCATATCTTTTTATTTTATTTATCTTTATTTCCCAAAAAGTGTAAATTTTAAAAAGTAAATAAATGCTGGATTAGGAACAACATTTATTATATAAATATATTCATTATTAACATAAGTAAGATTTCCATCAACATTAGCGGAATCCCATTTAGTAAATGAGTCATCAAGAGAATAAGCTATTCTTGATGATTCCCCTTGATATGTTTTACGCCATATTTCTACTTTTATCTTAGACTTACTAATATTATAATAGTTTAGAATTGTCTCTTTTATATATCCATCTATTACATTATCAGACTGAGTTAATTGAGACCAGTTATTAATGAATACATCTTTATTTTTAAATATATTAATAATACTTCTTGTTAAATTATATGATAGAGAAAGTCTATTCTCACCATATTCTTCACTAACTGTAGTACTAATCCATGTATCTAATACTATGGATTTTGGGAGTTTAATAAGTTTTGATGCAAAATATGATGGAAGTTCTTTAGGTGAATTATATCCATCTATTCTTGTTTTATTTAATCCTGAATATAAGAAGTAGTATTTTGAATCCCATTGCGACTTAAATGGATTCCATGAATCTACAAAGTCTATAGCATTACCCATAGACACATCAAAGGGGGTAACATTTTTTACAACTCTGTTATACCATAATTGTGGAATATTATTATATGATTTAATATTAGTATTCCCTAATATAAAATCTTTTTGAAAAGTTTCTGATATTTCTTTATCTTCATTAGTAGAAAATTCTAAAATATTATTGAATTTAGGCTTATACCAACCATTATAAGTTGTAATTCCTTTGTATGCTCTAGGTGAATTAATAGATATCCTAATAGGATTTATTGAAAAAGAATTACTTGTATATAAAGTATTCCCTCTAAATATATAGTACATAACTCTATTAGAGGATAATAAATAATTTAGAGTAGACCACTTACAAGTATCTCCTATATATAGATTATCATTTTTCATATAGGAATATGCTAAATTTGCTATAGAATTCCCATATGTTCCTCCTTGTCTTAAATATGAATATGATACATATTGTCTAAATGTATCATAAGATCTTCCAAAAAATTCAAAAGCACTTCCAATTATCTCATTTCCATCATAAGCATTAAATATAGAGAATATATTATCTCCAAAATTTAAATTAATCTGATTAAATGGAGAAGCTATACTAGTATCACCAGAATAAGTTCCTGTTCCATAGATATTAAATATATTAGAAGAAAGAGATGCATTATTAACACCAAATGGAGTTTTTACATGTGAAAAGTATTTTGAAGTATGATCAAATCCCCTCCATTGAATACTCTTTATAGAATTAACAGATGGATCTAAAACTCCTTTTCCTAGAAGTTTAGATGAGTTACGATATGTATAGTTTAGAATATCATTTCCTTGATACCATACAATAAGAATAGTTTTTGTATTTTCATTTATAAATACCTCTATTGGATAATTATTATCTCTATTTCTAGAAGGAATTGCAATACCAGATACTTTAAATTTATTCCAATCCTGTATATCAATTACATCCCTAGCACTTTCTATAATACTAAATGATAGACTTAGTCCATTTATAATAACATCTATTGTATTCTTATAGTTATTATAATAAGCTATAGATGATCTAAGTTTAGTTTTATCTACACCTTTATTCGAATATAGTAATTTTGAAAATACATCAGAATAAGGATTATTTATCATAAATTCCTTAAATGTAGAATATTGGGTTTCCCCATCTATATCATACATTATACTATCATTTATATCATAAAAGATATAGTCTTCCCAATTTCTAGATCCTGGAGTTAAATATTTAAAAGAAGGATAGAATATTTCATCAGATAAACTATCTTGAGTTGGGATAAAATTTGTAGAAATATCTAAAATAGATCCATCAAACATTAGTCTAATAGGATTATTTCTACAATCATTACCAAGTCCAACCCATTTTACTATAGTTGGTACTGTTAGACTATATTTAAGATTTTTTGCTCCAAAAAACCCTGAACATGGATCATATATTTGATAATAGTCTAATAGATTTTCTTCGGAATATCCGGGTTTATATGATTTGAAATTTGCCGACCCATCTAAAACCCCATATGTAATTATAGTATTTGTTGTTGCTGTAATAATAGCACTAGAATCAAAAGTATTAAATTTAAAAGGCGAACTGTATAATGATGTATCTCCTCCTATTGTAATGATTCCTGATCCACTAATAATATCATATGAATTAGGATATTCTATAACTGTTGATACATCTTTATCTAAATATATACTAAATGTTGATGCATCACCTTCTCTAGCATACCAATAATTACTCTTGAAATTCATTGTAAATCCCACGGAAGGATCATTAGTTGAAGAATCATAAACAGTAAAGTCAAAATCCTTTACAGGATTAATACCCATTAGAGATATTACTAAAGGATATACAGAATATGCATTCCATTTACCATCGACTGTAACTATAGGATATTTTGTAGCAATAGAGATTTTTCCATAATTTCCGGTAGGATCCTCTATATATTGTAATGAATGATTTATTAGTGTACTTATATCTATTTTTTCTATAAGTCTATACCAATTATCTGTTGAAAGATATAACATATTCTCTTCAAATAAATCTGCTATAGATGAGTCTAAAGAGTATAGTCTGTAATTTCTTGGATCGAAAATATCTACAGTAATGGACATTCTATCACCAAATAATTCAAAATTAATCGGTCCAAAAGAGGAATCGTATTTAACTCTTTCAAAATCAGATTCAGAGGGAAATAGTGTTCCATAAAAAACTATGTCATCATATCCAGCTACAGAATTAAATGGGGAATATGGATCGTAAACCCCAGTTGATGGATCAAAAAGATATGCTGTAGTTTGAGATGTTAACCTCTGAAATTTTATATCATGATCTATAGCCCAATCTTCAATAACAAGTGATATACTTTCTTGTTTTTTAGCATAAGTTCTAAATGGTGTATTATCATAATAAGAGAATACATTAAATGATTTCCAGATAGCATTAATTTGATCTGATTTATCGCCTTTTATAGAAAATAAAGTCCTGTAAACATTAGGATATCCACTATCAGAATAAACTGTAGCATAATTCCAGGATTCACCTGGACCTAAAAGATCTATATCTATGCCTATAATTTCCCATATAGAAAATGTGGTATTATCTATTATTCTTAAATGTTCACCTTGTTTTAAGAGATTATTTATTCCTATAGATATAAATTTAGGAAGATCCTTTATCTCAGTAACTTTTTCTGAAAATATATTTCTTCCAGGTTTATTTAACCAATTATTTATACTATCTCTGTTATTTCCATTAATTTCATGAACATTATTTATTCTTTTAATTGATAGAATATCATCTATTGTAAAAATTCTATTACTATATTCATCTTTAATATTTCCACTTGAGTCAAATATTGTTGAAGAGAAAAATTTACTAATATCTTTTCCATCTAAAGAAATTATCCTAATAGATGAATCTGGATGTTCCGAATAATAAGCTATTTCATATAAAGGATTTTCTGTAAGATAAAGACCATAATATCTTTGCATAGTATAAAGAGACACATCAGGATCACTAAATAAGTATTCCATATTAATTAGATTTGGGCAAAGAAGATTTAGTCTTTCAAATCCATTAGAGCAAAAAGCATTTAAATCTGTAAAATTAGAAGATTTCTGATCAAAGAAATATGTTGTCTCGTTTCTTCCTGTTATAATTCCTTTATCTATAGCAATACCATACCATGTATTAGGATCAGGATCTTTTACACTTGGATCCGATAGAGATAAAAAAAGAGGGGAAATAATTTTAGAAAGTTCTTTAAGATGATTTCTTAAATAAGTTCCTAGAGGAGATCCTTCTTTAATTCCCCATGATGAAATTATTTGACCATTTTTTAGAAATTTTTCTGCTAGTTTTGAAAGGTCTTCTATACCTCCAACTCCCGGATATGTTTCTTCATTAATAACTCCTGGCATTCTAAAAATTGCAAAATAATCAGGTAATTTATTATTAATCCAAAGAGGAGCAAACATAGCATATTCTTCTTCATATAGTTCATCCTCAAATAGTCTAGCTCCATATGAGTAATTAAGATTATACTGATTGAATAAATCAGTTTTTGGAATTGATATATTAAGAGTATCCTCTGCATCTATTCTATACATTTCTCCTAAAGGCATAGAAGAAAATACTCTTCTTATATCCCCGGATAATACGCTATTAGCTGATACATTTTGTTTTCTATATAGTTTATTAGATAATATATCAGAAACTTTAAATGTATCTAAATATAGTGAATTATTTGAATCTATAACTAATTTTATATTTCCCGAAAATTTTGGATTTGTTCTAAGAAGAAGATAAGATGTTTCTTCATCAACTTGAATATTAGAAGTTTCGTATACATTAACACTATCTGAAGATACAATATAAGGCCTATTTAAAACCGAAATATCTACTGTTTGAATATTACTACCTCTTCTTTTTATATCCCAATTTGTTGCCCCAAAGATATAATTTCCTGGCCCAGAAACTGCATCAAATGATAGGTATACTAATGATGTAGATGTGTCTAAAGGAATAGATAGCGAGATCCATTCGCTAGATAGAGTAGATGGGGTAAATGAAGTTATTGTTCCTGAATCCTGAACAACTCTAAAAGTCATATTTGGGTCTGATGCTCCTGATAAGTGAGTATAATAAACACTTACATCTAGAATTCCCCCTTCAGTAACAATAAATACATTAGATATGAAATAATCATTTAAACCTCCGGATGATGAATTTATGATATCAGTTCCAGAAATAGATGGGGAACCCCATCCAATGGACCAGCCCCAATTACTAAATCCAACAGGAAAGGATCCATATGAGGTATAGTCTATAGATAGATTTACATCAAATTTTTCTAACTCTCTAGTATAAATAAAAAAGGAAGCTATACTAGGATCTCCATTTTCTCCAAGAAATAGTTTTGTATTTATAGAAGGATCATTATAGATATTAGCTTCTTCACTTATATCTAATCCATTAACATATAAAATTCCTCTTGATACATCTGACGTAGCTTTAGCCTGAAAAATGACAGATCCATCTCCTGGTTCCCATCTAAAATTAATAAATGCGCCTGGCTCTTGGGTTGTTAGTACTATAGCACCCCCATTTTGAAAATCAAATATCATAATTAATTATTATTATCTAGATTATTATATATTCCTATACTTGCATCAACTAGCTTTTGTAAAGCTTCTTGTATTGTTACAACTTTAAATCCTGACCCAGATGGATTTGCAATTCTAACAAATATCATAGATGCTAAATTATCTAAAATAGTCTGAAGATCTAAAGATCTTTCCTCTTTTGTATTTCCATCAATATCTTTTTTATCCCAATTATAGGATAAGAATCTAGCTTGATGTTTGAAATAAGTTCCCCCTCCGGCATTTGGATTAGGATATCCATCTTCTAAGTGAGTTAGAACTCCAGTTGAGTTAAGTGTTTCATCTAACTGTATTTGAGCTTGTTCTTGTGTTGCATCTTTTAATATATTAGCTACCTGATCTGACCCCTCTAAATTAGAAGGAAATTCTATAATTACAGAATTAGACCATGAAGATTTTAAAGGATTATTAGGCCATCCAGCTTCAGAAATAGATCTAATCTTTATCTCAACTTTTTCCCCTTTTGTAATAGGTATATCTACTTGATTAATATTTACCTTATCACCATCTGAAATATTTTCCGGAGCCCATACATATTTTCCTAAAGACGTATCATATACTTTTGATCTAATAGGAGATTGCACAATCTGCCAATCAGTGAAAGTACCCGTAATTTTTTGGCCAGTTGAAGGATCTGTATATGAATAAGTATTTAATGGGTTTCCTGTATTATCAAGTCTTAAATATCTATAAGCTATTTCAAATTGTATAATCTCTTGAGGGTCTTCGGCTGGATTAGAAGTGCTTCTTTTTCCTGATGGAATATGGAAAAATCCTCTAATTCTATATTTTGGATCTCCTAATACAGCATTATTTTCATAAGCTAAAGTTGCTAATGATTTTACAAGAGATTGATATTCAACAGTTTTCTTACTTAATTGAGAGATATTATTATCAATTTTACTCTGTAAATCAGATCTTTGAGCTGGATCTGTTAATTCTACTAATTCTGCTTTTTGCTGTGAGATAGTAGTTTTAAGAGAGCTAATAATAGTTTTTGTACTCTCTATTTGAGTTTGTGTATTCTTTATATCATTTGTATCAAGTGCTGCATTAAGTTGAGTATTTATTTGTTTTACAGTAAATTGATCTGAAGAAATTACTGGAGGATCCGGAGTGACACCAAAATAAGCAGAAATGACTTTATCTTTAGCTTGCCCCTCCATTTGTTTTCCAAAATCAATGACATTGTTAAAGTAATAAGTCTCTAGATTTATATTACTATCAGAAAGTGTTAAATCATTAGTATAAAAAGATATAGAATCCCCCCATGAGTCTGCTATAACATTAAAATCATCATTGACCCCTTTAATAAATACGATATCACACTCATTATATCCTATTGGTACTCTTACCAATTTTTCAGAAAATGGGGTAGAGTAAATGTAGAATTTATTATTAATATTTGGGTTTCCTATACCTATTAGTCCTGTTATCCTTATCCTCTTTTCTGTTACCTCAATCTCATCTATCTTATAAAGGCTTTCATTATATCTAATCTGATCCCCTACTTTTAGTTCTATATTTTTAACAACAAAATCATCTGATGTAAGACCATAGTTAATAGTATCAAGATAGTACCAATCACTTCCATTAATTACTCTTTTATCTATTATAGTAAAAGACCCTGTATACTTATTAGGATTAAGAGGAAGCTCTTGAACGTCTTCATCTATCCAGTATCTTTTTCCATTTTCTGTTAATATGTTTATTACATCACCATATGAGTAATATTTTCCAACAAAATTATCTTTAAACCATTGAGTTTCTACATCATCATAATTATCAAATATAATTCTTCTTATAACAACTCTATCAGAACGATCATCTATTTTATCCTTAAGATCAAATTCTACATACATTTGTGGGAATAAAAGATTTTCAAAAAACCAGTTATTTCTCCAATTAAATTTAGTAGGAGCAGCTACATTAACTATTGGATCTGGACTTTTAGATAGAGGAACTGTTGATACACTCCTATATGTCCCATCATCTAAAAGAACTACTCCATTTCCAGAAACAAATGTATTAACGGTATTTGATATTCTTTCTAATTTTTCTAGAGTATATTGATATGAAGGCATACTGTATGTGTATATGGATGGATCCCCAGTTACAGGGTCTATCCCCTCAAATCTGATAGTTACAGTATCTTCTTGAGTTGTTAATGCCTTATTCATACCCTCCATTGCTGATAGGGCAATATTAACATTTCTGGTTAGATCTGTTATAGTTTGAATAAAAGAATTATTACTATTTGACATGATTACAAAATTTTTTATTTTTTAAGTTCATTAATTTCTCTCTTCAATTCATCTATCATCTTTTGCTGTTCTTTAATAGCTTCAATTAGATAAGGAATTAGTTCTGTATATCTAACAGTTTTGTAAAATGTTTCATCATCCCCGGTTTCAAGAGGAAGAACAGTTTCATCAACAATTTCAGGAATTATATTTTCTATTTCTTGAGCAATAACCCCAAAATGTTTATCTCCAGTTTTCTTTCTATCATATGAAACCCCCCTGATCTGAAGTATCTTTTCTAATGGGCTTTCTAAATCTTTAATATTATTCTTTAGACGAATATCTGATACAGCTGAAGAATATGCAACTATATTACCATCAGCATCAAATTGACCATTTGTATCAAATCTAAATTTATCTGTTCCATCACTTGTTAAATATAAGTATCTGTTTGTATTATCCCATCTAAAGCCACTATCTGTATCATTTCCTAAAAGAATAATATAAGTACTACTTGCTGGGAATTTAATAGGAACATTAGAGTCTAGAGATGTAGAGAAAAGTGATAATCTCTCTGTAGTGGCATTTCCTGCATAGAAATAAACTGCATTTCCATAATAAGTTGAATTATCTCCATTTATATAGACACTTCCTCTTCCGGAACCTCCTATTCCGGGACGTAAAATTATATTACCTGAATTTCCACTCGCTCCACTTGTTTCAAGAATAACATCTCCTCCGTTACCACTACCTCCACTTGATCCTAAGATTATTAAATTCCCTCCATTTGTTGGAGAGCCTGTCATACTTATAGTTCTAGAACTAGAGTAAGATAATTGTATATTTCCGCTTACATCTAATACTGTCCCGCTAAATCTTAGCCCAGACTCCCCGTTAATAGTACTACTTCCTGTTGCTGTTAGAATATAGTCATTAACATTATTAGATATAGATGTTACCGCTGATATACCTGCTGAAGTTCTCTTAAGTATGTTTCCATTCGATGTATCAATATAAAGAATTTGATTATCTTGGGGGGTTCCAATAGGAATATTAAATGTATTCCCTAAGATAATAGAACTTGTTTCTAAAAAACCTATATATACGGATCCATTTTCTATAGATCCTTCTCCTCCTTCAATATATACATTTCCTCCTATTCCTGAATCTGAACCTCCACCATATAAATATAAATTACCTCCGTTAGAAGTAGAATTAGAATCCTGTCCTTTTATAGTTAAACTATATGGAGTAGATCCAGTTTTTATAGAAATAGTACTGCTACTTCCACTCCTTAGATTTATATTACCATTTATTTCAATACCATCAGAATCAGTCTTTAGCCTTTCGGTACCAGAATTATATAAAGATATAGAAGAATTTGATGCATCAAGAATAGCTATTCCATCAAGAGAATATCTCATTATCCCGTTAATACCATCAATATCTAAAACTCCTCCATTACCAACAGATTTATAATCTCCTATCTTAAATGTCTTATCATTAGAGTTAAAAATAAAATATTCATTACCACCAGAATATAATATTACAGATGAATCAGTTTTTAAAAGTCCTGTAATATATCCATTAACGGATAGATTTGAGCTAGCTGTAAAAAGGGATTCAATAATAGTATCACCAAAAACATGTAAAGCAGCAGAAGGATCTGCAGTTCTAATACCTAGTCTCTTTAGTGAACTATTCCAAGTTAAACTAGGATCAGCATTTAGAGATCCATTAGAATTAAATTGGATATTTCCTGTAACCCCTGCAGCACTTACATCAGAAGAAGCGATAATTTTTAAATATCCATTTTCCCATTGGAATTGAGTACCAATAGAAGAGTCATTTATATAGCTCTTGTTGAAATCGAAAGATGAACTACTAATATTATCTACATAAAGATATTTTAATATTGCTGATCCATCAACAACTAAATTTCCTGATACTGATACATCCCCTCTTAGTATCATATTATTTGATGTGTCTATATGAATAGAAGATTGAGGATTTCCAGTGTAGATATCAATTTCTCTATAATTAGTTGATGACCCTAATTGAAGAGGAGACCCATATCCAAGAAGAATATTATTAGATACATCTCTTATTGCATTTTCTATAATTACATCATCAAGTTTAGTCTCTCCTATTACATGTAAAGGAAATTCTGGAAATGGATTTTTAATACCAACATTTCCGAATCTCATATATACAGAACTATCTACAAGAGGGTCATCTCCATCTGCAAAAAGTGCTAACGTATTAGCTGTTCCATGAATATCTCTTCCTATATCATTAATTGTATATTGTAATGACTGGATATCATTTAGAATTTGTGTTTGAACTGATTGAACCTCCCTATATTTTTCGGATATATTCTGTATAACACTAGTATTTTGAGTAAGTAAATTAACAGCTGTATTTAGATTTGCAAAAGCTTCTGTCCAATCCTCTGCATATAACTGATCCGAAGTAGCCATATCTACTACTGTTGAATTAGTATCATCAACCATGTTATCTGTCTTTATATTAAGACGTAGAGAATAGGATGTTCCAAATCCTGAAGGGGAGCTTTGGATCTTTTCTAATGCTGGTATTAGAATGCCATCTAGAGGAATATTAGAAGAATTACCAGAAGGAGCATCAATGAATAGAACCCCTAAAAGATTCCTTCCTAATACTGTACTACCTGTAGAATCCCATACAGTATAATATATAAGAACTGCATTAAATTCAAAACTATCATTTATTGAATACTGAATAGCCATCTTATCATATGTTAGCTCGCTATCAGCATAAATAGACTTTAAATCATCTAGATCAAAAACAAGAGATAAACAATCAATTTTAGATCTTTTAAATTCAACAGTATTTCCTCCTTTAGAATATCTTAAATTTGTATTATAGATTCCTGTTGAAAGATATGATGATGAATCAATTAAATAGGAATTCTTTGTTACTGGGTCTAATCCCTCTGGTGTATACCACCAACCGTTAGAGTATGTACCAGTTGAGTCATCATATTGAAGTGTCCAAGTTCCATCTGGCGATATAATTTGTGTTGATGAGTCTACGAAATCATAATATGCTAAATAACTTAATCCATCTGGATGTGGAAGTGTATAATTCTCTCTTCCTAAAATATTTTCCCCTAATCCCTCTATTCTCATTCCATGATAGTAGTTATCATCTTCTACTATCTTAAAATATACACTCATTTGTCCATGAGATGTTGGGACTAAGATATATGTCTCGTTATATGTTCCAAATGAGTCTGTTCGGACATTCCCAGCTGAAATTTGTCCTATATACTTAACAACAGAATTATATCCTAATGACCCATCACTATCTATCTCTTCTGTCCAGTATTGGTTACCTCCTATAGATACATCTTTAGACCATCTAATAGCTCCTGTTTCCTTTAGCCATTTCCAAAAGACTCTTTCAGAAACTGTCCTAATAAGTGTAGGATTATAGTTTTCCTTATTTAGAATATTTGATTCTAAATTTAGTGCGTAATTTTCAAATGATTCTGCTATTAGTACCCTTCCATCTTTAATTGATGGATTCCCCTGTTCATAGCCAAAAGCTCCAGCAATATTAGTAACATTAAACCTATTTACATTAAGATTTGTTGGTAAAGAAGGTAATTGCTGAATTGGTGGGATATTCAGAAGTGCAAAATGTGATATTTTTACAATATTATTTCTTTCATTAATGTTAAGCCCAATATCTTCAACTGCTGAACTAAATGTGTAGATAGTTCCCCCATTAATTCTCATTCTTTTTACAAAAGGAGTAATTCTATTATTGCTCATATTCTATAATAATTTTCTATAATATTTTTCTTTTTTTTATAATATTGTATATTTCCCCCCATACTGTTTTACAGCCCAAGTAGGACCCCATGATGGGTCATAGCTTATACTAATTAGTTTTATCCAAGTACCAGCAGATGCATCATCATATTCTACAACTAATTTTTTTATTGATGTTAGAGAAGATTGCTGTTGTAAAAGAATTGTATATGGGCCATTATTAGATGTATCTGTATTGAAGACTATTTGGAATTCCTGTCCTATATTGTTATTCTCAAATCCGTAAGAAGAGTCATTCCCTATCTTAATATATGGTTTATTTACATCTACCCATACAAAAGCTGATGATTCTAAAGGAAATATTGATGAATCATAAGCTGATCTTGTTGAGGTATTATCCCCGATATAAGTGTTAACAAAATCGATATCTGCTGTAGTTGTATTCTGATATAAATTAGTAAACTGATTTTTAACTACTAAATTATCTACAACACATGTAACAAATTCTCCCATGGATCCTTTTACCCTTCCTGTTGTCTCAACTGGTTTAATAATTATTTCTCTATTTTCATCAAAAAATATATCTAGATATCTTTTAAAAGCAGAAAAGTTCTCATTAAAATATTTTGGCAGCTCCGGAATAAAAGTATCAAGGTAGATCTTACTCCAATCCATATTATTCAGTTTTATTTTATATATCTATACTAATATAAAAAAGGTCTTTTCTTTAACAAAAAAATTATAATATATATGATATAATGTTTAACCTCTAAATCTTAAAAAAATGATCACAAAAAAAATTGGAGATTTCAATTGGGAGAAATATGAAAATTGGAACGGAGTTAGTTTAACAGTTAATGAAAAGATTAAAGGGCAGGATAAAAAAACAAAAGTTTATTCTTTTGAACCATATGCCCAGGAAATGTTCGCCATCTACACTAATCAATCTAAAAAATTTATCAGAAAAGATCTAGAAAAAGGAGACATAATTCCAATTGTTGACTTATCTGTTTCTGATATTTCCGGTAAAATTATTGTAGAGACATTAGGTGGATTATCATTAGAGATAGATCTGGAAAGAGAGAAGAGATTTCTTCAAATTTATGGGTTTAATAGTATAGATGATTTCGTAAACTCTATGACAGATAAAAATAAAGTAAAAGAGTTTATTGATTTAGGAATCTCTGCATACGTTACAGAGTCAATTCCAAATTTGAAAATATCTCTTTGGCAAGGTCATATTAAAAAGACTAGAGATGAATTTCTTGAACAAATTAATTCGCCTTCTAAAGCTTATATAGCAAAGATTCTTAGAGCTAATAGAGGAGGTTTCTTTGTTGATGTTCAGGGAATTGAAGCCTTTATGCCTGGATCACTTGCAGCACCTAATAAGATTATAGATTTTGACTCTTATGTTGGGAAAGAAGTAATTGTTATGGTTGAAGACTTTTTAGAAGACATGAATTCATTCATATTCTCTCATAAAAGATATGTTGAGCATGTTCTTCCTTATAAGATACAAGAATTATCTCTTAATGAGAAATATACCGGAGTTGTTACCGGAACTTCAAAATATGGAGTATTTGCTGAATTTAAAGAGATCTTTACAGGTCTCCTTCATAAGAGTAAAATGAAAGAAGATACTTATAATAGATTTAAAAACAATGGATTTAATCCTGGTGATAGTATAGAGTTTTATATCTCTGAGATTACTAAAGATAATAGAATAATCTTAACAGAGGAAAGCCCAGAAGAGAAAAAAGAAAGAATATCTAAATTTGTGGAGAAATATAATAATAAACCAATAGAATGCAATGTTAGTGCAATAATGAATTTTGGTATTATAGTTAACGTTGAGGACTTCTCTGGTATTGTACCAAATAAAAATTTTAAAAAAGCTCATGTATCACCTAAAAATTTTACAGTAGGGGATAAAATAAAATTGAAGGTAGAAGAGATTAAAGAAGGAGATAAAATTATATTCGAATTTTGGAATGATAAAGAAGATAGGGCATCATCATGATGCTCTATCTTTTTTTAGATAAATAGAATAAAGATCCATTTATGAGACCGAAAGAATACCAACCATATGAGATTTTTAAAAATGCATACATAGGTCTTATATTTGAATTTTTTTCATCTAAAGATATACAATTTATTAGAGACGACTTATCAAAAATATTAGAAAAAGCTGTAGTAATAACTGAAGATCCAAACTCTTCCCCGACATTTTCATCATCTATTCTCTTTAAAGAGTATGGTGAAAATATGTGTAGATATCAGCTTAAGATTGCTATGGAGAGTTTTAGTACTATAAAACCTATGATAATTAGTATTCTTAAGTTTATCAATGGTATAGGAAACTTAGACTATAGTACAAGATTAATTGTTGATTTATTCTTTGATCATAGGATTTTGCAGACACTATCTGCTATATCTAACATGGATATATCAAAGATGATACTTAAAATAGATGAGAACTTCTTTTATAATAGATTTCCTATGAGTAAGATTTCTCCTCTTTGTTTATCTGTAGAAAAAGTTTTTCCATATGATCAACTTGTTAGTACATCATTATCTTTATCTAATCTAAAAAATAATCTTTCTTTTCCTATATCAGAAAATTATGGTATTGACTTTACTCGTCAACCAATGGGGATACTTCGATTTAATTATATAGTTGGTAATTATGCAGAGAATCCTAATTATGTAAATGAAGCTATAGAATACTATATAATTACAACTTATAAAGTTCTTAATTCATCTGGGATAGATCCTGAGATGGAGTATAAACTGGATAATATAGGTAATAAGTATTCTTCTATAAGAGATTATTATAATGATCCTGAGATTTTCTTAAAAAGATTCCCTAATATAAAAGTTTATGTTAATCTCTCAGGGGATATCTCAGTGATAAGAACCTATTGGAGTAGGATTCGAACAAATATTATGAAACTTATACTACAATCAGACTTAAAGAAAGGTAGTTTTAATTTAGATACTGATCTTGGGTTATTTGAGATAAAAGATGCAGAAATATTTAATGCTATTATTAAAGATTTTAATATAGTCAGATGTAAGATATCATCTAGTATCTTAGATAATTGTTAT
>ERZ795052.4200-NODE-4200-length-15083-cov-4.567541_pt1 | contig 15083 bp, 10 predicted proteins | sample MGYA00375136_ERZ795052 | MGnify/ENA primary metagenome ERZ795052 (study PRJEB30181, sample SAMN05720156) | activated sludge metagenome | isolation source: Anaerobic digester | place: Japan | collected 2015-05-26 ... | reverse complement strand
TCCGCACCGCGCAACTGGTAGTTGCCGAACTGCCAACCGAAGTCGTGCCCGTTCTGCTCCGCACCGCTCATGGAGAAAACCAGATACGCGTTGGTGTAGTTCTCGTAGATCGGAATCGCGGCCAAAAGCACACCCGCACACACCAGACCGATGCGCAACGGCTTCAGCAGACGGGCATTGAGCCAGCCGAGCCGCACCAGCCACTTCAGAATGCGATTGCCGAAGGTCAGTCCGAACGCCAGACCGTAGCCGATCCAAATCGCGAACAGCCCGTGCGAACTGATGAACTTGACCTTCTGGATAAAGGCGTCCTGCAAATCGCCCTTGATGTTCGCCAGCACCACCAGAAGCACACTCATGACCAGAAACCCCGCTGCGGTCGCGATCATCCACTGCTGGGTCACCTGATCCATGTCGGAACGGAAATCAAAACGCTTTTCCGCAAAGGAACGGAAGAAAAACCAGCCCGCCCCGCAGGCGGCAAGGATCACCAGCGCCAGCGCCAGCGAAGCCAGCCGGACCCCGATGCCGGGATCGCCCGTGCCGGAAAGCGCATGGGTCAGGCCTTTGGCGAGAAAAAGCGCGATCACCGCCAGCATCCCGCACAGCGAGATCCCCACAGTCAGCCCTTCAGAGAGGTTGCGCGCCTGCCAGGTGCGTTTCACAAACGCTTCCACCTGCGTGAGCACCACGGTCGCCCCCCCCACCACCAGCAGAAACAGGATCAGTCCGATCAGCAGCTTGTCGAGACGCCAGAGCGGTTCACCGCCGGCAAACTCGGAGATCAGCACCAGCACGCAGGTCAACAGGTACAGGCCGCTGGCGACATACCCTGCGCGGATGCGCCGTTTCCCGACCCGGAAACTCCAAAGCGTAAAGGGCAAAAAGCCCAGCGTGGCGGCGATCAGCGTGAACTGCACACGCAAGTCAGTGAAGTAGGTGCCGAGTTGGAAGAGGAACTTTTTGGTGAACACATCGGACGGGGCAAGTTTTTCGTACTGACCGCGGGTGATGGCGTGTTTGAAACCTTCCCACGTACGCGGGTATCCCCAGTTCATCGGCGGGTTACGCAGATCCGAAACGATCGGCATGTAGATGTAGAAGGAGACCCCCAACTCCGCGAACAGCGTGGTCACAGCCACCGCCCGCCCGTTGGGAAGCAGTTGCCAGGCCAGCCCAATCACCACGAAATTCCAGATCACCGGCCACCAGAACCACCAGGAGGTCGGATGGGTCAGTCCGTTCATGCCGCCTTTGCGCAACAGCACAAACACGGCCAGTTGCACCGCCGCCACCGGCAGGGCGTAGAAGATGCCGCGCGGCAACGTGACCGCCAGCAGAAACAGGACAACCAATCCTCCTGCCAGCACTAGAGTCGGCAATGACCAGTTATACGGCTGCCCCATGTATCCGGCGGGCATCGCCGCGCCCCGGATGGCAGAGAGCCGGAAAAACAACAACAAAAGCGATACGCTTGCGGCGATCAGCCACGGCAGGGTTTCCCGCTCGCCCCACCGGCTTTTAAAGACATACGCGCCGCCTAAACTGAAGGCCAGCACCAGTACGGCCAACGCAGCCACGCTGGTGTACACACTGGGATCGAACAGCGGCGCATCGGTTGCCGCGACCTCCTTCATCCGGGTCGTCGCGGTGGAAAAGAAAATCAGCAGCGCACCCAGAATCGTCACGCCCGCCGTGATCCATGCGCCTTGAAGAGCCAGCGCATCCAGCCGCCCCCCCTTGCCGGTTCCGGGCTCGCGCTTGCTCACCGCGTTTCGGCGCCAAGATAACCCGTGGCCCACCGCCAACCCCAGCAACACACAGACGCAACCCGCAACCAGCAGACCCGGAGACGGCACGGAAACTTTCGAAAGCGGCTCCGCTTTAGCAAACGCGGGGCCGCCCATACCGGGCGAGGCCGGCACCATCGCTCCGATCTGCAACAGATGGGAGGTCAACAGCATGGGGATGCCCACCAGAAGAAAATCGCGGAACAGTGCGATGTCACGCAGGAAAATCATCACCACCAGCGGCAGGGCCGCCAGCAGCAGCACCTGATAATTCGTCAGCCCCAAGCCGAACACGAAAGCCGTCAGCCACAAGGTTTTTTCCGCCGGGCACCGCATCCAGCGATAGGTCAGCAGAAAGATCCACATGAGGAAAAAAGCGTTGAGGGTGTACACCTCCACGATCGTGGCCTGCGACCACATCACCGGGCTGAACGCGAAAACCAGACTGCCGCCCACACCGCCGGCCCAGCAGAGCAGGTCACTCTCCTGCTGTCTGAAATCCTCCTCGCCCTCGTGCGCGTCCCGCATCATGTCGGAAGCCGAACGCGTGATCAGCATTGCCGTGATGCCGGCCGCCAACGCGGCGAACACCGCAGACATGAGCGAAATGCTCCAGGCCGGTGTCGGCTGTCCCCGGAACGTGACCCAACTGAAAACCCGGGCGAACAGATAGGCGCACATCGTCCAGATGGGATAACCGGGCGGATGCGGCACCCCCAGATGATCCCCGGCCACCGCCAACTCGCCCGAATCCTCCAGTGTGACGGAGGGTCCCAGCGTAAAAAAGTAGACGAGGAAAGAGATTATCGTGGCGGTCCAGAAAGCGGTCCAGTCGATCCGCCGGAAAAAAGCAAGATTGGGGCCAGAGCCCGAAAACCGGTTTTTCATCATAACGACAACTCACGCTTGTAAAGAAGACACTTAATTTACAATCCTTGCCTCTCACCGGCAAGGACAACTTTCCGTTTATACGCGCCACGAGGAGGGAACACGGCTTGAACAACCGGGGCGGCTGTGTTACGTTGGGCACATCCGTTCCCGGACCGGACAGCCCCGGCGGGACAGAGGGAGCGCTCATGCCGATACAGGTGATCATTGTAGAAGACGACCCCCGTCTGCGTTCCGGATTGCGCGAAATCATCAACAGCGATCCGGCCTGCGCCTGCGTCGGCGCGTACGGTTCGGGCGAGGAGGCATTGCAACAGGCGCCTGCCCTCAACCCGCAGGTCGCGGTGATGGACATCAACCTGCCCGGCATGGACGGCATCGCGTGCGTGCGGCATCTCGCGGAAATCCTGCCCGAACTCCAGATCGTGATGCTGACCGTTTATCAGGACACCGACAACCTGTTCCGCGCTCTGGCTGCGGGTGCGCACGGCTATCTCGTGAAACCGGCCCGCGCCCGGGATCTGCTGGACGCGATCCGCGATATCCACCGTGGTGGAGCCCCCATGACCAGCGCACTGGCGCGTAAAGTCGTCGACGCGTTCCGTGACCGCGCCTCGCCCGCGCAACCGCCGCCCGCCGCCACCCCCCCGACCACCGAATCCGATGAGTTGGCGCCGCGGGAGAAAGAAGTGCTCGATCTGCTGGCGCAGGGTTTCTCGTACAAGGAGATCGCCGATAAACTGAATGTCGCCTTCGCGACGGTGCACACCTATGTCCTGCGGATCTACAAGAAGTTGCATGTGCGATCCAAAAACGCCGCAGTGGCCCGTTGGCTCGGTTATCAACCTGGCGAATAGGAGAAAACGTCAACCATGACCACTCCCCGACCGTTCGGACGTCGCGCGTTTTTACGGCTCGCCCATGCAGGCATGGCCGTTCTGCCGGTCATGACGGCAAAGCGAGTCTCCGGACAGTCCGCTGCGGTGCAGCCAGCAACGCGCACCTATGCGCGCCAAGTGAAACTGGGGCTGGTCGGCTGCGGCGGGCGTGGTTCGTGGATCAGCAATCTATTCAAGGCGAACGGCGGGTTTGTGATGACCGCTGTGGCCGATTATTTCGCGGATCGCGCAATGCGCGTCGGCGCCCAACTGGGCATACCGCCGTCACGCTGTTTTTCAGGACTGGATGGTTACCGCCGCCTGATGGCGTCCGGCATCGAAGCCGTAGTGCTGCAGACGCCTCCTTATTTCTTCCCGGCACATGCGGAAGCGGCCCTTGATGCAGGATTGCACCTCTACATGGCCAAACCCGTTGCGATCGACATCCCCGGCACCCTGACGATCCAACGGCTTGCGGCCCGGGCGACACAGGAGCGGCGCGTGTTTCTCGCGGATTACCAGTTGCCCCGCGACCCGGTGAATCAGGAGGTCGCCAAACGGATCCGGGCCGGTGCGCTCGGCCGACTGCAAACCGTTTTCTCCTCCGGCTGGGCGGGCGGCAACGGGTATCAGGACCCGCCTCTGGAGACCCCGATCGCGAACCGGCTCAAAGACCTCGTTTGGTGCAACGATCTCGCGCTCGGCGGGGATTATCTGGTGCATTACGACGTACACATCCTCGATGCGGTGGTCTGGGCCTTGGGAAAGAAACCGGTCGCCGCCATGGGCGCATCGGCAGCGCTCAGGCCCTCCGTGCACGGCGACGCACGCGACTCCAGCACCGTCGTGTTTCTGTTTGACGACGGCACGATGTGGTGCCATCAGGGTATGCTCGGATCGTATCATGACTGGCTCAAGGTCGGCCGGCTCACCGCGTCGCTACAGGGCACGCAGGGCGCGGCTTGTCTCTCCTACGCAGGAAAGGCATACGTGCGTGGCGGACCGCGCCATTTCAGCGGCGGCATCCCCAACCCCGAGGCAAGCGTCAAAACCAACATCGCCGAATTCCGGCAGGCGATCGAGACCTCTGCCTGCGACAACGCGCAGGTTCTGCGCGCGGTCGACAGCAACCTGACAGCGATCCTCGGGCGCGAGGCCGCCGCGCGCCGGGATCGGGTCACACTTGACACGCTGATGCGCGAAGCGCGCGTTTTACAACCCGATCTCTCCGGCCTGATACGCTGACCGCGCCGTCGGCGCGGCCCCTTACCACGGCCACCATCCTGTCGGGGCGGAGACGCCCAACCGAAGGTACGGCAACACCGCCTCGGCGTGCGTGTCGTAGTTGAACACAGTGAAGCCGGACAAGCCCAATTTGCGGGTGATGAGGCGCGCGTTGCCGACCCACTCCCGCTGCAAGGCAACGGAACTGCGGAAAGCGACGTTAGCCTCCGTGAAATCAAGTCGCGCACATTGATCTCAATCATGCCCGCTTCCGGTCCTGTGGGCGGCGTTCACGCCGCCAAACGCGGACAGGCGGCCGTGCGAACCCCGCCTCTTCCCACGAGGCCTGCGGCGTCCCGCTCATGGGCACGCACAGCGCGCGCAACGTCTTGGTGTCGCGCACCGCTTGCCAAGCGGGAAACACCGCCTCCCCCTTCGGCGGCGCAGGGATCGTCTCAGCCCTTGCCCCGCCGATCCCCGCCACAAGCAGAAACACGATCCGAACGATCTTCATCCCTTGCCTCCGATCCAGTAAACACATAATATTTTACCTTCAATGGATCGAAAAGCCAAGAATGCACCACAAGGCGGGATCATCCGCATGTTCCGCAAGGACAAAGGTCTGTCTCGGGGAAACGCACCGTGACAATGGAACAGGACATCACCCGATTCAACCTCGTCTCGGCATATCAGCCTGCAGGCGACCAACCCGAGGCGATCGCCGCCCTTTCGCAAGGGTTGCGCGCGGGTGCGCGTCGGCTGACGCTGGAAGGAGTGACCGGATCCGGCAAAACCTTCACGATGGCCAATCTCATCCGCGAATGGGGTCGGCCGACCCTGGTCCTCTCACACAACAAGACGCTGGCTGCCCAACTGTTCGCCGAACTCAAAGGGTTCTTTCCGGATCACGCCGTTGAGTATTTCGTCAGTTATTATGATTATTACCAACCCGAAGCCTACATCCCGCAGACCGACACGTATATCGAAAAAGACGCCTCGATCAACGAGGAGATCGAACGGTACCGGCTCGGCGCGACCAACGCCCTGCTCGGACGGCGCGATGTTGTGATTGTAGCCTCGGTCTCCTGCATTTACGGGCTGGGATCACCGGAGGATTATCGTGAGATGCTGGTCGACCTCACGTCCGGCTGTTCCGTCGCGCGCGATGCCGTGCTGGAGCAGCTCGTCGGCATCCAATACGTTCGTAACGATTACGAGCCGCAGCCCGGCACCTTCCGGGTGCGCGGCGACAGCGTCGACATCTTTCCCTCTTATGAGACCGACGGGTTACGCGTCACGTTCTTCGGTGACGAAGTGGAGTCGCTGCATACGCTGGACCCGGTGACCGGCCGGACCGGGAGTCCGCTTTCGCGCGTGGTGATCTCCCCCGCCAAACACTTCGTCATGCCGCGGGCGAAAATTGACACCGCAACCAGCCGGATCGCGTGCGAACTGGATGCGCGGCTGGCCGAACTGGAGCGTCAGGGGAAACTGCTCGAAGCCCAACGGCTGCGGCAACGCACGGACTTTGACTTGGAAATGCTGCGCGAATTGGGATACTGCAACGGTATCGAAAACTACTCCCGGCATCTGGCCGGACGTGTCGCAGGCGAGCCGCCTGCCTGTCTGCTGGATTATTTCGAGGGGGAGTTTCTCACCATTCTGGACGAGTCGCATGTCACGGTGCCCCAATTGCGTGCCATGTACAACGGCGACCAGGCACGGAAACAGACTCTGGTCGAGCATGGGTTCCGTCTGCCCTCCGCCCAAGATAACCGGCCGCTGCGCTTTGAGGAGTTTCTGGACAAGGTCGGACCGATCGTGTTCGCTTCCGCCACGCCCGGACCGTACGAACGTCAGGTTAGCGAAATCACGGTCGAACAGGTGATCCGCCCCACGGGGCTGCTCGACCCTCCGGTTGAAATCCGGCCGCTCGACAATCAGATCGACAATCTGATCGAAGAGATCCGGCGCGCCGCGGAACAGGGCGACCGCGTTCTGGTAACCACGCTGACCAAGCGTTCCGCCGAAGACCTCACCGCATACCTCACGGAGATCGGCATCCGGGTGGAATATCTGCACAGCGACATCGGCGCGATTGATCGCGTCGCCATTCTCGGCCGGTTACGCACCGGCGCGTTCGACTGCCTTATCGGCATCAATCTTCTGCGTGAAGGTCTCGATCTGCCCGAAGTCGCGCTTGTGGCGGTGCTCGACGCCGACAAGGAGGGGTTTCTGCGTTCCGCCACCTCGCTGATCCAGACCGCAGGCCGCACGGCACGGCACGTGAACGGCCGCGTGATCCTCTATGCGGATCGCGAGACGGAGGCGATACGCAAGATGGTCGACATCACCCGCACGCGGCGCCAGCGGCAGGAAGCCTTCAATGCGACGCACGGCATCACCCCGCAGAGTGTCCGAAAGGCGCTCAACGAATCACTGGATCTGTATGCTCAGGCCCGGCACATCGAGGAGCGGATGTTCGCCGCAGAGTCGTCCGAATCCTACGACCTGTGCCGGGCAATTGCCGACACGGAGGCGGAGATGATCGCTGCGGCCGATGCCTTGGAATTCGAGCGCGCGGCGCTGCTGCGCGATGAGTTGCGCGAACTTAAACACCTGCTGGCCACACCCGCCGGGCCGGAAACCGACGGTGCCAAGTCCACGAAACCGAAGAACCGCAGAACGCGCCGTCCGCAGGGCAAAGGCAAAGCGGCCGCGCCGCCGCAACCGGCTGGAAAACGCTCGGTGCGCCGCCGCCCGTAGTGTGCGGATGGCACACGCTAGAGCCGCTGGACGAATGCCGCCATGCGGTCCATCGCCTCTTTGAGCTGCTCCATGCCCGTCGCGTAGGCGCACCGCAGGAAACCCGCGCCGCAGGCACCGAATGCCGTGCCCGGTATACAGGCCACATTACATTCGTTCAGCAGACGGAGGGCGAAGGTGGTCGAATCCAACCCGGTCGACTGGATGGAGGGAAAAACGTAAAACGCTCCGCGCGGCATGAAACAATCGAGCCCCATCTCATTGAGCGAGGCGACGATATAATTCCGGCGCAGATGATACGATTCGCGCATCGCGGCCACATCCGCCGCGCCATGCTGAAGCGCCTCGATGCCCGCCATCTGGGCCGTGGACGAAGCGCACATCATGCAGTACTGGTGAATCTTCATCATGGCATCCGTCAGCGGCGCCGGTGCGCAGACATATCCCAAACGAAACCCTGTCATAGACCAAGCCTTGGAAAACCCGTTCAGGAAAATCAGTCGGTCGCGCAAGCGCGGGATGGCCGCTAAGGAATGGCGTCCGCCCTCGTACGTGAGTTCTGAATAGACCTCATCCGAAACCAGCAACAGGTCATGGCGGATGACGAAATCCGCCAGAGCCTCGGTATCCTCGCGCCGTAGCGTGGCGCCGGTCGGGTTGTTGGGAAAACTGACGAGCAGGACCCGCGTACGTGGCGTCACCTTCTTTTCCAATTCCTCCACGGTGAGCCGGAACTCATCGCGGCGGAAGGTTTCGACCGCGACCGGCACACCCTGAGCCATGCGGATCAGGGGCGCGTAGGCCACAAAGCAAGGCTCGTGGTACAGCACCTCATCTCCGGGCGATAACACGGCGCGCATCGCGATGTCGAATCCCTCGCTGACCCCAACGGTGACCAAAATCTCTGTCTGCCAATCATATTCCGCCCGGAAGGTGTCACGCATGTATCCGGCCAACTCCTGACGCAACTCGGGCATGCCGAGGTTCGAGGTGTACCGTGTCATGCCCCGTTCGAGCGAGGTGATCGCCTTCTCGCGGATATGCCAAGGCGTCTGGAAGTCCGGTTCGCCGATTCCGAGCGAGATCACATCTTTGCGGCTCGCCACGATATCGAAAAAGTCGCGGATCCCCGACTTCGGCAGGTCACGCACCAGCGGGGAGACGAAATCATGGGCAGACTTGGAGACGGTCGTCATGGCTTACGCCTTCCATCAGGACACCCTGATCCTTGTATGTTTTCAATATGAAGTGTGTGGTAGTCGAAAGCACACCGTCGAGCGAGGCAAGGTGTGCACTGACGAACTGGGCGACCTGCTGCAGGCTCTGTCCTTTGACGAACAACAGTAAATCGTAGGCACCCGACATCAGACACATGGACTCCACCTGCGGGAACTTGCCGATCCGGTTGGCGATCCGGTCAAACCCGCCCTCGCGTTCCGGGCGGATGCGTAACTCGATGACTGCCCGCACATCTGTTTGCTCAATGCGGTCCTGATTCAACACAGCCTGGTACCCCCGGATCACCCCGTCGCGCTCGTATGCGGCGATCCGTTCGCGCACTTCCGTTTCGGTCAGCGCCAACTTTTTGGCCAGCGTCGCGTCCGATTCACGCGCGTTCTTTTTCAGCAGTTCAAGCAATGTATCCATAATACTCGCCTTTCGTGAGGGTGCAGTATAGCGAAAACCGTTCGGACTGCAATGTCAGAGCGGCTCAATCTGTTCACAATCGGTCGTGACGGTCACCGCCTGGCCAATCAGTTCAATGTTGAGTACGACCCGTACGGTTCCGGCCAGACGCTTCACGCGACCCTCGATCCCCATGAACGGACCGCTGAGAATTCTCACCATGCGGCCCTCTGTCAGCGGCGGGCCGGCCTTGAGCGCGGGGTTGGCCCGTAACGCCCGCCGCACCATGATCAGCTCGCGCAGCAGACGCCGCGCGTTTATGGGCACCAGAATCCGGACCAGCAGGTTGGTCTGCAGCAACGCTAAGCGCTGGGCATCCGGGAAACAGGCAAACACATACCCGGGGAAAATCGGCACCCGGACCTGGATTTTCCGGCGCTGGACAATCCGTTGCCGTTCGCGCAACGGCAGGTAAAACGGGATACCGTAAAGCCGACAGTACTCCGTGACCTTCTTCTCCGTCCGCGGCTTGACAAACAGCACTTTCCAATTCTTCATGATCCCGCCGCGTCAGCCCTGCGTCTCCTCCGTATCGGCATCGGTGTCGGTATCGATATCGGCATCGGTGTCGGCATCAGCGATACTGACGGACACGAGCGTATCCCCGTCATCCAAGCGGACCAGCCGGACCCCCTGGGCCGTCCGCCCGCAGAGACGCACATCGTTTACCGGCGAGCGGATCATCATGCCCGCCGAAGTGATGGAAATAAAGGACTGCTCCTCCCGAACGGCGTGTGCGGCGACCACCTTGCCGTTACGTCCGGCCACATCCTTGATGGCGATCATGCCCTTGCCGCCGCGATTATGCGGCGTGAACTCGGAGAACATCGTGCGTTTACCATACCCGTTTTCGGTGGCGATCAACAGCGTGGCCTGATCATCCACCACGTCGAAACTACGGACCGCGTCTCCTGCCCCCAGCCGGATCCCGCGCACACCGGTGGCGGCCCGCCCCATGCGTCGCACCTGCTTCTCGTTAAACCGCATGGCCTGCCCGTTGGCGGTGATCAGCAGCACATCGTCCCCGGAACGGGTCAGCCGTACCTGAATCAACCGGTCATGTTCCCCAATGTTCAACGCCCGGATGCCGTTGCGGTTGATGTTGCGGTAATCGACGAGCGCGGTCTTTTTGACGGTGCCGCCTTCGGTGGCGAACATCACGTCCACGTCCTCCGCAAATGCCCGGATCGGCAGCAGGGCCGCGACCTGTTCGCCTTCCTGAAACTGCAACAGATTCACGATCGGTTTGCCGAACGAGGTGCGGGGCGCCTCGGAGATTTCGAAGGCGCGCTCCGCGAACACGCGGCCGAAGTTGGTGAAAAAGAGCAGGGTGTCATGGGTCTCGGCGACAAAGACCGTGGTGATCAGGTCCTCCTCCTTGATCGCGACACCGGTGATCCCGCGTCCGCCGCGCCTCTGCTCCCGGTAAACCGTCAACGGTACGCGTTTCACATATCCGCGCAGGCTGAGGGTGATGACGCACGGCTCGTCCGCAATGAGGTCCTCGATGTTTACCTCACCCTCCAGAGGCACGATCTCCGTGCGCCGTTTGTCGTTCCGCCGAGCGTGGAGCACATACTGCGCCTTGAGTTCCGCCAGATCCTGTTTGATCAGTCCGTAGATTTTAGCGGGGTCCCGCAAGAGTTCCTGCAAATACGCGATCCGGTCGCATAACTCGCGGGACTCAGCCTCGACCTTATCACGCTCCAAACCGGTCAACTGGTACAGACGCATCTCCAGAATCGCATCCACCTGCCGGTCCGAAAAGGCGAAACGCTCCACCAGCCGGACTTTCGCCTCTTCGCGGTTGGAAGACCCGCGAATCAGGGCGACCACCTCATCCAGATGGTCCAGCGCGACCAAGAGTCCGTCCAGAATATGTTTGCGCGCCTCGGCTTTCGCCAGATCGAACTGTGTGCGGCGGGTGATGACCTCGAACCGGTGATCCGTATAACTCCGGAACAGATCCTTGAGTGTCATCACCTTGGGCCGCCCCTGATCGATCGCCAGCATGTTGGCGCCGAACGTGGTCTGAAGCTGTGTGTGTTTATACAGGTTGTTCAGCACCACCTGCGCCATCGCGCCGCGTTTGAGTTCCACCACCACCCGGATGCCGTCGCTGGAACTCTCGTCGCGAATGTCGGAGATACCCTCCAGCACTTTGCCGTTCACGAGATCGGCCATCTTTTCGATCATGCTGGCTTTGTTCACCGTGTACGGGATCTCGGTGATGAGGATCGCCTCTTTATTCTTGTACTCCACGATCTCCGCTTTGCCCCGGATAGTCAACGATCCACGCCCGAGTTTGTACATGGCCTCGATGCCGCGTGTCCCGCACAGTATGGCACCGGTGGGGAAATCCGGCCCCTTGACAAATTGCATCAGCTCGTCAATCGTGCACTCCGGATTCTCGATGTAGTGGGTGAGCCCGTCCACGAGTTCGCCGAGGTTATGCGGCGGGATGTTGGTGGCCATGCCGACCGCAATACCGGTCGACCCGTTCAAGAGCAGATTCGGCAGCCGGGCGGGCAGGACAGTCGGTTCCTGAAACTCCTCATTGTAGTTGGGTTTGAAATCCACCGTCTCTTTTTCCAGATCATCCAGCATCTCCTCCGCCAGACGATCCATGCGCACCTCCGTGTACCGCATGGCTGCCGCCGGATCCCCGTCGATGGAACCGAAATTCCCCTGCCCGTCCACCAGCGGATAGCGCATCGAGAATTCCTGCGCCATGCGCACGATCGTGTCGTACACCGCCTGATCGCCGTGGGGATGGTATTTACCGATGACATCGCCCACCACACGTGCGGATTTCTTGTATGGCTTGTTCGATGTGTTCCCCAGTTCGTTCATCGCGTACAATACCCGACGGTGCACCGGCTTCAGCCCGTCACGCGCGTCCGGCAAAGCGCGCCCGATGATTACGCTCATGGAATAGTCGATATACGAGGAACTCATCTCGTCTTCGATATTGATGTTTTGCAACCCTTGGTCGGTCTGCTGGTCCGGCTGAATCCCGTCGCTCATGATGACTCCGCTTTTGAACAGTGAAAGTGGGGCTCAGTATACCACATCAGCCGAAAAAAAAACACCTTTTCCCGAATCGGATCCTGTGGTATTTTACGGTATGTGAGAAGCGATTGAACCCTTTGTTGAGGAGCAAACCGAAATGGATAACCGGACCCCCTGCCCGATCTGCCGCACCCCGAACATTTCGTATGCCAGTGCCGGAGCCAACACCAGTGAAATCAACTGCCCGCGTTGCGGCCGCTATCAGATCCAGGCGTTCGCTGAAACCCAACTCCACAACAGCCCGCCCGCTTTTCCCCCGGCCCATCTGCTCTCCGGATTGTGCCGCAACACCTGGGACCATCTGGGGGAGAAAGTGTTGATCACCGTGGATTTGTTCAAGTCCTGGGCCGATCTGGAACGGGTCGCCAAACTCCCCGTACCGCGCGACACCGATGTGGTGACCAAGGGGGAATACTTGCTGAAGCACCTGCGCCGCCGATCGAAAACACTGGCGGACAGGGTTTCGTTTACGCCCCATGAACTGGCGTGCGGGTTCTGCTCCACGAAAAACGAACTGCTTTTCTGCCTGCGTTATCTGGCAGACCGGGGGTGGGTGGAGGAATGTTCAGCCGCCAATCGCAAGGGACCTCCTCGTGACGCGATCACGTTTCGCCTGACGCCCGCCGGATGGGCGGCATTGGCCGCTCCGGCCACTCCGGCCCAACCACGCGCCGTGGTGTCGGTCATGCTGGATCGCGAAGACGAGTCTCTCTGGACGCAAGGGTTCGCCGCCGCGGCGCAGGCCGCCGGATATGTGGCGGAGCGGGTTGAGAACCGTGAACAGCTCAACAAAATTAATGACGAGTTGATCGTGTCGCTGCGCCGCGCCGCTTTCGTGATCGCGGATCTGACCGGACAGGCCCCCATGACCTATTTCGTTGCGGGGTTCGCCGGTGGACTCGGTAAGCCCGTCTTCTGGACTTGCGAGGAAAGCGAAGCCCGCGACAAACGGTTGTGGCTGGAAACACGCCAGTCAATCATCACCACCTGGACGCGGGACAAGCCGGAGGTGTTCGCCGCGCGTCTCGCGCAACGTATCGAAGCCACCATCCCCGGAGAATGAGCGCATGCGCAAACGGACTTAGGGAACGGCTCCGTCCCCTTCGCGATCCGTTTCGACGGGCTCGACATGCACCACGACATCCCGCACCCCCGACTTGGCCGCCATGATCGCGTCCCGTACCTGATGCCCGACCGCATGGCCCTCGCGCACCGATAGGTCGCCGGGAACTTGGATATGCACCTCCACGAAGTAATCGGTCCCGCTCTTACGGATCCGGCACGCGCTCACCGAGTCCACCTGAGGCACGCCGCGGGCCTCCCCCATCACCCGGAATCGCATCTCATCCCCCACATCCCCGTCGAGCATCTCATGGAACGCCTTCCGTAGAATGCGCACGGCGTTGAATACGATGATCCCGCACGCCAGCAGCGCGGCCCAATCATCCGCCTGGGCAAAACGGGGGCCACCCAGCAGCGCGAGGCTGATCCCCACGGCAGCCGCCGCAGAGGTCAGGGCGTCCGAACGGTGATGCCAAGCGTCGCCCTCCAGTGCGAGACTGTCCGTCGCACGACCGGCCCGTAGCACGGCCCGCGAGACGGCTTCTTTGACCAACACAACCATTAGCAGTACCGGCAACGTGTACCACGCAGGCGAAGCGTGCGGCGTCAGCAGTTCGCGCACTGCCTGAAAAGCGATCAGCAGGGCCACTGCCAGTAAGGAAAAGCCGCTGAACACGCCGGCCAGAGATTCGATTTTACCGTGCCCGTACGGGTGACAGGCATCGGCCGGCCGGAGGGAAAAATGAAACCCGAGCCAAGTGACGGATGATGTGATGATGTCCCCTAAGGATTCCACCCCGTCAGCGATCAGCGCATAGCAGTTCCCCATCAGCCCCACCGTTATCTTGACCAGCATCAGGCTGATGTTGACGCCCAGCGTCAAAAAACCGAGCCACCGAATGGATTTCGATTGCGACATATCGGAACGATCACATAAAAGCCCCATACCCGTCAATCCAATCCGATCGTAAAGAATAACGCAGGGGAAAAAGTGCTACACGCACCTTCTCTTCTCACTGCGCGTAGACTTCGAGTTCATCGGGAACCCACTCGGTCATCCGGTTCTCATAGATCACGGGACCGCCCCATTTGCCGGTGGTGATGAGGTCGATGTCACCATCACCATCAATGTCAACCGGCACGATGTTGAGGCCGGCGCTGACACCCTCGTCGTAGGTGACCACATGCTTGCGGAAGACCGGATTCGGGCCGGGGGTGAAACGGTAGTAGAACACGCACAGCTTGCCGAAGGCATCGGGGTCGCCGCCGTTGTGGGCCATGAAACGCTTGCCGGCGATGACTTCCTTGTTGCCGTCGTTATCGACGTCGGCGAATGCAAGATAGTGCGGTTGCGACCAGGTGTCGTCGATCAGATGCTGACGCCAAGAGATGGTGCCGGATGCATCGCGCTGCTGTTCGTACCAGAAGATGCCGTGCTTGTGGGCCGCGCTGGTGATGAGATCGTTCAGGCCGTCTTTGTTGACATCGAAAACGATGATGTTGGAGGTGTGCTCGACCTTGCCGTCTTTGCCGCCCAAGGCGATGGGGTGCTTTTTCCATGTGTCCTTACGGATGTCTTTCGGGGCCTCGTACCAAACGTTGGGCCGGATCACGTCAGGGCGTCCGTCGCCGTTGATGTCGCCAACGCCGGTGCCGAATGTCGTCTTGTCCATGGAGATCGTGTGGCGCACGTAGCCGGGCTGGCCGTTGGTCAGCG
>ERZ795052.4197-NODE-4197-length-15089-cov-3.565452_pt1 | contig 15089 bp, 13 predicted proteins | sample MGYA00375136_ERZ795052 | MGnify/ENA primary metagenome ERZ795052 (study PRJEB30181, sample SAMN05720156) | activated sludge metagenome | isolation source: Anaerobic digester | place: Japan | collected 2015-05-26 ... | reverse complement strand
TCCGGCCCCGGCCATCAAGCGGCATAAACACTGGCCCCTGCACCTTCTGATAGAAACGAATGGCTTCCCGAAGCATCTTAATGGCTTCGGCATACTTCCCACTATCCAGGCTCAAGATGGGCAAGGCAGCCGAAGCGGGAATGTAGCCGTCCCGCTCCTCTAGATTCTCGACAAACCACGCGAATACTTCCTCGATAGTTTCGTCAAGGTCGTTGCCTCGGCGAGTCACTATCTTAGGCAGCAGGCCGCGTGGCACCGAGCAAGTACTCGGTACGCTGATTGCTTCATCGGGGACAATGCTTTCAGGTATGGCATACAGGTTAATCAAAGTACGGGCGATGTTCATAGGGTCATCCAATCTCTTTCTGGCGAAAAGCCTTCTTCCCCCGGCTGAAAGTAGGGGATACTGCGATAGTAGGGCATCAGTTTTCCTCGGTAGATACGCACCCGGTCAACCACACAATGCCCATAGACGGAACCCGACCTGCACAGGTACAGCGGCGAAGATGATAAAGTGGCGGTGCCGGTAGCCGAAACCTGCCCAATCTTCTGCCCGTTGACCCACAACTCCTTCTGGCTCCCATCGTAGACGACAGTGAGAATATACCACTCATCCGGCACTACGGTCAAGTTGCCCAATACCGTTGCGGGATTGCTCACGCCACCCAAAGCAGCCACAATATCCCCCGCGCTATCTATTGACAAGTTAATTCCACTGGCTTGCGTTAAAATGGGGCAGGTTGCGGACGACAGAAACTTGATAATAACCTCAACACTCAAAGTCTGATTGGCGAAACTTTCTGCGGTGGGGTTGGACTCTCCGTAGTCATCCACACCGTCGAATAACACCCCGTAACGAATACGCCCGTCTGTCCAAGTCCCCCCCATAAGCGTCAACGTTGTTCCCAGCATCTTCGTGTCATGCACAAACTGGCCGCTGTTTTCCATGAAGGGCCAGAAGAGAACGTCATTGAGGCTCATCATGTAATAAGCGGAGGGGGCATCATCCTGCACTCTCATGCTGGCGTCTACCACCAGGTCGTCAAGTTTTCCCGCAAAAAAACTTGACTCATTTTTCCCTACTGTCAAAGTCAAGCCCTCTACCGGGAACTCTTCGGTGTAGGTTGTCAGGGCAATCGTTTCCCGGTGAACCAAGCCATCCAACCCCAACAGCACATCCCCGTTATCAAACTGGAAGGCGATATGCTGCCACGAGCCAGTCACGACATTCAGGCCGGAGTTGATCGTGGTGGTATTGCCATCATCTATCAGGTCTACCTTCAATACCCCCGCGTCAATATAGACAACGAATCTATCAGCCAAGGCGACAATGGGGCGATTGCCCGTAACCGACGTAGGATTCACCCAAACGGCAATATATAAGTAGTTTCTGAGGGGTTCCTGCGATGCTGCGGTGTCTGACGCGAAATCATCTGTCCCGTCGAACGACAGGCAGTTGCCAAACTTGCCTTCGGCCCAAACCGCGCCGGATATGGTCAGGTCATTCCCGTTATACGAAGCATCGTCGGCGGTGCTGCCGGAAGTCTCGTCAAACCGATAGTGGGCGATTTCGGTCACCCTGGTTGGTAAGGCGGTATCAGGCACCACCATAGACCAAGTATGTTTTTGGGCGATAGGCGTCAACTGGCCGCCCTGCGAGGCACGGGTGGCGATGTCACTCAACTCGGCGGCAGTCGAAAAGACTGTATCGGGCGACACCTTAGCCCCATAAGTGCCCTTGCTGCGGCCTTCCCTGATACCCTTGATTAAATCCGATATGACGGTTGCTGGTAGCATGGCTGTATCCTTGCGTGAATTTTACGCCACCGGCCACTGCACGGCGGTAATACTCATGCCCTTAATCACAGGAGTCGTCGAATTGATAGCACTGTGGGCCACGGTGGAGGGCTGCATGTCGTAGTTAATGTCTACCACCCGCCAGGTTGCCGCCACCCCGTAGAGTTGAATGAAGTCGTCCTTCTGTAACACGGGGTCGAGCCGGGTGTTGAAAGTCAGCCGTACTCCGTAGCGATTATAGAAAGACACCAAGCGGTTGCAAATACCCGTCACGGAATCAAGTGTGTTGCACTTTGTCAAGACGATCATCAGCAACCTGCGACCGACATAGTTAGCCGCGTTTTTGTCTGACTGCGAAGGCAAGTCCGGATAGACAGCAACCAATGGCTTATTGTTTCTCTTGTCCTCCCCCACGACCCAAATCTCATTATAGAACTGGTTCATCATCAGTTCCACTTTGGCGTCCCGATAAATCAAATGGTCGTCAGGGTCAGGCCGATAGGTACTCTTCGGGTAATAGATACGGCTCACGACCGGGGTTTCCACCCCATATTCGTTGACCGGAACATACTTGAACTGAAACTTCCCGTCACGACCAAAGCGGCAGGTATGCGTCGGGCCAAACCATTCTTTCAACTGCTTGATAAAATCAACTGCAGGCGTCCCGTCCTCCGGCTTGAACTGGTAGTTCTCTTTGCCCCGCTTGCGAGGCAGGCGAATCTCCTTACCCCCGATCGTCCCATCGGTGGTGTCAATATCCAAACGGGAAGCATCATACCCCAAGCGACCCATAAACTCCGTCAAAGCACTACTCAATAGCTGCCCGTCATAGGCAGGCATCCTGGCACACAGTTCCCGCTCCAGATAGACCATCCCATCCCCACACTCCCAATCCAACTGCAACGCCCCCTGCGTCGGCGTCTGCCACCATTCATAACTAGGGTTGAGCGTATACAGCACCACGAAATCTTCCCCGTCTATGTCCACGTCAACCTCGGTCATTATCCGTTCGGCCATCGCGTTATAGACGTTATCGCGGTTGCGAATTTTGAGGTTGAAACGGCTGCTGCCATCGTTCGACACCTGCCCCGAAACCAGCATCGCGTCAGCCGAAATATCCACCGCTTCATCTACCACTGTCCCCGTATCATTGTCATAGTCCACAATGATGTCCTGCAGGACGGGCGAAATATGGTCGGTGGCCTCCAAGATGGTCTTAACCCTGAACTCCTTAAAAGGCACTTCGCTATCGGGCAAAATCAAGGTATTTGTTTCGACTTTAGTAGCCGGATCAACCACCGCCGTATAGACCTCGTAAGAAATCCCGCCGGTGCCTGCGACTGCATCTATCGTCTGGTTTTCCATGTAGCCTTTGTCGGTCTCAATCAGCGCGGGAGACCACCCAAAGACCTTCAGGGTAGGATAGCGAATATCTTCCTGCAGTTTGCTATAGACAGGGCTAATCATATTGCCAGTGGCCTTGGTCTCCAGTGGGGTAATTTGTACCTGCCCGGTGCCTCCGGCCCCGCTGTAAATCCCCGCGACGGCTTGCGGGAGCAGCGAAATGGTTTGTCGGTCTAAGGCCGACCTGTAAACAAACCCGCCGCCCTTCAGCAAGTCCCCGCTGATATAAACATCACTGTCCGATATTGGCATGAAGAAAATGCTGTACCAGCGTGAGTTCAACGCCCCCGCACTCATCTGCAGTGGATAAGTGAAGGTCTTTTGCATGACACCCAATGGGTTTGTATAAAAAGCATCGTAGTTATCATAAGGATACTCGAAAACGTTCAGGTTCATCTGGCCGTCTATCTGCAGGTGAAAGGGGTTGAAGTAGACTTTAATGCCACCGTAGAGAGCGTAGCGATTGGTCTCTACCCTTGGGTAGAATTTCAGGTTGGGGACAGTATCATCGGCGGGTGGATACCAGATAAAACTCAAGACCACGCCACGGTTGCGGTCAAGAGTATGCTCGGTGTCTAAGATGGCACTCCAATTGGTTGTCGGAGGCACCGTAGCACTACCCGCAAAGCCCACTGATTTATCCCCGGCCCCTAAAGACCCTTCACCCTCCACCCACAGCGAACTATCGGGATACAGGATATAGTCCGACTTGCCATAGGGGTAGTTCGACGGCATCCAAATAGACCTCAGAAATGCCGACCCGGTGGCCTCATCCATGTCAATATCGGTCGGCCACCAGGTACGGATGTTCTGTGCCGGGGTCGAGCAGAAAGCCTCCGCGTGGCGGGACACTATCTGCTGGGCGGGACGGGCGGTAATCTCGATATTAGGTGTTGGCATCATGCGGTACTCATCCCATGAGTGAATTCTCTCGCGAACGCCCCCATAGCCCGAGGCAGGACGGCTTCGACCTTATTGCTGACCGCATCCAGATTCTCCCAGTTGACCCGCACGACGACTTCCCGGCGGGACTGGCTGGCGATCTCGGCCTGAATACCCCGGCCCAACCCAAGGACGTTCTCCATGTTGCCAAACTGCTGCGAAATCCAGCCCGAACTGACAACCTGATCTATCAACGACTGCGGGGCACCGAGTATCTTGCCGATTATACCCGACCAGCTATCTTCTGTCTCGTCCTTGAGCAGTTCCATTGACTTCTGCATATTCTGGTAATACTCAGCGGAGCCATACGCGGCCTGCTGTGCCCGTGTCCGGTACATCTCTGCCAACTTCCGCTTCTCCATGTCCACGGCTTCCTGGCTAATCAGCCCCATGTCAGCCTGGGTCTGCATGAACGACAACTTCGCCTCAGCGTCAGACAATGCAGATTCACCCAACAACTTCAACGCACGAGCCGCCTCCACCTGCAACTCCATCTGAGCAGCGATGTCTTTGTTGGCAACCGCTTCTCTCATCTTCACCCGCAAAACATCCATCTCCAACCCGAAGCGGTCACGCGCCGACAAGCCCATAACTTCACCCGCACCCTTACGGGCCTCCAACATTCCGATGGTCTGCTGCATCTCAAGATCACGGGCAGTCTTGTCGAACTCACCTATCGTCCTGGCAGACACAGCCTTCTCGACCGCCAGTTGCTTCTCCGCACGTTCCCGCTGCTCAGGGGTGAGTTTACCGACATCCATAGCCCGGCGATAATCAGCCTCGACCCCGGCCATGCGTTTGCGTTCCACATCAGCACGGTATTTCTCGTAAGCGATCTTTTCAGCGGCAGATGCGTTAGGGCCTGGAGCAAACAAGTCCAAAGACTGCTTGGCCTCGTCTTCACGCAACGCCCTCGCGCCCTTGAAGGCATTTTGCAGCCTCTCCATCTTTTTAACGGGATCACCTTCCAGTGCGGCAGCAGCCCATTCACCCTTCACAATATCGGGGCCAAAAACAGCCCCCATATTACCCAACCCAGCCGCTCCCATTATCCCCTGTGCGTTTTGCGTCTGTAGGAGGTTGGCAATAGCCTGTCTCAGCCGATACTGTTCATTGATGAGCCGGACGGTCTCCTCCATCTGCCGGATTTCCTTATCCCGCTCGGCGGCACCCTTCAGGTCAATGTTGGCGAGAGCATTTTTGGCTTCCTTCATTTCAGCCAACTTGCTATTAGCTGTCTCCGCATTGGACTTAAGCAAATCGAAAGCCTCTGCCTCAGATAGTATCTTCCCGTCCTCCCCGACCTTATTCAACACATCCATCGCACTCTCGAACTCAGGAACGCTTTCTTTGGCGTCCTTATAAGTCTCCTTAAGCATCTGGCTCAATACGGTAGCCGGGGTGGTGCTTTCCTTCAAGTCATTGTAAAACTTCTTCTGCTCATCTGTCAGTCCCCCGGCCTGTAATTTAGCTTCAGCATAGGCAATAGCATTTTGGTTTATTATTTCCTGTTGTTTGTTTAGCTCCGCGTTGCCCTCTACTATGAATTCCTTGGTGGACTCCACCAAATCGTTTACTTCTTTGGTGCTTATCTCGATAGCCCTGATTTCCTTCTCTGACATTTGATTGATTCGTTCGGCAGTCAATTCTTCCCCACCATAAAACAACGGGCTACCGGAATCTTTAGCCGCTGCAGCCATTTGCCTCAAATACTCTTTTGTCTGCTCCAGATTCTCCCCTGAATTCTGGAACATCTTTTCTCCCACTTGGACAGTGTGTTCTGCATAGTCCCAAGGCTTAAAAATAAATCTCAACGCATTGATTGCGGTGGTATACGCCTTCCGCGCATCTCCCTCTTCCATATTCTTAAATACCTTATCCATTCCCGCCTGCAGATCAACCTGTGGCTGCATCCAAGGGGGAATCGGTAAGTTGTTACCCCACTCCCTCGCGGCAGTAGATGCACTATTCAACGAGCTTTCCAAAGTTTTAATGGCCTCTTGCTCACGCTTCTTAGCCGAGTAAAGCAATGCCCCAACTGCCACCAAAGCGGCCAAAGCAATAACCGACCCTGAAACCTTGCCAATAAAACTACCCCAGGTCTTTTCCCCGGCCAAAACAGCAGCGTGGTAGGCGTTTAGCGATTTGATAAGTTGCTTAAACGGGGCAGTGAACATTTCCACCATCCCGAGGATAGGCGAGAAAGCAGCCCCCATAACACCCTTAAACCCACTCGCAAAACCACCCACGAAGCCACCATCAACCGGCCCTCGACGAGCAGGGGCCACTGGCTCTGGCAAGGCTTGGACACCTTCACTCCACTGTTGTCTTATAGCCAGACTTGCCTGCAAATCAGCCAACCGTCGCTCGTCAAGTCTTATTTGCCGCTCTTGAATAGCTAACTGCTTCTGTAATTCAACCGTCTCCCGACGACTTAGGTTGCCACGCTGCAGGATGATAGCATTGTTTGCCATCTCCTCGTTCTTTCTCTGGATTACTGCCTGCACAGATGAAATTTCTGTTTGTAGTTGACGTTCCCGAACAGCCATTTCGCGAACACGATCTGCGGGGAGATAAAAAGCCCCTTGCTCTCTTATTGTATTGATTTCCTGCTCAATAGAAGCCAATTTAAGCCGCGAAAGATTGAGTTGTTCGCTCAATTCCCGTTCTTTCTCCAAAGACCGATTAAACCCACTCAAACTTCCGCGACGTGACTCGAAATTAGTTGTTTCTTCTTGATAACCCAACATTTTTTCAAAATGCCCAACATCGTCTTGTAATGAAGACCGTCTCAGAAGTTTCCTACTGTAATTATAATATCGGTCCTCTTCCTTAACCGCGTCAATGGCAGCAGGAACAGCCACAGCCCCCGCACCCGCAGCACGGCCCGCACGGGCGGCAGCCAACTCCGACCGCAACGCGGCAGCCTTCTGCTCTGCTACTATCACGCTCTCCCTGGCCGTTGCCAACTGTGCCCTGTCCTCATCCGTCTGGGCACGATTCAAAGCGTTAATATCTGCCTGTACCTTCCGCTCAGCGATCTTAGCGTTCAGTATGGCATCGTCCGCTTCCATTATTTCTTTAGGCAGCATGACCTTTCTGTAGTCTGCGTCCGCTGCTTCTCGCGTTGCCGCAGCACTCGCCACATTACGCTGGGCCTCAATCAACCTCGGCCCCGTGACCCCAGCACCCTCCAACTTAATAAGTTGCATACGGGCTTTTTCCTCTGCGTGAATAGCCTGCAGCAACACCAACTTCGCCCTCATCCCCTCAATATCGTTTAAACTACGCCCTGCCTCAATAGCGGCTAACTCGCCATTGAGCTTCATTAACTCCATTTCGGCTTTCAGAACCTCGTTAAGAGAACCTGTCCTGCTGTCCATAAAAACCTTATAAGCGGCGAACAAACCAAGCAACGTAATCATGCCCGACCCCAACAACGCCAGGGCCGTTACTGCACTCATTATAGCCGCGCCCCATAGAATCGTATTGGCTGTTGCCTTGCCCAAGTCAGTGTCGGCAAACTCGCTTATCTTCTCAAAAAAACCCATGAGCGACGAAATCCACTCAACAACAGTGTCATTAACAGCCGCCCCCATCTTCGCCATGCTCTTAGCCATAGCATCGTCGAGGTTAGACATCATGCCAGAGACTGTTTGCATTGTAGCATCATTTTGCCCACGGAGCTTAGCACGAATAGCACGAATGATTGCATCCACGGCCTTCGTTTGATTACTGATCTGGTTATTCGGCCCCGCAAAAGCATCAGGAGCAAAAGCCATAGCATCCTGACGGCCGATCTGGAAAGTCTCCTTCAAACGACGGAAGTGCCCCTTGGCGGCATCGGCAAAAGCACGGGTGGCATTGACAATCGTGATGCCTTCTTGGTTCACACCAGCAGCCAAATCTGCCATGTCCATAATGTATTTTTCGGGATTGAAACCCTCCACCGCCAACAGACGCCCCGCCTCTAATGTCTCTTGAATGGTATAGCGGATACGAACCGCAGAATCTACCAACTTATCTACCATGCGGCTGCCGATCTCTTCCGACTGGTAGATATTAGAGAACTGCCTTTTCAGACGGTCAATCATAGAAAAACTGTCAACCATCTTTTTCGCTACCATACCAAAACCAACCGCCACTGCACCCGTTGTGGCAGCCAACTGATTCAAAGACACGCCAGCCATCGTGAACTTCCACATCATCATGGAAGCCCGGTCAGCCTGGATAGAAAACTTGTCCAACCAATCCGAACCAGTCTGCAAGGAAAGCGCAGCCCTGCGGAATGATGTAGTGAAATCACTGGTCTGAGCCTGTAATTCCTTCATTACCTTGGTGGTGGACATAGCACTGCAGTTGAAGGCGTTATTGGTATTAGTTGCCGTTTGCGTTTGACGGCTAAGGTTATTTTTAGCGGCAGCATCCTTATTGCTACTAGCCGTCGTATCAGGCATCTTCTTCATCAAGCCAGACGCCTTATTGATAGCAGCCTCTAATGCCTTAATGTCACCCGTAAACCTAACAACTACATTGTCTTGGAACTCCACTGGACATCACCACCATTCAGCCGTGTACCTTAATCCCACGCTCTTGGCAGGCTTTCAGGAAGTTGGCCGTAACTACATCCCGCTTCTCGTCGAGCGTCCTGCGGTCTACCCGGTGCCGGGGGTCAAGCCCCTTCATCATTTCAACAAAAGCAGCATCTGGCTCCCGTGATGTCCGGCTCGGATGCCTCTCACCCTGGTGAATAACACCATTCTTATCCGTGTAAATACTACCACATACGAAGCACTCACGCTCGACCGTCTGTGACTCGTCAGCACAGTTCCGGCAGACGTTCCCGCTTCGCCGCTTAATGCGGTGATAGGCCAACAGTTCACCCAACTGCTCATCCGTCAAGTTCAATTCACTCGGCAGCCTCTTTAGATGCTCTACACAAGCATCTATAATTTCATACTGAAGAGGCTGCCTTAGCCAAAATTCTCCAACACGGATGTCTCCGATATACCCTCATCTGCAGAAAGCTCCATGCACTTGCGAACCAAAGCCTCGAAAGCGGAACATTCGCCTTCAGCTAGAGCCGTGACCGCCTCATCGTCCAACACAGGGTCAACCACACAACTCTTAACCATAATGCGGCTCATCGTCTCAAGCCATTTAGATTCATCATTATCACCTTCATCTGCCTGACGCATCCGCTGCAACTGTTGGGCATTTAAGACAAACTTGGCCGTGCCGGAACACTTCGCCAACATGACCGTAATGTTAGTCCCCGGCAGGGTAAACGGCTGGGCGTTCGCGATACGATCCTGCGGCAACCGCTTGATGTCGTCCAACGTCGAAACCTTCTTCTCGGCTACGATTGTAGGCTGTGCGACTACGACCTCTTCCTGCTTAATTTCCTCTGTCACTTTAATTGTCTCCTTCGGGTAGGGGGGGGATTGGCGGGGGCCATAAGGCCCCCGCTGGTAACACGCAACAACTTAACCAATGGTGATCGTCGGAGCCCCACCAGCACTCACAATCGTTACCTCTTCGGTAATCGGATTGTCAATACTCAGCGGAACGCCAGTCATCATGCCAGTGCCGAGGAACTTCAGCCCGGTCATCTCGAATGACACCACACAAGCCCCGCCGGAAACAATGCTATCCAGATACTTAGCACTGGTCTCCACCAGGTTCGTGCAGGTCATACGCCAGTCCTTCGGCCCCTCTTCGCGCTGCTTCCACTCGTCCAACAGTGCGCTGACATCAATCTCTTCGGTAGTAACCTCAAAAGTCGCGTTGCGGAAAAGACCCACGACATCTGATCCGTCAACAGTCAGCACCGTTACGTCATAAAGTGCGGTTTGCCGGTTGCTAATTGAACCCATCTTGGTTCCTCCAGGAGGGCGAACCTGCGAATATCGGCTTGGGCCACTTCTTGCACTTCTGATCCAGCCATTTTCACACTAGCACTACCTTCATGCTGAAAAGTAACCGGATTGTACATGACCCGCCAGCCTGCTTCCCATGCCCTCATACACAAATTAGAGTCGGAACAATATAGGAGGTATGTTTCATCCAACAACCCCACTTGCCTCAACATGGACTTGCGAAGGGCAACAGCAGCGAAGGTGACCCAAGCACACTCCTCTATCTGTTGATATTCTTGCGTCCGGTGCCGAAAGTGGGTAGTACAGACAGCGGCCTGCCCAAGTACAGACCAGCCATGCTGCACAGAGAATGACAAAGGCCAATACAATAATTGTGGTGCCCCCACTATGCCGCCCGTATGGGTCACTTTGCCGTAGTGGTTCACCAACCTGACCCCCACTATGCCGACATCGCTTTGCGGTGTCAACTCATCTACAATGAGACTATCCCATTCTTCGGGACAACCCACGTCGGGATTGAGCAAAAATATCCACTCCAAGTCATCATCCCACAGAGCACGGATGCCTTGGTTGATGGCCTTGCTATAGTAGATATTTTGTGAGTTGGGGTGGAACTTAATACCCGCGTCGTTGAATAGCCGGGGTGTCTCATCGGTGGAGGCATTGTCTATGATATGTATGGCGAGGGAGTGTTTGACACTCAGCACCGAGGCCCAATTGCGAGCGACCTGCGGTGCCGAGTTATAGGTCAGATATACCAGTCCGTTCTTCATGCCGTCATGCTAACGGTGTCTACTTGCGTTGTCAAACGGCGTTACGACAAACCGACGACTTACGTTATCGAGCGACTTAGCAATAAATCCATACGCTCTCACTATAAACGTTGCCCAGCACGGCCAAGCAGAAATGTCACTACCCCACTGCTCAATTGCCTGCATGTTTAGCCTCCACTGCCGCATGTAAAAACGGCTCGACCACTTCTGAAGTAATGTAAGCTCGTCACCCGTAGTGCGTGTCATTTTAATTATCCCAACTTTCGTCAAAGTCTGTATTGATGTCACATTCCTTGCACTGATCCCAAAGCAACATCGTGCCGTCCTCCATCCAGTCACCCTTCTCTAAGTACGAGCAGTAACCGCTCTCCTGCTCCCGCTTGCCATCCCGAACACTCCAATAAGGGCATATCCGATAGACCTTCTTTGCCAAACCCAAAAAATTAATCGGGTAAAACTCGTAACAATAAGGCCCTCGGGGGATTTTGGACGTGTCTTTGCTCAACCCTCCATCAACAACTTTCGGCCATCGGAATCCCGCTGTTCTAACTCTAATACCGTCTCTTCCCCCGTAGACCGGCAAACAATCACAATCTTGCCGACATTCTCGGTCTTCATAAAGTGCAGTAACTCCTCACGACCTTTTTGGGTAGGTACTTCAGACGCTGACAGCCGCATTGTTTTCACGGTAGACCTCCATGATTTTGTTGACTATTTCAACGGGTGTAAATTCGGCGATAGCCTGGCACCACGGATGCTCACAAGGAGGGTCAACCGTGATGAGTTCACAGGGGCTGCACGACCGCGACGACTGCAGGTACTGGACGCTCGGATAGTAAGAAGTCCTTTTGCTGCCGTCAGTCATGCCGAAGATAGCGACCGTGGACACACTCATGGCCCCCGCGATGTGCATAGCTCCGGTGTCACAAGTTAAGAGTACATCAACATGCTTCAGAAATGCTATGTAGTATTCCAATGGCCCCAGGATTTTAGTCATGTCATAGATACCCTCCGGTGGGGCGGTCGGCTTTCCGTTATAGGTCAGGACAATCATGTTTTCGGGGCCACCAAGCATGTAACAGTCATATCCATGTTCGGCCAATAGAAACGCCGTCTTGAGACCTAGTTTCCGGGGGATAGACCGGAAGTGGCTGGCCGAATCCATGTGGATACCAATGCGGGGGCGATCAGGGTTTTTGACATACCCCTGCAAGGCGGTTACTAGTGTTGCATCTGGCTCCAAAACGGGCGAAGCATCCGGCGGCTCCAACCCCAGGAATTTAGCGAACGTATCCTGCAACTCTTGACCCACGGAGGCCCTATCCATTTCCGCGACATTCACCCAAGCATCAAACTGCTCGGCCATTATCAAAGTAATCGGGTAATCAAACAAACTGACTATATCACCGATAAGGGGCTGGTCGGCGACAGTCGAAACCACGGCGACCAACACCCCTGGGTTATCTTCCCGGAACTTCTGCAAGACTGGCCGGAGGGCAATCACATCTCCAATACCCCCCGGAAAAAACAAAAGCAGGCTCCGTGACTGCTTAGTGAGCGGCTTTTCGGGAGCTAACTCGAACGCGGCATAGGGGTCTGCATCCTGTAGCCTTTCGAGGAACTTCCCGGTCATTACATAGGGAATGTCCTTATAGAGGAGACGATAGCCGGACATGATACCTGAGCGGGTGGCGGGCATAGCAAGGTCTTTGGTAAAAATGACGCGGTACAATTTCTTGTCCACAATTTCTCCTTATTACATTCGCTGGAAGCCAGAATTTTTCAATAACACAGGAGAAAGCCTATGGATGAATGGCTTAAATTTATCAATGACATACGCCATGAACTTCCAACGAGGATTCATTTTATGGTCCAGGTTATCGGGGTCTTCCCATCCACGCCGCAAATAATACACAAGTGAGCGCGTCCCAAGAAAGTGTGTCAATTTGCCTGTTTTGAGATCGCGATTGGGATAGGGCGTCATCATGGCACCAGTAGTCAGGTCTATCGTTACATTTCCATTATCACTACCGCGATAGAATACTGCGGCAGACCCATAGAGAGATTTTCCCGTGTTGGGAATATTGTTTCTGGCTAATGCCCGATTAAGACCATTAGGGTCAAGCCGCTCTTGCGGATTCACTAATCCTTGGTCACCGACAGGCGATGACCCATAATATCCTTGTCCTGTTAGGAAGTAATGATTATCCAACTGCGACTGTGTAACCCTCCCCATATCTAATGCTTCCCGTAACGACTGCTTCAATGCCCCCGCGATATTGTTACGGCCTTCGTTCCCGAACGGGTTATTCTTCATCTCCGCAGCCCGTGCGTCGTACTTGGCGGCCAACTCCAAAACCCCCGACCAATCTATATTAATCATTGAGGGTTATCCCCTTGCAGAACACAGAAAACTTCGTGCCCCCCGCGTAATAGTCACGGCACACCAAATGCAACTGCTGGGTGAATGGATCGTCTACTAAACCGCGCCACTCTATGTGGTCTACCCAATCCAAATTCAAGTTGTTGGAAGCGTTAATGTTCTCGCTTACCTTTACCGCCAATTCCCGCCCAGCTTCCTTAGGCCGGGTGTTGTTTGCCATTTCACCCACCACATATATCTTGACAGTGAACATACCTTCACCGTGGGTACCCCTCGTGAACACCGAAGGGAAGTCCCCTTCTATCTCAAAAAAGCACCCCGGAAAGTTGTTGGCCGGGTCTTCCATCAACAGTATCGGCGGGGCCTCGATCTTCCGCTTGAAGGTCAAAGCGTACTTGGCCGTAATACCAGCCGTCTCCCCGTCGGAGTGATTCACGGCATAGCGAAAACCGCACTCATCCCCCGGTTGGCCTATAACTTGATTGACGGCTTCGACCAAAGTAGCCATGTTCAATCTCCTATTTCAGCGGGGCCGGTCTCAACGCGACCTGCTGGTGGTCATTCTCCCACGTCTGCGGATTGCGAAACTTCGTCGGCGGCTCCGTCACCACAAAGATTTCGCCCGTGCTGTCATTAGTGACCTCATCGCCCATTTTGATGTCAGCGTCATAACCAATAAACAACACAGTGCGGGTAGTGTCTATCGGCCCCATGAAACTCCCCATCGTCATTCCCGGCTCGAATACCGAAAACAGGCACGGCTCATTCTCCAAGACTGCGGTAGGCGTTACATAGGTCTCCCCGTCAGAGCGGGAAACACGGGTACTGGAACAAGTATCCGGTGCCGGCGGGGTCATGCTCATTTCTATGACCTCGACATTCTGTAGGAATTGTTGATAGCCAGCCGCGTCTCCTTCAGCCCCTCACGGGCAACCTTCATGGTCTCTTTCCCGACCGCCTCATTGACTGCGAACTGTCCAGCCCTCCAGCCCCCACCCGTCAACTTCTTTGTCCCCACAGCCAACAACGCGTGATAGTAACACAGGTCGGCAAAACGGCGGTCGGCTATCTGATCCATTTCCTCCAGGGTGCGGCTGCCTGCATACAAAACAGCCACATTGTAAACCCCATCGGGACACGGCTTCAGCCAAATCTCATCATTCCGTATCTCCCAAAACCCCTTCGAGAACCGATTCAACTGAGACATCTTCTGGTAATCTATCAACATGACCGTGGGGTTCGGGGCGTGCAAGCCGGAAGCCATAATCTCAGTCCAAATATCCTCATAGTCAGTGGCGGCATAGCCGGGATGCCAGAACACATCTTTAATCCATAAAGCACCTTCAGGCAAATCGTAATTGGGCTGGTCATTAACCGTCGTGATGCTCTCGGCATAGGCCGTGATGCACACCTTAGGCTTGCGAAACAAATAGTCATGCAAGGCCTCATCAATAATGCCCAACAAAGCATCGTCGTCAATATCCGACCTTGAGATACCCTTGTTTCTCAGGATGCCGATGAGGTTAGACTGGTTGTAGGCGTTTTCAGGCATGGCTGCCCCCTATCCCGTTGCTCTCTGCCATGATTGTTTGATGCACCGATGAAACTCTGCCCCCATTGACCGTAACGACCATCTCGAATAATCACCTGTCACTTGCGGCCTCTCCTCCACTACCCACTGCATCAACTCTACCAGGTGGTCACAATCCGGCTCTGCCCAACGTGCATTATGGGCGGTCATGTCCTTTACCTTCACCAGACCAGATACCCGAATAGGATATACACCTTTCCCGTCTGCGTAGTCAAGCATACCACTCCACCCGGTCACCAAACTTGGCACCCCGCAAGCGGCAGCCTGCAGCGGCGGCATCCCTTGCCCTTCCCCTCGCGATGGCTCAACCAGGCAATCCA
>ERZ795052.4194-NODE-4194-length-15094-cov-6.139038_pt1 | contig 15094 bp, 12 predicted proteins | sample MGYA00375136_ERZ795052 | MGnify/ENA primary metagenome ERZ795052 (study PRJEB30181, sample SAMN05720156) | activated sludge metagenome | isolation source: Anaerobic digester | place: Japan | collected 2015-05-26 ... | reverse complement strand
CCGCCGCAAAACCGCCCGCTGCCCGAAGAAATCCGAAACTGTTCCGATTATCTGGATGAAACGCTGCGCCGCGTACCCTGGCGTGTCCTGGTGGCGCTGGGCGGCGTGGCGTGGGTGAACGCGGCGCGCCGTCTGGCCGTGCGCCCGGGCCCGTTTCGTCACGGGGCCGAATTCGCGCTGCCAGAAGGCCGCGTGCTCTTGGCCTCGTACCATCCCAGCCAGCAGAACACGTTCACCGGGCGCCTGACCGAGCAGATGTTCGACGCGATTTTCCGCCGTGCGCGGCGGCTTGTAAGGGAATCCTGACCGAGTTGCGCGGCACGTAAAGAGGCTTTTCAGGCAAAGCGGAGCTTTGCCCTCCGCGAAATCCTCGAAAAAAGTTCGCGCCGCCGCAACCTTACGATTCTGATAATGTACTGCTTACAGGGTGTTCAGTTGGCCCGCGATGGGCTTATAATCTCGAGCACCCGCGAGCTGAATTCAAGATAAGGTGGCGGGAATTCAGGCCCCACCCAACACGACGAGGGTAACGGAGAGATGTCTGAATGTTGGTAGCTGTTCTGCTCGCGCCACTCATCGCGTTATTCCAAACCGCACCTTCTGCCAACCCCGTGGCCCAGTTCGCGCCCTCACCGGGCTCGGCACTCGAGGCTGCGCTTTCCTCGGGCCTGCCTTCTGCGACTGCGTTTGAACCCGCAGCCGCACCGGATTCCGGTCCGGGTTTTCAGGCCCGCCTAAGCTTCGCGCAGACTTCGGTCCAACCCGGCGGAGAGGCCGACCTGGCGATCGAGCTGCGCTTTGCTCCGGGCTGGAAAATCTATCACCCGCTGATCCTCGACACCGGCCTGCCGACGGAAGTCGAATTCGAGCTGCCAAAGGGCGTGACGGTCGGTGAGCTGCGGTTTCCCGCCCCAACATGGTCAACCATCGCTGAGGGAGAGCTGAAACAGGAGTTTCTTGGGCTGGAAAGCCCCGTAGTGATGCTGACGAAGGTGCGCGTCGCGCCCGATACTCCGGCCGGACCCCTGACGCTGAAGGCCACCGCCAGCGCCTTGGCCTGCAAGGGGCTGTGCGTCCCGGCCGAAGCCGAGGCGACCGCGGTTTTGCCGGTTTTGACCGACCCGCCGGCGCCAGCCAATCAGCAGCTTTTCGAAGACGCCCGGCGCAACCTGCCCCAGCAGTTTTCAGAGGCGGACAACATCGCGGGAAGCCGGGTGTTGGCCGCGCACACACAACTGCCGGTGGGTGAACGCGGCACGATTGTCGCCGCCGTCCGCGTCAAGTCCGGACATCACATACAGGACCGCGACCCAGGAGTCGAGGGGCTGATCCCATCGCGGTTGTACATCGAACACGTCGGCGGCCTGAAATTCCTCGACCAGGTTTGGCCCCAGCCGCACGTCAAGGAATACCCGGAACTCGGAAAAGTGCGTGAACTGGGGGGCGATTTCGTCATCCAGGCGCCCTTTGAAGTCGAACAGGACTTCGAGCCGAAGAAACTCCGGCTACGAGCGCTGTTCGAGTACCAGGTCTGCGCGGACACCGGCACCTGCTTTCCCAGCAACCTGGCCGAAGGCTACATCGAATTCGAGGTCGTCCCTGCCGGCGCGTCGGCGGTTGCGAGCACGGATCCCATACTCGCCAAACTAGGCGAAGTAGGCGAAGCCTCGCCCGCGGCGTCGCCCTCAAGAGCGGGCACGACTGCGATTCCGCCGAATCTGCTGTGGGTCTTCCTGGCCGCGTTCGCAGGGGGGGCCATTTTGAACGTGATGCCCTGCGTGCTGCCGGTGATCTCGCTCAAGATTTTTGGCTTCGTGCAGCAGGCACATGAGCAGCGCGGGCGCATCTTCCGCATGGGCCTGGCCTACACGGCCGGCATTATGGCCAGCTTTCTCCTGCTCGCGATTTTGATGGTTTATGCCGGTCTGGCGTGGGGCGGCTTGATGCAGCGCCCCGAGTTCCTGATCGGCCTGGTCGCGGTCGTGTTCGCGTTCGCCCTCAGTCTGCTGGGCGTTTACGAAATAAGCCTGCCCGGCAGGATTACCAGCGCCGCCGGCGAGGCGGCCGCCCGCGGTGGCTACGTGGGCGCATTCATGAACGGCATCCTCACGACGCTGTTGGCGACTTCGTGCGTCGCGCCGTTGCTGGGCACCGCGGTCGGCGTCCTGTTGCAGTTGCCCAACCCGTATCTGGCCGGCGCCGGAATCATGGTGGTCGGCGCGGGGTTGGCTACGCCGTATCTGCTGCTGACGGCTTTCCCGAGCTGGCTCAGATTTCTGCCGAAACCGGGACCTTGGATGGTGACGTTCAAGCAGGTGGTCGGTTTCCTGCTGATCGCGGTCGTAGTCTGGCTGCTCTCGATACTGATGAAGATGATCGACCATGCCATGCTGCAGGGAACGCTGGGCCTGATTTGCGCCATCGGTTTCGGCTGCTGGCTGATCGGAAGAATCCGCCTCAGCGACGGCACCGGCCGTTGGGCTGCTCACTGGAGCCTGGCGCTGCTATTCGCGGGCGGCGGCGGTTTCCTGAGCTTCTGGGTCTTCTCGCCGCGCGTGGAGCGGATCCCTTGGCAGGAATGGAAGCCGGGAATGGCCCAACGGCTGGCAGCGGAGGGCAACACGGTTTTCTTGGACTATACGGCCGAGTGGTGCCCGAACTGCAAAACCATTGAAGCTGTCGTGCTCAACAGCCAGGAGGTCGCGGCCCAGTTTGCGAAGTTCGGCGTTTACCCAATTCGCGTGGATTTTACGACCAAGGATTCGGAGATACAGGAGGAGCTTCGGCAGCACGGCAGGTCAGGCGTGCCGACCTACGTAATGATTCCGGCGTACAAGCCGAACGAACCGATCGTGTTGCCTGAAATGCCCAGCGGCGAAACGGTCCTGGAAGCGCTGCGTCAAGCCGGCCCCTCGAAGCAGCGCCCCGAATTCTGGTCAACCCCCCCCAACACTCAACCGACCGAGGCTGTGTGCCGATAACCAGGTTGGCGGCGAGCACAGTACTTGGATTCTCGAAATACCCAGGTTCGACTCGTTCGGCCGCGAACGGGCAGTATTTGAGAGCCGTTTGGTAGTAAATTGACCCAAAAGAAGCCAGGATCGTGACGAACGCTATTGAGCGGATGCTGCGGCCGACGGGTGTTCTGGACTCAGATCCAGACAGGTGTTGTAGCAAACCGCCTCAAATTAGTCCCACTCGGAGGGGACTGGTTCACACATATTCGCATGGAGACATCTTACCGGACGCCTGGAACTCGTGTAAGATTATGCGACGCGCGAGCCTCCGGGCAAGGAAGTCGGTCGGAATGCTGCTCACCAAGCCCAGAATACGTATGGGCACGGCATTCTTTGCGCTGGTGGCTGCGACGGGGGTCAGTGGGGGCTGCGCATCGGCGCACCCGGGGAACAATACTCATCAACCGCACAAGCCCATTCCGCCGCGGCAGGTAATTGTTGTCGCGCCGGTTCTGAACCTCAGCAACTCAACCGAGTTTGACACGCTGAAGGTGACCGACGCCGTGGCCTCTGAGGCGGTCGGATTCCCAGGCATTGGGGTGGTGCCGGTCAATCTCGTGCTCGCGGCGCTTGCCGAACGAGGCACAACGCGTGTTGAGAGCCCGGCTGAAGCTGTGGAATTGGCTCGACGGTTTGGCGCGCAAGCCACGCTGGTGACAGCAGTTACGGAGTATCGGCCATACGACCCGCCGGTAGTCGGGTTGATCATGCAGTGGTACGCCGTTCCTGACGCGCCGCTGTCGGCCGACGGACAAACGGCGTTACGCCCGGATTCCAACGCATGCGAAACCGCGGCGGCGTTATCGGTCATTCCGACGGGGCCGCAGACTCAGCTCCAGAGGGTGTTCGATGCCGCTCACGAAGAAGTACGTGACGAGGTCAAGAGCTTTGCCCGCCGGCGCGACGGACACTTGAGTCCGTACGGCTGGCAGCGGTACATAAAATCGCAGGAACTCTACGTTCGCTACTGTTGCTGGTCCCTGATCAGATCGATATTAGCTGTAGAAAAGTCTGAATGGGCGGTTTCTGCAGCCGAGGCGCGGCTATGAACAGGTTGCGCAGATCGATAGTACTGGTCAAGGGCCGGGAGCGTTTCGTTTTTCGTTACGCGGAGGGGCGTGAAGCCGAGCTTGTGACCGCGCTGCTTGAGCTCGCAAACGACCCCGATAGCGCCTTTGACTGGCTAGACGCCGCGGCGATCAGCCTCCGATTGGGCCGGTCGATTGACTCGGAGACTGGTTGCGTCCGTGACGATAGATCGAGAGAAGCACCATGCAGAACGATGTTGTAGTACAGCAAAACTGGGGACCGCACGCCGGAAGCGATGGCAGCACTATGGACGAACAAGCAAGTCTGATTCAGCAGTTCATCAACTACCTCCGTGCCGAACGGCACTTCTCGCCACACACTTCCAAGTGTTACACGGCGGATCTGGCCCAGTTTTGCCAGTATTTGGTCGGTCAGAAGTGCGCGCCGCACGACGTCAGCACCGGCGGCAACAACGGCCCGGCGGAGCGGCTTCCGGCCACGGCAGAAATCGGCGGCGAGGCCATGAACCGGCGTTTGCTGGAAGTGGACACCGACGTTGTACGTGGGTTTCTCTCCGAGCTGCGCGAGAAGAATTACTGCAAGAGCACCGTGGCGCGCAAACTCGCGACGCTGCGCAGCTTCTACAAATTCCTGGTGCGGCGGGCCTACTTGTCCAGCAATCCGGTGGCGCCCATCCGCACTCCCAAGCAGGACAAGCGTTTGCCCAAGTGCTTGGAGATCGAACAGATCGAGCGACTCTTGTCCAATCCGGACACCACGACGCTGCTGGGGGCGCGCGACCGAGCCATGCTGGAGACGCTCTATTCGACCGGCCTGCGCGTGAGCGAACTGGTAGCTTTGGATGTATCCGACGTGCTGCTGGACACGAGCGTGATCCGCGTGCGCGGCAAGGGCAAGAAGCAGCGCATGATTCCACTCGGCCCCGGGGCGGTGCAGGCCATCCTGCACTTCCTCGACATGCGGCGCAACGATTCGCGCTCCGGGAACTTCGACGCCGAGGCGCTGTTCATCAACAAGCACGGCCGGCGGCTAAGCACGCGCAGCGTTCGCCGTAAGCTGGACAAATATCTGCTGGAGGCGGGACTGGATCTGTCCGTCAGCCCGCACACGCTGCGGCACAGTTTCGCCACGCATATGCTGCGGCGCGGGGCGGACCTGCGAAGCGTGCAGGAAATGCTCGGCCACCAGAGCCTGAGCACGACCCAGATTTACACGCACCTGAGTGGCGAGCGGGTCCGCAAAACCTACGACGAAGCGCACCCGCGGGCGTAAACCGCTTTGGAAATGCGATTAGGCCCGGCTCCGTCCGGCCGACGAAAGCGTCGGCCGCCACGGGGCTGGGCCTTTTCATGCGCTGCGCGTAGTTAGCCGCCCAACTGGCTGACCATGAACCGGAACGCGTCGTTTACGCTCGTGCCGATCGGCACGATGGCTGTAAGGATCACTAACACGATCAGTGCCAGCAGGACCGCATATTCGGTAGCCGTCGGCCCGTCATCCTCCTGCCCAAACCGTCGCAGGGCAGCAATATGGCGTGGAGTAAACATGCGCATGCTCCGTGCGGAGGGGTAAACGGTCCGCAACCAAACCATACGATACGTTGCCGGGCCAGGGCAAAGAAATCTGAGGAGTTTCCGGGGTCGCCCGGCGGGGAGGCTACTGGGGCCCAGCATCGGTCCAGGCAGGGCCGGAAAAATCTCTCAGCTTTATCCAAGGCATGCGCCCGGAAACCGGCCGTTCGCGGCGCTTCGTTATATCGGCCCGGCCTGTCCAATCCGACCTGCCGCCGGCAGGCCTTCCGGCTGGCCGATTGCACAAATTCCAGGCTGGCACCATCATGACAATTGCGAAGGCGGCTCGCCGTACCCGAAACCGCCCTCAGGGAGACCACATGCTGATCGCCCAATGCCCGGCCTGCCACGCCCGCTACAAGGTACCCGATGAAGTCGCCGGCCGCCGCGCCAAGTGCAAGAAGTGCGGCCAGCCATTCCAGGTTCCAGAACCACCGCCCGATAGCGGCCGGCTCTCACTCACGGCCATTACTCCGCCAGGCGAAGGCTCCACCGTCCGTCTGCGAGTCGATAAACCGCAGCGCACCGCCAAGGCCGAGAAAGGCGTTCGCCTTCGCGGCGAGGCCGAGGAGAAGCAGGAGGCCGCGCCGGGCGTGTGGGGCCCATTCATACGCGACTTGGCAAGCTGCTTGTGGGCGCCAGTGCGGCCGGTGAACCTCCCCCCGTTCCTGATTGCCTGGTTCCTTCTGACGATCGCCAAGCCCGGGCTGTGGTCGTTTCTGATTTGTGCGCCGGTCGGCCTGGCGATCTGGGCGATTATCAACGGCTGGTACCTCTCGTTTCAGTTCAATACCGCCGTCAACGCGACTGACGGCAAGGCCGAGCTGCCGACGTTCACGTTCGGGTCCGGTTTCGTGGACGACGTGCTCGTGCCGCTGCTGAAGATGGTGCTGACACAACTGGGTGCGCTGCTCCCGGCCATAATCTACGTGGCGGCGGTGATACTGGCGCGCGGCGGTTCACTTGACTACGCGCAGGGAGTCGGGCCGGGCGTGGGGCCGCTCAACATATATCTCGCCGCTGTCGGCAGCGCAGATGGCGGCGCCGCGCCAATGGTCGCATTGGCTCTGCTGGCGGTAGGATTGACGGTGTGGCCGATATTGGTGCTGGCCACGGCGGTCGGAGGCGCGCCGGCGGCATTCCGCTTCGGAACGATGGCCCGGGGGCTCGTCCGCACGGTTCCAGCGTATGCGTTGGTGTTGCTCACCGTTTACGCCGCGGCGGCGGTTGGCATTGTGATGGGCATGGCGCTCGGCCGAAGCCTGCCGGACACCAGTGAGGCCAACGTCACTCGTATTGTGGTGTATCCGGCGCTTATCGCGCTGGCCGATGTGTACCTGACCATCATCGCCATGCGCGCCCTGGGGTTGTACTACCACCACTTCAAGCAGAAGCTGGCATTGGTGTGAAGGCCGGCTAGATTCCGGCTTTGTCCGTACGGGCCGACAGAACGATTCCGTCCAGCGGCGGGATTTCGACCGGCAGCGCGCCGTTGCTCACTTGCACCACGCGCGGCGTTCCATAGACGACGTTCCAATGCTCCGGCGAGCCGGCGGGCAGCGGTATGGCGATAATGCGGGACTCGTGCGAAGCGTTGATGGCCACCACGGCCTGCTCGCCTCCGTCGCCGCGCAGGAAGGCCCACACGTCGGCCTGGTCGTGGCACAGCAACGTCTCGAACGCCCCCGTCCGCAGCACCGGGTGCGCGTTGCGCAGCGCAATAATCCGCCGGTAATGCTCGAGCTGCTCGTCCATCACATGGTTCTCCTCGGGCCGCTCGTACGGCTCGAGGTCTTTCCATAACATCGGCTTGCGGCAGGTCGGGTCGGCCGCGCCCCACATGCCGACTTCGTCGCCGTAGTAGATCATTGGCGCGCCGATGTACGTCATCTGGATGAACGCCGCCAGCCGCGCCCGCGCGTACGCATCAGCCGAGGGCTTGGCGTTGTTGTAGTGCACGCCTTCCGCCTGCGGACGGTTCAGCTCGTTGTACGGCCGGTCGGGATTGAACGCCATCGACGCGAGGCGGTCGGTGTCATGACTGTTCATCAAATTCTGGACGACGCGCGTGATGGCTGGCGGATACGCCTGCCGCAGTTCCGCCAGGCGGCGATCGAACTCGTGTACCGAAATCTTCTGCCGCCGGTCGAAGACCCAGGCCACCACCGCCCGCGCGAACTCGTAATTCATCGCCGCATCGAACGAGCGCCCGTCGAGCCACTCATCCGCCCGTCGCCACAGCTCGCCGGTAATGTACGCCTGCGGGTTGATGGAACGCACGAACGGGCACCACTCCAGCCAGAAGGGCAGCGGCACCTCGTTGGGCACGTCGAGGCGCCAGCCGTCGATGCCCGCGCTGACGTCGCCGTCCGGGGCCATCCAGCGTCGCGTAATGTCGAATATGTGCTGCCTTACCTCAGGCGCGGCGTAGCCCTCCGGCGCTTTCTTGAATACCGGCAACTCCGCATGGTCCCACCAGCCACGGTAACTCAGTGGTCCCCAGAGTGTGATGTCGAACCAGCGCGCGTAACGTGATGCCGTGCGTTTGGCCACCACGTCCTGAAAGGCCGGATGGGCGGTGCCGACGTGATTGAACACGCCGTCGATGATTACGCGGAACCCCATGCTGTGAGCCACGCGCAGGAATTTGAGGAAGCGCCGATCGGACTCGGTCCACTGCCAGGTGGACGGATCGAGCAAATCCTCCTGTGCGGCCACCTTGTCGTAATCGCCTTTGGTCCCAAAGTGGTCGTCAATGTGGATGTAGCTGGTCTGGTTGTATTTGTGGTACGAAGCCGCCTTGAAAATTGGCGTCAGGTAGAGCGCGTTCACACCCAAATCGCGCAGATAGGGTAGCTGCCGCTCCAGCCCGTCCAGGTCGCCGCCGTAATAGCGGCGGTAGGCCGATTCGTAGAACTCGCGGCCGTGCCGGCCTTCCCATGGCGAGGGCGTGAACCATTCGCTGGTCCAAGGGCGCACGCGGTCGGGGTCGTTGTCCGGATTACCGTTCCGGAAGCGGTCCAGCATGATCTGATACCAGATTGCGTGCTGGGCCCATTCCGGCGGCTGGAATTTGGCCGGTGCGGGGGCAGGGGCGCTGGCCGGAACCGCTGTCGCCGCCGCCGTATGGGCTGGCGTCGGCGGATGGGCCGGCGGTGGCGCAGTTGCGGCAGGCCGGTCGGCCACGGGAGGCGGCGACGCGGCGTTCAGCGAGGCCGGGCTCTGCTCAGTTCCGGTACCAAGGGCGTCCGATATTCGCGTTGCGCCGTCCGCTGGCGCGCCATCTTCAGGCCGTCGGGGCGTTATGCGTCCGGTTGGCTCTGTGGGGCGTTTGGCTGGTTGGCGTTCCGACCCGAAACTCGGTTCTGTCACGTGACCCACAAGTGCTCCTGAATTGCCCGTCGGCCGGCAAAGGGTTCATCTTGCACGAATCGGCGTAAGCGGTCCAGCGGTCAACCGGAAGCATTTCTGGGATTGTGCTCTGACGGGTTCCCGCCACCACGGGAGACGAGCTGCGGCGAGGCGCGGCGGCGCGCGCCATTTATTACAGGCGACCTAGCCCGCGCAGGTAACCGATCGACTCGGCCATGCGATCGCAAACGAGGCGTTCAGTCTTTTCTTCGCCTTCGATGCCTTCTATTTCCAGCGTGCACGGTCCCGTAAAGCCGGCCTGGTCCAGAACTTCGAACACGCCGCGGAAGTTTACGATACCGCGGCCCAGGGCGGGAAAATGCCAGGAGCGGAAGCCGCCATCGGTATCTTTGAGATGGACCGACGCGACGAATGGCAGCATGCGCCGGAGTTCCTCCACGGCATCGACGCCGTGGTTGTAGAAATAGACGTTCGCCGTATCGAAGTTCACGCGCACGTGGGCGTGGTCGACGCCTTCCATCGTCTGGCGTGCAACCTGGGCGTTGGTGACCAGGTCAGGGTGGGTTTCAAGCGCGAGCGTGACGCCCTGGCGGGCCGCCAAATCGCCGGCGGCTCGCAGGCGGTCGTACACGGTTCCCAGCGGAGTGTGGCCCGCCTTTACCGACAGGAACAGCAAGCGCACGCCGAACAGGTTGCACGTTTGCAACTGCGGCTTGAGTTGGCCGGGCACGTCGTCTCGCGCAACGTCAAACTCCCCCTGGAGGCTGCTGATCTGCAGGTTGCGACGGCCGAGCTCGGCCGCAACCGCGCGGGCCGCCTCCACCGGGATTTCGACAAAACGGATTCCCAGCCCGGCCAGATGGTCATAAGCCAAGTAACCGAAGGGGGCGTAGCTGGCCGGACGGCATGCAATCCAGCTTCGTAGCATAGGTCACCCGCTGGCAAAGTTATGGCACACCGGCAATGACATGAGGGCCTGAAGCCGGCGGCACAGCAGCAGGCGCTTTGCGCAGTTTCGTGGCAGTCTTTTGCGCAGTTTCGCGGCGGTCCTGAACCGCAATCCCCACGTCACGCCAACATCGGCCGACACATCACGCCCGGCATCGGCCGGCGCAATTCGCCGCCAGCGACGCCGAAGGAACAGCCCAACCACACATCACGCCAGCATCGGCCGGTCCCGCGACTAGTCCATAATCCGGGCGATTATGTAAATCACGCCGCCCGCCGTGATGGTGCTCGCGATGCCGGTGACGACCGTCGCCGCATCGGTGCAGCTTGGAACTTGGAGCAAGGCGGCGCCGCACGCAAGGACGGCCGCCCATTTTTGCCAGTTGCGAATCAGCATGTCGGAATCCTTCTCGTTCTCCACGCGGGATTGCTGAAGCGCGCCGGCACCCGCCCGCGCGTCTCGAGGCTTCACCGCGCCGAGCGTGGACTATGCCCCGATTCGCGCCTCTCGTCAACAGCCCGGCGTCGCCGGCGCGGGGGCGGAGCAGAGCCGGGGCGACACGCCCCGGCTCTGATCTGCGCGTGCGTCAACGCCGCATCAGCGCGAACACGCCCCAGCCCAGGTATTCGCGCGTGTAAGCGGCATAGCGCTCGGGTTCCGAAGTCAGTTGGGCTCGCACTTCTTTTGCCATCTCGTCGTCAGGATTGGCTTCAAGCCAGCGGCGCATGGTTAGCCACTTGGCCGCCTCATACCTGTCCCAGCCGTCCTGGTCAGCCAGAACCATTTCAACGACGTCGTAGCCCAGGCGGCCGAAAGACGCGAGCAGTTCCGGAAGCATGAGAAAGTCAGAGATGGAGTGGGCAAAACACGCCTTGGCAACCTCTTCCGTCGGCGGCAACTGGCGCCAGTACGGCTCGCCGATGAGGATGATCCCGCCGCTGCGCAGGCTGCGCGCCAGAAGCTCGATCGTGCCGGCGAAGCCTCCGCCGATCCAGGTGGCGCCGACACAGGCTGCCACATCGACCTTCTCCTCAGAAACGTAGCCGGCCGCGTCGCCATGGATGAACTTGACGCGATCGGCGACGCCCAGTTCCTCCGCTCGGCGTTTGGCCTGCTCGGTGAACAACTGGCTCAGGTCGACGCCGGTGCCGGTGATGCCGTGATCGCGCGCCCAAGTGCACAGCATCTCGCCCGAACCGCTGCCGAGGTCGAGCACGCGGGCGCCCGGTTCCAGGCGCAGCGCCGCGCCGAGCGTGGCGAGCTTGTCGGGTGTGATCGGGTTGTGGATGCGGTGCGCACTCTCAGTGATGTTAAATATGCGTGGGATGTCCACTGTGGCAACTTTTCTTACGGGTGCGAATGGATTGGGTTACGGCTTAGCAAGTTATTATTTTCCAATTTGGCGCTCATTATCGCCGAAATGGTTGGTTTGACAACCTTGTTTGGCGATTCGGGAAGAGATTTCGAATGCCTCGTCCGCGCCCTTGGAATGACTGAGCCGCACTGCGGTCAGAGCATTGGACCCGCAAGAAACGTTCGAGTTGCGTGGGCCGCGACGCCGCGCAGCCGCCGCCCGCTCCTGTTCACCTGTTCGCCTGCTCACCTGTCTTTGGGGACGGCGGGCGCGGCGATTTGTCAAAATCATCGCCACTTGCCCGACCATCGCCACGCCGGGCTTCTAGGGGAGACAGGCGTCAAAAACGACAAAGACTGACCCGCGGCGCGGCGCTTCGCAGCGCCGCGCCTTGAATCAGTCTGCCGTCTGTGTGGCCCGCAGCACGCCGCCGGCTGCGCGCCCGCTGGAGGCCGCTCGATTAAGGCTGCCGGCCGCCGCCGCCAGGCTGCTGACCGCCACCGCCAGGCTGCTGACCGCGCTCGCCGGTGTCGCCGGTGTCGCGCTGCTTAGTCGGTTCGGTGTAACCGGCCTGGCGCGTCCGGCCTTCCCAGTACGGCTGCACCTTGTAGAAGGCGAAAACGTTCTTCAGGAAGGCCGTGTCCGTAATGTTCGCCCAGTTATCCTCTTTGAAGGCCGGCGCGGTCTTCAGTTGTTCCTTGCTCATGTTCAGTACAAGGTGGGTCCGGTCGTCGCTGCCCTCAATGTGCAGCGCGCCCCAGGGGATGGCCACGTATTCGTCGTGGCGATCGACATGCCGGCCGGCCAGAGTGACGAACAGTATGTGGCCATTGTTAAGATCGATGACCACATTATCGACGTCGCCGATCTTGGTGCCGTCTGCACCGCGGATCTCGTCGTCTCGCAGCGTGCTGACCTTGAACCAATGGGCGCCGGCGGCCGCTTGACCACCTTCGCGCTCCACCTGGCCGGCTGTGCGCACCTGCTGCATGTACGCCGGCGGGCTTTCGCCGAATTCGCGGTAGACGCGCTCGACGAACGTCGCGAGGGCGAAATCGGGCCACTGGTCACTCTTGAACGCCGCCAGTTGTGCAGCCTGTAGCTTGTCCTTGGTGGTATTCAGCGTCACGTCTTTGGCGCCCGGTTCGAAGCTCAGCACGCTCCAGGGCAGCGCAATGTGCTCGCCGGCCCGGTCGATGCGCCGGCCTGACATGATCGCGAAGGGTATGGCCCCGTCATGCGGCAGCATTATCAAGTCATCGATTTCGCCGAGTTCAGTATTGTTGGCATCTCTGAGATGCTTGCCGATGAGGTCTTTGGCTTTATACCAGGCCGACGGCGGCTGGAGTTGACCAGCAGCGCCGGTCTGACGTTGGCCTGCCTGTCCCATCTGCTGACCGGTCTGCTGCTGACCGGTCTGTTGCTGTGCCCCGGGTTGCTGGGGCTGTCCCATTTGCGGCCGGTCGCCCGGCTGTTGCGGCTGTTTTGGGCGGTCGGGGGCTTGTGCCCAGGCCGCAGTGACAAAAATGATGGCACAAAGTGCCAGACTGGCGAACGTTCGGGTCATCGTGCTCTCCTTTTTGGGTCCGTAACCGGCGGTTCATTACAAGGGGTCGGCCGCCAAATACATACATAGCGCGGCAGTCCTGACAGTGGGCTGAGAAACGGCTGAAATAGGGTTCAAGCCCGGGCGAGGTTGTCCTAATTGTCCTAAATCAGCGTTATAAGCGGGCGTCGCCCAGATCAGGGCGGCGGCGATTGCTCTTCCACGAGCGGCCGGCGCAGGATTGCGAAGTGGGCCCCATAGACCCAGGCAGTAGCGAGTCCAGATCACAGGCAGGGAATCCGAGCCCGAAGCGTGAGCGCGGGCCGCTCGTAGGGTTTGGCGATCCGCCGGACGATCGGCCTCTCTCCGGCTAGTTACTCGTTAATCGAAGAGATAGGCGCTCGGGCTCAGCGGGGGCGCGGGCGGTCCAGCACCTGGCCGCGCCCTCACCTGATGCCCCCGCGCCGCAATGCGTCAGTGCATATCCTCTCGCCCTGGCACGCGATGCGCGAACGGGGGCCGATAACAACCGTGCGAGTGCGGTCTCATCCACTGGCGGTTCCAGGAAAACGCAGCTTTTGCTGAGACTGCAAAGGGACGGTACTATGTCCGCAGGACACACCAGACGCAGAGGGAGCGAGCCGGTCTTTGCTATCTGAAAGGCAAGTGTATGTCGGAAAATGAAGTTGCTGGTGGTCCGGACACGAATCCCGCGTGCGCAGCGAGCGGACCGGCTACGACGCCCGAAGACAACGAAAGAACAGCAAGCAGAGAGCGCCGTCGTCAGAACATGAAGGCGCTAACAGCCAGCGAGGCAGCAGACGCTCGGTCCTATATTGAAACAGAAGCCAGCCGCTTCGATGCCGAGAACCCGAACCTGCCCCCACCGCGCATCTACGACCTCGTTACCGTAAGGCAGATTAAGCGCCAGCCTTGGCTCATCGAGCACATTCTGCCCGCTTGCTCCCTTGGCTTGCTGTACGGCAAGGAAGGCACGGGCAAGTCATTCACTGCGCTGGATATCGCCGGTTCCGTCGCACTGGGCATTGACTTTTTAGGCCATCCCACGAGGCAAGGCCCGGTCGTCTACCTGACCGCCGAGGGCGCGAACGGCCTGGGTGCTCGTGTTGGGGGCTGGCTGCGCGATAAGGGGCTCGCGGGCCAAAACATCGATGACGGGCCGCTGTTCATCGTTCCAGAAGTGCTCCAGTTACACACCAAGTACGGGCAGGGCCGACTGATGCAGATTCTCCGGGACATCCTGCCAGATATTCCCACGCTGGTAATAATCGATCCACTGCAAAGCTACACCAGCGGAGCCGATGAAAACAGTATTAAAGATATAGGGCCGTATATATCGTTTATTAACGACATTCGGCACAAGTTCGGCTGCACCGTCCTGACGATTCACCATTCGAAGAAGAACGTGACGCCGGGGCAGTCTAACTCCGCGCGGGGCCATTCGAGCTTGCCGTGCGCGGCGGATACGATTGTCCTGGTTGATGGAAAGAACAACCGGTTCGAATTGGAATGCGAGAAACAGAAGGACGCGGACAAGTTTGACGACATTCCCTGCCAACTGGCGGTGGTTCCACTAGATAATGATGACTCGACGTGCGTGTTGAAACCCGACAGCAGCGGCGCGTCCATCGGCGAGCCTACCCCCAAGTCAGGACGCGGCCGGCCCAAGTCACGCGAGCGGGTGCTCCAGGTCCTCTGGCAGGCGGGACGCCCGCTATCTCACGGTGAATGGCTCACGACCGCGAAGGCTGCGCGCGTATCGAAGAGCAGCTTCAGCCGCGCTCTTCGGGAGTTGCTCGTGGAAGGCGCTGTCACGTGCGACGCGGACGGCAAGTACAAACCTGCCTTGAGGCTAACGGGCAACGAGAGCGAGCGCTCAATCGGCAATGAGGCCGGATAACTTGGTCTCAAAGCTGGTCTCATGCCCAGTTTGTGTACGATAATGTCGGCGATTTTGTCGTACCCAGCCGGATTTTTTGTTAGGCCCACTCCCCCCCTTTAGGGGGTGGGCCTTCAAAAAATGGCGGGCGACCGGAACCAGTCGCAGCAGAAGAATCATGCCGTATTCGGCCGGGTTTTTGCGAGGGAATTCATGGCTCAACTAGGTTATCATTGCACCGAGTTGGGCCGCAAAAGGCGGCTGTAGGTCCGATATTGGACCCGATTTTGCGCAAAAGCGCAATGCAAATCCCGCGAAAAGCACTTGACTGGGGG
>ERZ795052.4158-NODE-4158-length-15167-cov-4.941702_pt1 | contig 15167 bp, 5 predicted proteins | sample MGYA00375136_ERZ795052 | MGnify/ENA primary metagenome ERZ795052 (study PRJEB30181, sample SAMN05720156) | activated sludge metagenome | isolation source: Anaerobic digester | place: Japan | collected 2015-05-26 ... | reverse complement strand
TCAACGTTTCTGTATTTTGTGCCCTTATTGCCTATTGTAGTTTTTCCATCATAGGAAACAACGAACTCGTCATCATACTCCCAATCCGGATCGTTCTTATCCAATCCATACCCCAAATAGCATGAGGAGAGCGATTTTAATTCTATTCTAACAGGATTGATTTTTATATATGAGTCTGTTTGATAATTGCGCATGTGGTGTAAGTATACACGTTCACCGCCTGCTTTAATGATAAAAAGATTCCCAGAATAATAATCTGATCCTTCTTTGTTTCCTAGATATTCAACCCTGTCAAAATAAATAGGCCGGATTTGCTCTGATTGAATCTTATCAAAAAACATAGCACTGGTAACCTTTAGAATTTTATTTCTGAATCTAATATTCTTAACATTACCAAATACACAATTCAATTCAAAGAGCTCGATTTCTTTATGTAAGAAGCCCTTGCTCGGCAAAAAAATACGAATAATATAGTAATCTTCACTTAAAAAACAAACGTCGATCGTTTCATTCGATTGTCTCTGAAGAATCCTTTCATCCGCCACATTACCATTATCGCGTTTGATAATTTGCATTTTAAGCGTTGCATCTTCTTCGCCAATAAACGCATCTGGTGACCATTCTATTTTGTATTCTTCGCTTTTAACGTAAACAGGAGATGAAACAAACTTTTGCTTCAGGAAAATCTGTGCTATTTCAAACAACAAATCCCCCGACCTTAAAAATAAAGTTACATCATCGACGATGCTGTTATCCAGCGAATGGATTGTTTGCCCCACTTTGTATAGTCTTTTCCCATTAGCTTGCTCTATGGTATTCCCGTTACTAAAACCCACGATACAATCTTTATCAATAGGCATATCGATTTCCAGCATCGAAGAGTTGGTGATTTTTTTAAAAAAGAATGGTTTGCTCGGCTTTGTGTTCCATTCCCCATCATCAAATCGCCATCTCAATTTTGGTGGTATAAATATTATCTCGCCGTCATTAAAGGCAACTGTGTTTTCATCTTCCGAAGCGTCAAATACGGCTTCCACGCAAAATCGCATTGTCTTGAAAGTAAATTTGCCAGTGGAATCCGATCCGTAGTAAATGGGCTTATCGTATTCAATGGATATGTTGTCAAATTTTATGATATTGTCGGATTCTACTATATGGTTAGTACTATATTTGAAAACGGAAATACTGACAGCTTCGCCTGGTTCCGCCAACATGGAGACAATAAATCTCTTTTTTCCATTATAATCAATGACTCTGAAATCAGATAGCTTGAACACATTTGTTCCATGCCTAACGCCAAAGTCCGTAATTTCAGAGTCTTCGCTGATATCAAGGCAAAGATCCCCGTCGATTATTTTATAAACAACGCCGTCCTGCCTATAATATACATCGTGTCTTTCACTGACAGAAAAGAGAATCTCTCTCTTGGTCTTTTCAGTTTCAAAGAACACGATCTTATCTTTGGAGCGAACAACTTCGCCTTCTTCCGCAGTAAAGCTATATAGATTCTTCGTAATCCTATGAATATCACAAGGCAACTCCAAATCATTAATTTTGGGAGCAAAAATAAAATATGTTCCGGGCAGCAAACTTGATGAGCTTAACTCCTTATTCCCACTAAAAAGGATATAATCTCGATGTAGATTATTTGCAGATTGATATATGACCTTTGATCCATGGGTAATGTCTACAGAAATTTGCACATTTCCGTCCAACGGCAACTTTTCAAGGTCAAATTCCACTGTTTTTGTCGTTAAAATAATACCAGATCCGCGAGTCGGGATAGGTTTATTTTCTACTGTTTTACCGTTAACAATTAACTGAATATATGGTTCGTATTCATAATTATCAGAAAGTCGGAATGGAGAAACAATTAGTTTTACTGATCCATTATCAAGCACATACTTCGATTTAATCTGAGAATAATCGGTTGCAACATATTCTCTTTTGGCGATATTTCTTTCAACTTTTACACCAAACGACTGTTCTTTTAGATTCCACCATTCCCGTAGCAAAGTTTTTAAATAGGAATCGGTTTCTATTGGTTCACTATTCATTAAAGAGTGAATTACACAAAGGGATGTGTTCAATAATTCAATCAGCAATTCTGGTTGATCTATTGCTAACCCTTTAATACCTGCTCTAAAAGCATAAACATTGCTCGCGATGGATATGTCGTTTTCATCTGCTCCGAGATCAGAAAGCTTTTTCTGCAGACTACTAGCAATTAATTTAAGTATCGGGTCGTTGGGGGCATATTGTTGAAGAAGATCTTTGCAATAAATTTCCCAACACATGTCAAAAAAGGAAAAAACAGAGCTTTTCGGGGCAAATGCATGGCTGCAAACAGATGCGTAGTATCTTTTTGTAAAACAGTTCAACATGAAAAATCTGTTATCCCTGTTGAGCGAATCCATACACTTACAAATCTGTGTATATATTTTTCCTCTGATATCAGATTGAGACCCAAGAAGCTTCTTTGAAATGAACTCAAGCCACGCATCTTCATCCGAGCCCCATTCTTTTGTCAGTTCAACCAGTGCAATCAGAATAACTTCATATTCTGATCTCCTGATTGATTCTCCCCACTCGCTTCCAACGCGCCGAAGAATGGAACCAGCTTCATCATATATCAAGGATTTTTCCTCTTCGCTAAAAGACAAAGAGTTCCCAAGAAAATGATTGTTATAAACGGATTCAATTTTCAGCTTGATCTCATTTGTAAGCATTGTAATCTTTTCCTTTTGCGCAGTTCGTTTTTTTGAATGATTCCAAATTATACCGGCTCGCTCGGCAGAGAAACCATATTTGTGCATTTGCCGGTGTCGTTGAAATAATTCGTGCAACCATAAAACACGTTTCCGTTTTTCGGATTCATTTTTACGATCATGTAACCGTCCTTACATTTCGGACACTTGAAAATGTCGTGCTTATGGACTTTATCATTTGTCATGAAATCACAAATCTCCGGCTCGTTAGTACAGATCCAAAGCGACAACCCGTAATTCTTGTTAAACTCGTATTTCAACGGGAAACCGCAGACCGGGCAACGAAGATTAAACAAATCTACCGTTTCCATGTTAATGCCTTCTGCATGTGGAAGGTTGTAATCCTTAATCAATTCAACAAGGAAGCGCGACGGCTTGTTTTTGGGAGTTGCAATGTAAACGCGGTTTTTCGTTCTGGTCATTGCAACGTAGAATAGGCGCCGTTCCTCAGCAAAAGGCATACTCTTATCTTCGTGCATTACGAGCTTGATGATGGGGTCGTCTTCAATCTGACACGGAAATCCGAACTTTCCCTCAAACATGTTGATTAATATGACGTTATCATAACCGAGTCCCTTTGAGCTGTGCGCCGTCATGAACGTCAGGTTCGCATTCGGGTATTTTTCGGATTTTACTCGATTGTTCGGCAGCTCGCTGAAAGATCCGGTATTGAACAATTTATACATGTCGTAGCTATACCGACCAATCATAAGAATCGTCGATTTCTCTCCGAATTCAGCTATTATCTTACCAATAACGTTTTCTATCAAAGCTGCCAAAGCCTTCATGGGCTTAGTGCTGTCATCAAACGGTTCGATGACAATCGGGTTTTCAAGGTGTTTAGGCGAAATCAGCTGCTTACGAATTTGTGATGTGTTTTTCTGTACAAACCCGCCGGCTATATCAATCAATTCCTGCGAATTGCGATAGGTATGCGTGATTTTCAATTTCGTACCAGCGCCCATCAATTCAAGAAAATGCGTGAATAGCGTAATGTCGGATCCGGAAAAAGCGTAGATTGACTGCCAGTCGTCACCAACAGCGACGACCTTCGCTTTTGTGATTTCCGACAGCCGCTTTGTCAGATTGAAACGCTGTCTGGCGATATCCTGAAACTCATCAATAATTATGTATTTGTACGGTAGCTCGATGTTTTGCTGCTCAATCTCATGCAGATAGAAATGCGCATCGTTAATCATATCAGCAAAGTCTATTTCGTTCCTTTGCTTCAATGTGTCCTGGTAGTGGTGATAAACTTCTTCCGCGATATCAAGGAAGAGCAACGACCGGACATTATCTGTTTTGCTGCGCAAAATCTCAAAACCGCCTGCATCATAGCCTGTGGTCTTGTATTGCTCGATAAAGTTCATCATGAAATAGATGAGCTTGTAGATATACTTATCCTTGCCGGTTTCGACGATTTTTTTGTATACTTCCGTCAGGTCGCGGGGCTTGAGTACAAATCCTTCTTTTTCAAGCGCTTCACGCAAATGATCCATCAGCGGGCGTCTGTCATTATACAACGACCACGTTTCAATAAGCGTTGTCCTGCAGTTCTTATGAAGCTCCCGCTTGTCCCGTATGGATTTTTTGTATCTGCCGATCTGCTGCGGAGTGAAAATACTACTGTAACCGTTTTCCGTCAGTGCATAGTGTTCCAACCAAGCGACGTGCTCGCCCTGCGAAATGTAGAAATCAGGAGTGTATTTCTTGTTTTTTGACAACAGCGACTGCGGATAAACGCGCTCATATTCGTAATCAATTCCATTCAGATACAGGAAGTTTGCGATCTGAACTTCTTGAACAGAACGCAAGTATTCGCCGGTCAGCGTTTTTACACGCTTTGATCGTTGCTGTTCAACTTTTTTCACGTATTCGCCAAGTCCGCTTTTGAGCGTTTCATAATCTTGTGCCGCCTTGAAAATATGATACTGATTCATATTTTCAAACTTAAATACGTCTTCAGTCAAATCAAAGTAGTACCCGAGAAACCATACCAGATTTCTCATCAGTTGCTTGTTGTTAAAAATCGATTTTTCCAACATATCAAATATGATTTGATACGACGAAAAATTGATTTCCGGCGGCTCAACGGAAAACCGCTTAACGATCTCAAATGCAAAAGCGTGGAAGGTGCAAATCTTGGCTGGAATCCCAAGCCGAGAGTTTATTCTTTCGCGCAATTCGCCGATCGCCTTGTTTGTATAGGAAATGACGATGATTTCCTCCGGATTGATATGCTTTTTTTCGACGAGATATTTGACCTTCGCAGCCATCGTCGTTGTTTTACCTGCACCTGCACCGGCGACAAGAAGGCAGTAATCGTCATCAGTAATAACGGCACGACGCTGTTCTTCGTCCAGCTTGATATTTGGATCGATATCCTTGAGGATGCTGTCAAAATACGACGACTCCCGCGTTAAAGTCTCGTCGACATAGTTGGAATTATGCGTAGTTACGTCGTCGTCGATCGAATGCATCCGCAAAAGAAAGCGCTTCAAGGAATCAATATCTATATGCAGCTTTCCTGCGTTGTTGCATACGTACTGAAAAACCATTTTATTTTTCAGCGTTGTATAATACTTCCCGTAAACGGTTTTCAGATGCTCAAGTTCTCGGTGAGTGATATAGTGTCTCGCCGAAAACAGATCATTGTAATCGGAATCGAAGGAAATGAGAATATTGCTGATGTTGGAATAATCGACATCTTCGCCTTTGTTCTCGCTTTTTTGAACATTAAAGTATGACGAAGGAAGCCCGCAGTGCGGACACTTTTCAGCTTTATCACTTATTTGCTGCCCGCATTCCGGACATTTAATCAGCGACATTCAATTTCACCTCATTCCTAATTGATATATGCCAGTCACCGTGGACTTTTCATACTAAACCACATCACTCTGTGTCGACTATCTTCCTTTTCTCGTTGGGCCAAATCTCCAGCACTTCTTTTGTTAATAGCTTGGTTCTTGCAGAAATAGTCCCCTCGTTCCATCCCGGAAGTGTCGTTACATCGGTTGTTATGGAAATATTCCCGTACTTTTTCATTCCATCTTGGAATTTGCCGGCTATTGCCTTTCCATTTACCTTGTCAGAAAAAGCATAGTTGCGAAGCGTTTTATTTAGTGTCGATGTTAATAGCGTCATATTTCCAATTTCATATACTTTTCCTGCGCGGATTTTTTTCGCTTCATCGACATCAGTGATAACAGTGCCGTCTTCTTTATAAACTGGAAGAACAGAGACGTTCCAATACTCTTCCCATTTTTGAGGCATAATGTGTTCCAGCTCAAAGCGATAGTTCAATTTTACAGATGTCAGATCTGAATCGGGCACACGATGCCTGTATAGTTCAATCCAGAACAATACGAGTTTTGCTTTCGCGTTTGTCATCTTTTTTAGGGATTTTTCTATAATAGCGTCGTTTTGATCTTCTTCTGATAGCCTATCGTCAAAATCGAACTTACCCTGAAGCATCAAAACGCTGTCTTTATTGTAATTCTTTATTTTAGATGAATTTCCTGATATGTAATTTCTCATAACATATCTTTCAAGTTTGTTGAATTGCTCTAACTGTTGCTCTTCAGAATAATGCTTTAGCGCATTAAGAATATAAGCATCAAATGTAGTAACTTGCATTGCATCAAGGATCTGGAATAGCCGTAATTTTTGATCGTCAAAACCAAAAGCCGTACCGGGTTCGAAACTCATAAAGTTATCTTTATAAGTATCTGCATATCCGCAGAGTTCTGAAATGAACGATTTTATCTCTTCTTTTCCTTTGTTGCTCAGATATCGTTTGTAGCAATCAGAGAGATCGTCTATTCTGTTTTCTTGCGGATCATAAATACCTTTGATTATTGCAAAACAATGAAGAAATCTATCGATATTGGTGCGCGTGATTCGTCCAATAACTTTCTCTGCAAGCCACCGATTCAGCGTTTCCTCGTCTTTTTCGAAATGCTCGCCCCATGTCTTGTTATAAAAATCAATAATATCTTGTTCCACATTTCCGTCGATACTATAAACAATGCTTTGGTACAGTGCGTTTTTTATGATATCCGCGTTTGTCAGCTTTACACCGGCGCTGTTAATCGTATCAAAAATAGCCTGTTCGTTCTCAGAAGTAGTTAGTTCAATAACTACCAGTATATTACTTGTGTCATAGGTCAATTTTGCGATGATGCGATTTATTTCATCAGAGGTAGCTTTTTTCAAGCAGTTTCTAAAAGTGGCATAGCATCGCAAAATTTTGCAGTCTGCATCGTTTTCGTCTGTATTATCAAGACTTATGGATTCCCAAGTGTTTCGGCATTTACCGTTTATCACATCTGAATAACTCTCACTGTCAATTTTTGAACTAATAAGTTTTTGACTTCTTATTTTCTTCTTGCCTTCAGCGCTGCGTTCAGTTTTTACGTAAAACAAAAACTCTTCAAAATCATCGTCAACGCATATTTCATTAACATCATCTGAAGTATTGTTATCGCCGGACAAGTGGTCATTAAGTGCTCGAAGAAGTATCGTGAGGGTAGTGATTCTTTGCTGACCGTCGATTACAATTTTGTACGTGATATCGTCGCGCGAATATGTGTTGTCCGCTTTTAGAATAATAGAGCCTAGAAAACAATCCTTTTTATTTGAAACTAATTCGGTCCACAAATCTTGCCAGTTGTCTTCGTCCCACACGTAACCGCGCTGAAAGAAAGGTATTTTATATACCTTTTGCCCTTTTAGAAAACTTAACGGTCTTTCTTTCGCTTCCATAATGACTCCTCCTGTCACAAATTGTAAATGTAATGTATTATACTAATCGGAAAGACGGTGTGTTTCTGTTTTTGTTGCCGCTTGTTGCAGGTTATATGGGTCATTTTGAGAATTGCTTTTCCTATAGAACAATATATTTTACCTGCAACATCCTACAGCAATTCTATGTCGCTTCTAAGAAGGTCAGAGAGTTGAAAATGGTGCTCATTGTCGCCACTACGGGTTAAGCGTCAATGAACTTGATTGTGATAAAACATATATTTTCTTCATTGCTCTGGTCAACGCCACATAGAATTCCTTCGCCGTGAGTGGTGTTGACATGTCGATTATGACACAATCAAATTCAAGCCCCTTGGACAGCAAAGTCCGAGAAGAAAGGCATTTGAACCCTTGATATCGTTTCTGCAGTGTAGGATCCTTTCGTATATGCACCGCTGCCTCGTAGATAGAAATACCATGGTCTCTCGAGTATTTGACACTTCGAATCATTTCGCTGTGGAGCTCTTTTCGATAGCACTTAAAGTTCGGGTTTTTTTCAAACCAGTCAAGAGCACAAAGAACAGCCTCATGTTTGTCGATCGCCTGTATTTCACCAATGAGCTGACCAAATTCCATATTCTTTTTAATATGCCCGAAATCGAAACTGCCTTTTGCAAGTCTGTTTGTAAACGAGGTCAGCTCAGATTTCACCTTTGTTGAACACTTGCTTTCAAATTCAATTATCTCAAGCATCAGGTCTGTTCCAGACTTGTTTGAAAAAGAATCTGCATACTTGAACAAATCCTCACATTCCTGTTTTTCATCGAGTTGAAAGATATTTGGGTGCCTCAAGCAGAAATTCGTCTGCTGCGCTTCCCATTTTGTTAAATAAAGTACGGTTTTGTATTGCCTGAATTCTCCGAGCAACGAGTATACATTGAAGATTTGAGGATCAATTACACAAATACCGCCATTGCAGGATTCTATATCTAATGTGCATGGGTGCCCCATCAGAGCGGGCCACAGGGTGTTCCGGATATCATTAAGGTACTGCCCAAGAGCTGGATTGGATTCACTCCATCGCCAAGGGGAAGTATCCACCTTAACGACCGGGAAGCCGAGACGGTTCCAGTCAACCAACTGTTGGTCGTCAAAAGAAAAGATTCCTTGCAATGGATCTCCCAACACTCTAACGGGAAGATATTGACTCAGTACCATAAACATCTCATGGTGTGGCTGAATGCAATCTTGATATTCATCAACAATTATTCCCGAGTAACTATTCTGCAGGATTCTACCAGCCCAGTTGTGCTGGAATAATTGCTTTGCTCCGTCGTAAAACTGAGAATAATAGCGTCTGGCCTCATCTTTAGTTCTATAGGGAGATAGGGCTGTATCAACTGCTGAAGTATGGCAATACGCCATCCCCCACTTCGTACAAAAAGCAGCAATAGTTGAGATGGTATATTTATCTTTTGAAATACCCCGATGGTTGAGCCTTTTCTGCAGAGCATCAACACCTGCATGTGTATGAGTCAGCAAGAGCTGCCTGCCTCCTGCGTACTCGACCATGTCTACAATCATTTCGGTTTTACCATGTCCAGCTGGTGCAATAACAGCTGCAGTCTGCTGGGCAAAAATGGCCTCAAGTTCCTGCTTCTTCATTATTTAACACCCAATCAGCCAGATTCGTAATTACTTTTCTTAGAGTTGAATCAGTGGCCAGCGCATCAACGTTGCTCAAAACTATTTTTCCAAAATGCTCACCTAGCCCAATGCGCTTATACCAACATTTGTTCTTTGCGGCTGTGCCCAAGGCTTTCCGCTGTTCTTCGGTAAGGTCTGATACTGCTATACTGCCGTTGTCCTCTGTAAAAGGAATTCCTTCAGCAGATAGTTTTCCGGATATTTGGGCATAACCATATTCATCGACAGCTATTTGGATTACTTCTTGAATGGCAGACAATGGCATGTCCAGAAAACATTGTTCCTCAAGGGTATTGGGCTTGTCCCAATCAAATACCGGGATACCTTTTTCTCTCATCTGCCGTTTTTTGTCATCTTCGGTGTTTTTGTCTGAATCCATTAGGATACAAACATCATAGCCGCAATCATGAAGAATACCTGCACATTGACAAGTTGTCTCTCCATGACCATCTGCTGTGCTAACTCCCTTGAATGCCATACGGTAGTTCTTTGTGGAAGCAAGGAATCCGTCAAACGCCCGAATGAAACCTATTTCCGTACTCCCCTCGCAAACAATCAGTCGGCGGGAAAGAAAGGATTCAGCATTATGGCGGATCTGTGCTTGGATGGCATTATTCACTTTAGGGTTGTCACTCTTCAGAAATAGACCATCTGTTTTGCCGTCAACGGAATGTATAACCATTATCTCATCAATAGAACACTCGGCAACTGCAACGGAAGAATGTGTCGTCATCAAAATCTGACCGGCCGCACTCCTTTCGGAACGGAATTCATTAATCAGATTTCTCAAGCGGAATGGTTCAAGGCCATTTTCCACTTCATCAATTAGCAGAATCGCTTCGCCGGGTGCTGCGCCGATGTTTAACCCCATGGACAATAAGCGCTGGCTTCCAATGCCAAATTGGCTGAGTGGTGCATCACCGTCAAACAGCCCAACGGTTGACGCTAACGAACCGCCCTGAATCAGAAGTCGGCTTTTTATCTCATTGCCAAGATCAACACCGTATTTCCTGCCAATATCCGACAAGGTCGCGGAAACGCTATCCAGTGCACTGAGATCCGCTTTTTTTGCCACTTCTCGAACCGCTATGGTATATGCCTCGTTGAGTATTCCTTTGGAGTCAGCATACTTCTGAAGTACCGAATATTTCCCCCACGCCAGGTCTTTGGCTATATTACTGCCGATTGCACCTATAGAAAACTGTTTTCGGTCAACATGAGAAATGTTACGCGGTTCCTGTCGATTACAGATAATTTCCCACTTGGGCTCCAGTGATCCATCAATGCTCAGTTGGATCGTCAGACATAAGGGAAGATCATCTTTTGGCTCATCCTCTGTAGTTCTGTCGTATTTGACTCCTGGACGGCGAAGGTACATTCCAAATTTGTCTTCGGCTAGAAGTTTTTCAGGGAACTCCGCAATAGTGCCACGGATGATAATAGGGTTCTCAGTATTGCTCTTATAGAAATCTGTATCTGTGGCTGTAAGGTTCCACGTGGGCCAGAACACCCACTCGATTGCCTTAAGAAGGGTTGACTTTGTACTGTCACCGGCACCAATCAGACATATTATTCGCGAATCAAGCGGGAACGTAATATGGCATTCTCTAATGCCACGAAGGTTCTGGATTTCGATATCGGTGATTCTCATTTGCGCCCCTCCAAATTGCAAACTATAATCGAGTATATTACATATTTTTCATATCCATTTCAGCTAAATACTTCCGAACATGCCGTAGAATATCTTTCATACGATGCCAATGTTCTAATTTTGGCTTGTTGACGAAGCCTTCTTTTTGGCAAAGAACCGCAGTTTGGATCAAGGAACGTTTTGTACGGCTCGCTTTGGCAGATCACCTTCCATTCATCGGTCAACGCCTTCGTAGCTTCGACGACACTCAGATGTGTGTCATTTTCCGTATCAAATCTCGGAATAATCTTGTAAGGTAGTGTATGGATGTGTCTTTTCCCGAAACCGCCCTCAGGTTGAAAGTCTGAAATGGCTTCCCAAAGTGCAGGACTATTCAGCAGCCCCGAGATATAAATTGCCTCTTCTTCTGTCGAGGCAAGGTACCAGTATAGCGTCTGATCGATTACAAGGCGGCTTCTATCGTAGTTACGCAGATCTATATACGACGCACAAGGATTTGAGCCACTTGCACTCGAAAGAACCAGATAATCTCTCGTTGAGAAATTCTGCCTATACAGTTTCCCGTAGATGTTGATTGTATCGCTGAGAAAAGGAACCAGATCCTGCTCGACCGCTTCAGATATCTGCTGGAATACATACGCCGTGCTAGCATTTATTAGCGCGAGGTCAGCCGGCAGAAGCGGATTCCAGTTTCCCCGAACCTTTCTTCCGGGAATCAGTACCTTTGCGGGCTCTGCCATAATAAAGGGTGATAAATGTTTTGAGATATAGGCATTGAATATGAACTCATTGTCGAAGTCTTCGGCAACCAGATCATTGCAAAGGTTTTTCTTGCTTTCGTTTACCAAGTACCAAAGGTCGCCGGTACGTTCAATCGGAGTAATATTCCAGTTTCCATTTGGTCTTTGTGTGTAGGTATGAAAAAGTGCCGTTCTTGGGAAGAGATCACAGCCCTGTGCAAACCCAATCGAATCTCCAGAGATAACATCTGCCACTTCAACGTCTCCGCCCTTGTTAGTCCAGGCGCTTCGATTGCCTTGACGATTAAGGGTATAAGTGCAATCCTCGTATAAGCTTGAAGTCTCGTAAACGCGTCCAGAAACGGCTTCCGGCGTAGTACTGGTCTTTTCTCCAGATAGGACGATTGCTTTGTTCTTAAACGTATCGACTGGTAGCTCCCAAATTGAAGAAATTTTTGCCTCAAGCTCGGCATCTGAGGACAGGTATTTTTCTTTTCTGAATGGTTCGTGATTCAATCCGCTCATGAGGCTGGCAGGCATAATATAGCTAAAGTGTGCTCCGTCTTTAAGATAACGGTCGATAGAGCTAACGAGGAAGATCGTTGCAAGCTCCATATGCGGATGCGCCGCACCGAGAGGCTGAATAGAGTATTTTCTCGCGATATCTCGGAGAGCACTTTTATATGGATTGTCGGCAAGTTTACTCATGGCCATCCACGGCGGATTAGACACGATACAATTAAACTGCTGCTCTGTGAGCCCCGGTCTATAGCTATTGCTGATAATAAAGTGCCAAATACCATTCCTGCCTTGCCGCTGGAGACTTTCAAGCTGTAGAACCAGCTGCGTCGTAGTTTCAGCGAGTTCGGTTTTCTGATCTGGCTCGAGATCTATTCCGCTTTCCTGTCCGACTACGTCAATCAGAGCTTCGGATGTAATAGCGCCATTTCTGGCTTCTGGGGTTGCGGCCCTTGCCATCGCAAGCCGATAAACCTTTGAGATAAACGAATCAAACACCTTCCTATAACTTTGGGAAAAGAGGAAGGCCGGTATTCTGATCTGTTGCCGATTTAGCACAAGGATATAGTAATCTTCTCCCTGCATCGGCATTCTATGGGTGATCGGTGTCGCAACAAATAGAGAATCGGCATGATAAATTGGAACGGTGATACTTCCAGTATGGACGGGGAAAAGATCTCGCATTGACATGATCCAGTTTACCTTTGCAAGCATTACTGCAAGGGGGTCAATGTCAAAGCCCATTACTGCAGAGAAAACAATGATGTCTTTTTCCACATTGTAGCTATCTGCGTAAATAGCATATTTCTCCCGTACTGCCTTGATCGACTCGATGAGGAAAACACCTGAGCCGCAGCACATATCCATGATGCGCGGCACTTCGTCACCGAGCTTATCAATATTATAGTCGACGATATCTCTCGCAATCCAGTGTGGAGTAAACTCCTGTCCAAGCATTAAGCGATGCTCTCTATTGGCAAGTTGTGCGAGTAATCTTCCGAAAATATCCTGTTCTCCGAGCCGAGAAAAGTCGTATGCTCTAAGCCGGTTTTGAATCTCTCGGGCACACGGAATAAAGCATTCAACGTATGGAGTATCATTGAGCCAACCAAAATAGTCGTAATCAACGAAATTATAAATGTTCTGCCTCGAAAAGTATTTGCCGTCGAGAATTGCTCGAATTTCATCATCTGTGCTAATAATGGCACTTCCTGCCAGAATGTTTACACAGAGAACTTTTGCTACCGTTACGAGATAGAATTCGCTGACATAGGTCTCTTGAGAAAACGAACCGTAATCTGATACGCCAAGATAAGCAATAAAGTTCTGCCAGACCTGCTTGATCAAATTCGCATAATCCGGTTTTTCATTCATTGCCCTTTGAATTGTTTCAGAGATCACGTCTATCGTTTCTCGATAGAAGCTACTCTCGACACCGAAGTCGGTAGCAAGTGTTTTAGCATTTAAGAGCCTTGATTCGTCTCTCGCCATGAACTGCTCGATAAATTGCTCGAAGCGAGTGTATTCGTCATCCGTTCCGATTGAAAGATCGACAAATGCGATTTGTTCGAGTTCGACATTATCTGGACCAAGTAGCTGTCCATCCACCAGTTCGCCAATAATCCGAACTTTATATCCATACCAACGGACGGTGTCAGATAATACACCAAGCACTTCGGCCTCAGGTATGCCAATATTGCAAAGTGCAGCAGAGTATTCTTTTACTTGATGATATCCTTCAGCAAATATACCTTGGATCGTCAGATTCTTTTCATATTCTATGGCAGTTTTCCCAACTACAGCATCGACAAACCCGTCCCGATTCCCTCGTGTAGAAGAAAAATGGACGTGCTCTTCCGTTCCTTGCATGTGTGCCTGCACCCACCAAGGATATTCTGGAAAAATACTTATGAGTCGGGAAGAAAGATAGTGTCTGATTCTATCCTCGACTGATCCTTCATTGATAAGCGCCTGGGCATGTACGGCAAAGTCTCGTAGTTGATCTCTATTCATTATCTTGTGCTCCGTTCTTTATATTTCTGCATGAGTAATTGCCGCATCAGGGCTGTAACTGTATTATCATTAAACGCAGTCTCTACGATACCATCTATTGTATCTTGTACTTTCTTTGTCATTTTTCTATCGATAACAAGTACTGACCCGGCTTTCTCAAGTTCGTCAAGCTTTTCCTTTGGGAGTTTTGGAAGTAATAATCTCTTGAGATGGCTCGCTTCTACTTTAAGTGCGCCACCACCCATCACTGTACAGATCAATTCTAAAGACAGCTTACTCCAAGTTGAATTCAAGATTGCAAAGGCAATCAAAACGTTTCTTTTATCCTTGCCCCATAGCGTTACCATGTTAGCATCTATTGCAATAGGCGTTTCTGCGCTTTGCTGGACATACAAGCACTCAATTGTGGTTGCAGAAACCCTCGTGAGACAAAGATTTGGGAGATGCCTAACTGCCATTTTTGGAAGTCTGAACCATTCTCGAACGATATTTAACCCATCCGTTTTTTCATTAGGCTTAACAGCACTAAAATCTTTGAATCGACGACCTTTCCCATCACGGTATTCTTCGGCTCTAACGATATATTCTTTGAGTTGCCCGCGAATGTCTCCTTGAGGATAAAGAACACCAGTGACAAGTTTGTCCGGGGAAACGATCAAACCGTCGATTTCTCCCCGGTTTTGTAGCGTCAGAAGAATATCGTCTCTATAGAAATTATATTCTTTTCCGCCTTGATCCCAAGCCTTACTACGAACGGTTAACATTTCGCCCTTATCTCGCTTCAGTGAGACATAGAAGAAATCGTTAGCACCCGTTCGGAGCCCTTGCCCACAATCGATTCCCAAGTCGGCCAGAGAAATATAATCGACGTCGTTGTTTACGACAATTTCCTTTAGCTCATGCGGAAGCTCTGTCTTATTAGTAAAGAATGAGCAATCAGCTGAATCTGTCCATTTTTTGGCATCTTTTGCAATAGCAAGCTGTGGGAAAAGTGAAATAGTTGGTTGAAAATAATCTCTATCTACC
>ERZ795052.4152-NODE-4152-length-15181-cov-14.431641_pt1 | contig 15181 bp, 17 predicted proteins | sample MGYA00375136_ERZ795052 | MGnify/ENA primary metagenome ERZ795052 (study PRJEB30181, sample SAMN05720156) | activated sludge metagenome | isolation source: Anaerobic digester | place: Japan | collected 2015-05-26 ... | reverse complement strand
TGTCCATCCTGATATTCCGTCATCTGCATTTGAAAGCGTGTTAATTTTACTGCGAGCGGTAACGTAAAGATTTTCAGTCTGAATTGTTCGTGCCGCTATTTTGTCGTGTGTCACCGCACCAGTTGCGAGCTGAGCGTTTTTTACTGCACCTGAAACGATGTCTCTTGCACTTGTCGGCTTGCATACAACGATAAACGGTGTAGTGTATGCAGTTTCCTGTTTTGTTTGTTTGTGATACAGCGCAGCGCGATACCAGTATTCGGTGTCTACTGGTACGTCGCTCGCTTGCCCGGTCAACGGGAGCACCTGCCGATACGCTTCAAAAATCAACGCGGTATATTCGCCGGGACCTTTATATGACGATTCATCAATCCACGCGAGGGAGCTATCCCCCAGCTCGTTCCAGTTCGCGCCGGAGTTTTTAGATATCTGTACGCGAAATTCATAGTCTCCGTAAAAATCATTTTCCTTGTATAATTGAATGTCAACAGATCGTCCGCTCGCCTTTGCATGAATAGCCGGAACCGACATTATCCATGTTTTATAGTGCGTTGTATTTATTGCGCTCGTTCTCCAGTCAACAGAGGTTATACCATAAATGTTCTCTGCCTTCACGCGGACTCGCCAAGTCGAGAAATGATCCGCTTCCGGATATCCGTCAGTGGATCGATTGAATGAATACGCAGCAGTATTACTATTTGGCTCAGCGATAACGGTCCAATCTGTACCACCGTTCTTTGTGAGTTCTACGATAAACCGCTTGATGTCGTTCTTGATTCCAGCTCCGGACCAAGCCCAAGCAATTTCGATAGTATTCTGTGTGGCAACGGCCTGTACTGATGAAATCGTGTCCGGGATCCATGTTTCGTCACCGACAACGGCAACACCAGAAATTGCCTCCGCGATATCTTCGAGCGTTGCGTAATTGTCCTGGGAATCACTGGTCGTATCAATATTCGGCGGAGATAGCCGAGAATCAAATGCAGGTATTGGATCCGTGTCTGCGTTATAAATTGCAGGATCATACGGAACGAGAGTCAGCTCAAAAGTCTGGTCATCGAACTGTTTTTTCCCGACCAAAATGGCATCAATCGTAATTTTCGAGTATTCCCCGAATGCGACAATGTCACCCTCTTGCGGTATCCATGCCGTAGGTGTTGAAAACTGCAGTTCGTTTGTATAGTTCTCCGTGTTGATTACTTGAGCGGTTTCTACAACCGGGTTGCTTATTCCGTCACTTCGGACGATTTTCACACCGTATGTTTTCCCGGCTTCGAACTGAAAATATGAATCGCAATGAATCGCAACAGCCTGTCCACCGGTTACAAGTACGCTGGTAATAATCCCACCTGAATCACGACCTACGAGTATAGTGTCGTCCTGAATCTCAACCAGTGATCCATACGGTATGCCGTGGCCCTCGGGTCCGACTTTACGGATCCAGCGTTCCGGCCTGAGAATCATGCAGGCAAGAAGATATCTACAGTATCGATACGCATGAGCCCGAAGAGTGATAAACGGTACCTGAATGGGCATGATATCCATGTCCGAATCGGATTCAGATTTACCGTCCTGCATCACATAGAGCTCATTTATCTGCCAGCCGTCAGCCTCATCTGTGAACGTGATTTTGATACCGTCTGGTATTTCATCAAAGTTTTTGTGATTTGTGGCTTCGATAGTGTTCTGCTGGTTGAGAACAGTTACCGGATATGCCCGCGGTTCGTCGATGAGGATGCTGCGCTTGTTGTCCTTGACTATAAGCGTCGCCCGACATGCGCTCAGGATGTTCGAGACGACTTCCTGCAACTGCTTCTGGGTAGTGACAACTCCGTTTGCAGTGAAACCCTTTGTGTTACAGAAGCTCCAAAAATGCGCGAATGAAGACAAATCAATCTCTGCGTCTGAATACACCCGTTTCCCGAGCCAGCCGCTTTGCATTGCAAGAAGTACCAACGATGCCGGGTTGTTCGTCGGGTTCCGGAGTGTCATGTTTGCAGATTTTGACACCCAGGATGATCCATTCCACGTTCTCGCAAACGATGAGAAGACCGCATTCATCGAGTCCAGGGTTCCGCGGAGCTCGTCGTCGGCCTTGACCGAGATTGCCATTCGGCAGGTTTTTATCCGGAGCTTTTCAGGAACGGGTCGTTGTATAACGTAGGAACCAGCGGAATCTGATGCCTTCTTGTCATAACACCACGTCCTGATCGCGGTCCAGTACAGAGAGTCCTGGGTTCGCGCATCGTTTTTGTTCGGGTTCAGCCGGCGGAGACGGATTTCATATACATCAGGAGCCTCTGCAGAATATGTCAGTGTTTTGGTTGAGACAAAACGCATGCCCTTTGTTTTCCGACGAGTGATTTTGGAACAAGCAAGCACCTCTGTTACGCCGCTTGTTTTTTTGTTTGTATATGTGCTTGATTCAGCACCGGTGAAAGTAGGAAGGTCTAGCCATTCTGATGAAGTCCCGTTGATTCTACGATACTGGGCCTGGATGTAGACAGAGGCATCTACCTTGTCACCATTTTTGTTGTACCCAATAAGAGCCGGGAGATATATTTCAACTTCTAGCTTCTGCGCATAACGAGATGAGAAGCGGATCGGCTCATTTCTTATATGAACCCCATCAACTTCGGCGCAGTGCAATTCGATACTGAGCGCTTCTTCAACGACCTTCTGCGGGAATAATTGAAGCTCTTCTGTTTGTCGCACCTCAATCTGAAGTCCATTATCAACAAAATCTGGATCGGTTGCGAGGATACCGTCAATGATTTCTTCGTCATTTGCGGATGCAAGTAGATCGCCAAATTTCACATCTTTTGGAATAACTCCGGTATATCCGACCATGTACGCGCATTTGTATATTTGATCCTCACCATCTTCACCGGAGATCTGAGTATACCCGTTCCCGATTTTATACGGAGCAAAAAGATGCGTCCCAAGAATAAACGGTACAGGCTGGTCAAGCGCTGATTTATTCTTTGCACCACGCAATTGCGGAATCTTTTCAACATCACTATATGAGTCTTCGCCAGCATCCCCAAGCAACCATGACCGAAGGCCATCAGCGATATGCTCGTGGATGTGCTTCCCGGTAAAAGCATTTACAACAGCATCGGTGACAACATACGCTCCTATCGCGATAATCCCAATCACGAGGGCTGTTGCATCAGGGAATTCACGAATGAGACAGACATCATCATCCTGAAGGATGAAGTTTTCATCCCTTTTGAAGCCGTTTACATAGACAACCGAAGCCTCAGGATTAAACCTGACGTATTCCTTGACCGCGAGTCCTGCTTCTTTGATAAGTTGTTCGTGTTCGTCGGAAAACCAATTGCGGAAAACTGTGATCGTTACCATGTGTAGAACCCCTCGATTCGCTTTGACCAGGACGACAGGTCTTCTATACGTACTCCATAACGTCCGCAGTGAATAAACTGAAAAGCATCAACACAAACGCCTACATGACGCGGAAGACCAGCAACAAAGAAAACAACAGCGACTCCCTCTTTCGGTTCACCTATCTTCTCTGCGTGAACCAATGCCTTTCTCGTATGAACAAGTCTCGCTTCGAGTTCTGCGGTTAGCTCGTCATAAAGAAAATCCGGAAATTCCTTGCCGTACCGACGCATAACCTCGATAAAGCAACCATAGCAATCGTAATTGTCAGGGCCACGGCCGCCTGTTTTATATGGTTTTCCGAGCATGTCCCTGATATCAATCATGTCGCACACCCCGGGCAGCTTAGGGCCGTCATAATGTCGACCGGCACGACAACAGACATCCGATCATCGAAGATCATCTGCCATGTTGCATACACTCCGCTCCATGTTACGTTTGTGAGTACGAACGTGAATTCCTCTATGGGGTCAATCTCCAGGACCCCCTCATCGTCAAACGCAAATGCCGCAACCGCAGTAGCAGTGGCCCTGCTCTGTAACGTCCGAATTACCTCGATGACTTCCTGGGTGATACAGCTGATCGTCAGCGTTGCGTTGCCGTATTTCCCGTCCCGCATCTCCGGCGGAGTAAACTTGAAGCTCGCAGCTCGGTAGGTTTCTCCGTTGTACTCCAAGTCTGTTGGAGCATTGACGATTCTGATTACGCCATCTTCGAGATCAGCATGTTCAATTTCGAGAAAGACCGGGAGCATACCCTCAGTTGTGAGACGGAAGAGCTGTTGCATGGTTTTTGGTTTCATACAGACCTCCAAGTCATCGTGCACTTCACAGTGTCGCGGCCATATTGAGAATAGGCAGGAGGTGTGTAAATCTCATAAACAGAATTACCGGTTCCCGCAATTGTTGGAAATTGGAAATTGTGAAGACCGCGCTTAGTGATGAACTTGTACCATGCGTCGAATATGTTGTATTCATCCTTTGTGAAGATCATCACAACATTGAACACGTCCGGAACGCTGATAGATGCGAGTCTTTTTTTATCCTTACCGCTTCGCATCGTATCGCGATGAAGTCCATCCGTTGGACTCCATGTAGTGTCATTGAGAATCGTTTTATTAACGAGTGCGGGCCATTCAACTATCATCAGGATCCCCTCCGTATACCACCACGGCGGTTTTGCATCGCGTCAAAGGCAGTGTCGAGCTCACCACTGGCAATATCGCTCTGAACGATTTTCCGAATCATCGTGACGATTTGCGTACCATTTTGTGTTTCGCGTGTCTCTCGTTCGACTGTCACTGCATCCGAAGCATAGTTCTCAACAGTGAAGTTTATATTTACGCCCTGCGCACCGAGAGACCCTGGAGTCTTGGTTGCGATGAGATAGTCATCCGGTGCGGTTGTGATAACCTTCCCTCCGGGAGCAATGATTGCGTCCTGAACAGACTGAACATCAACTGAGTTGGCGTTGTAATTTCGGATGTATTCAGAGTAGTACTTTGTCTCTTCCCGTGTACGGTCGATGATCTTCTCAAGACGACTTATAAGTGATTCAAGCTCGTCACGCTCTGAGCCTCCTCTGTCTCCGGAATCATTAAGTGCGGCATTGAGATATCCCGCCCCTGCTCCAGCAATACCAGACATGGCCATAAGAGCAAGACCGGGAAGAAGTCCACCGGGAGAGATTGCAAGTTTGAACCCTGCCTGAAAGAGCATGGCAGGAACGTTTTGAAGAATGGATTGAAGCAGGGACCGACCGAACGCCTGTGCAGCATCACCGCCTTCGTAGAGCGCTTCTCCCATGTCCCAGAAAGCATCGAATGCAGCATTGGCAGCTAACTGTTTAAGCTGGTCACCAAGTCCTTTATAAATCTCTTTGAGCCGTTCAGCCTGCTCTTCTTCTCTGCGAACTTTTTCTTCTTCAAGCCATATATAATCAGACTCAGTTGCATTGATGTTAAACCCTGTAGAATTCCCAAAATCCCCAAGCGCAAACGGATTCTGCTGCATAAAACCAGGATCCTGTGCTGGTTGGTTAATCCAAGGGTTCGTGAATCCTTGCCGACCTTCTTTCTGAAGCTGTATCGAAACAAAGCCATTATTCAGCGCTTGTATCGTTGGCTCATCCGGTTTCCACATCCCGGACTTCAAAAGTACCTCAACGGCCTTCTTGACCTTATTTGCATACTCATCGTATACGTCAAGAACGCTTTCGCCGTACATCTGAGCCCAAGCGATTGCGCCGTTCATTTCTGTTTCGATGTTCTCGAGGTAGTCCGAAACAGCCTGTCTTCCGGTAGTAACTTCTTCAAGGCTGAGCGCTTTCTTCAGAACCTCTTGCCATTTTGCTGCTTCCTCAGCAGCTATTCTTGCTGCCTCAGCAAGCCTTTCAGCCTCTTCTTTTGCTTCACGCTCAGCAATCGTCCTTTCCTTTTCTTTTCGAGTTACTTCATCGAGCTTGTCTATCCAGGCGTTCCAATTTTTTAGTGCTTCCTGGTATCCTTCAGATTCCTGATAATGCTCACCACCGAGTTTCTTCCACTGTTGTACTTGTTTGAACCACATCGCAATCTGTAGGTTTGCAGCATATTCCCATGCTTCGAGAGAGGCATTATCGGGATCACTGAAAACAGCATCGTTAGCTTTCTTTCCGAATGTTATATGATCAAGCGCATTAGCCGCTGCATCAGCAACCGCGGTAATCGCGTCTAAGGCGTTTTTCTTGAAGTCAAGTAACCAAAGCTCACCAAACTTTGCAGCAAGATTTGTTATTGAATCCTGCATGGTCATTAATTTTCCCTGATAAGTATCTGCCGCAAGGCCCATGCCTTGATAGAACTTCCCACCTTCTGAAGTCATGCTCTTGAATGCAGCAGTTACAACTTCACCGGTAATTTGCCCAGTGGTTATCATGTTCTGTAAAGCTTCACCAGATTTACCGGTTACTTTTTCGAGCTCTGCATAGATCGGAAGATTTGCCTGAGCGAACTGCCGAATATCCATTGTCGATGCCTTACCAACAGAGAGAATCTGAGTGTAATTCATCATGATGCGGTTGAGTTTCTCTTGAGACCCACCGGCTGCATCACCGAGCATTTGCAAAGTGCTCTTGAGGTCTTCGGCAGCAACGCCTACGTTGAGCAATTGAATCCCGGTATCAGTGATACCCTCAATTCCAAAGGGAGTTTTCGCGGCAAATTCTTGTAGTTCTCGGAAAGTTTCATCGGCTTCTTTTGCACTGCCTGTGACAACGCGGAGCTGAGTTTTTATCATCTCCATATTGCCAGCTGCTTTGATAACAGAATCAGCGAATTTCAGGACAGCAAGATTTGCCGCACCCATTGCAAGAGTGCTGAGACTTGTTAATTCATTAAGAGTTCCAAAACTCTTTGCGGTAGATTTGTTTGCGTTTCCTACGCCTGTTGCGGCTTTTGCCGCATCTTCGGATTTCTTTTTGAAAATATCGAGATTACCGTTGGCAGAGACAATACCTTTGTCGTCGATTTCAAGTGTCAGTCTGCTTAATTCAGGCATTGTCACTCCCTCCGGTCTAGTTTCATTCGTTCGTCTGCCGCCCAGGCTTTCATGCGGAACAACAGATCAACTTCAAATAGTGTGAAATGAATCTCATGAAGCCGTTGATACCCTTCAATCGATTCAGGAGTTACGGTGGTATCGCACTCGTTGTAGATTGAGATAAACTCATTGAACAACCATGCGAAACAATCAGGCGGATCAAGAGGCATTAAGTGCTCAAACCGCCGGTACTCTTCGGTCCCTTCTTCTGGTTCTCCGAAGTCTTTAACGAACTCGTCGTAAACCTCGCGATTCACAACAAGCTTTCGATTATCTCCCTCACCTTCAAAGTGCGGATGATTCCGAAAGAAGAAGCGCCTTACTGCTTTTTCAAGCTCTTCTTCTCTTTGGATAAAAAATTGGCACGGTCCTCCGTATAGTTGTAGATGAAGTCCTGGAGCTCAGGAATTTCATTAAACAATTTGACGTACCCGGCCTGGGTAGCTTCGATTTTTTCTCCGCCGAGAGTGACATCCCCACCGCCTACGGCGCGCATGCCTTTGATCCGGAGACCTGTTCCCTGTTTTGAGCGTTCCTTCCAGTCGACTTCAGCACGTTCGTCTTTCGGAAGAGACGAAATTTCTTTTGCCATGGCTTTTGTGTACTTCTGGACCTCATCGGAGTCCTTTCCGACGACAAGAAATTCGACACCGATTTTCTCACCGAAAAGAACAGGTTCAACCCATACACCTTCGTTTGCGTTTTTCTGTGTCGCAAATCGATCAAGATTCATACATCACCTCGACTATTTGTTCCGAACTCATACGAGTACGGTCTTCTACAAAAGCTGATAATGAGGATAATCAACAAAATCCTCATCATCGTCACCGTCGAAGGCGGTCAGTCCATCGCCGTCCCAATCACCTCCCCAGGTAAATCCTTGCGCCGTGAAGGCATCCGCAATTTCTTTCCACCGTCCATCCGAAACAGGAGGCCAGACCGGTCGGCCGCTTTCCGCGGGAACAACATCAATCGCATTCCCCGTCTGGTGTGCACTTCTTCCAGTCCCGCCTTCACTGATTCTGGTACCGTCACAATTTGTCACGGTATAGGTGTTCTCTTTCGGAGAGAGCCGATATAGTCCGGCTTTCGCCCTTTCTTCATTGACTTCATCCAAAGGCTTTCGTCCCTGGCACCAGAGCGCATACTGTTCTTCCTTTGTCCGGAGTGTGCAGGTGATGGCATGCGGAACATGCTTTTTGAGCAGTTCCGCTATAGCCGCCGATGCCTTCGCACGAGCTTCTGGATTCAGATCAGTCAATTTCCGGCTCATTAATTTTGCTTCCACTTCGCATAGAGCTTCACATTCCCTTCGATGAGAATGGGATCGCCAACGGCGTAGTTAGTGCCGGTTCCAGCTGCAGTAGTATTCCAGCCAGAAAACGTGTAACCTGTCTTCACAAGCGACCCGGTATTCCCAGGTGCATACACCAGAGATCCTTCTTCCAGGTCTTCCTGGGTTGCAGGTTCGGTGCCGGAGGTTTCGCCGTTTCCGTCAAAAGTCAGATCATAGAGTGTCGGTGCTGTAGCAAGAGTTCTGGTGATCTTTACGACATCGGTTCCAAAGGCAGTGAAGGGATACTGCGGAGCGAGTTCGTCACGGGATCCGGCCGCGGTGCTGTGAGTGTCAAGCTTGGTGTTTGAGAGCTCGAACGTGTACTTGTTCCCGGCCGCATCTTCAACCTGAATTTCAAAGGTCAACTTGTCTCCAGCGACAGCGTGGTTGAACAGAACTTCATCGGTCAGGTATGCAGTGATCGAACCGTTCACATCGAACATCTTCTCGACGATCAACGCATCAGTCTGAAACAGTGCTCCGAGAGCTGTGAGATTGTTCTTGATCGTGATCTTGAACTCTTTCCCGTAAGTGAGCGCTGTACCGCCCATCTTGAGGAATCCCCTCCGGCTGGTGAACGGAGAGGTTGTCAACACTTTGGGAAGTGAAGAAAGACCGGATACCGGATTCGCGGTTTTGAGCTCCGGATCATCGATTCCCAGGAGATTGAAGGTTCCGGTGACAATCGCATTCACAGCGAAAGTGAGATCAATGGAGTCAACTTGGACGCCCTTGAAGAGCTGCCAGAGGGGATGATCCGCTTCTGAGAAGTGCTTCAAGATCCAGAACTTCTTTGCGATGTTTCCAGGCTCAAGTGTTGATACCTTCGGATCAGTGCTATCAACCTTCCAGTTTGACATCATAACCGCTGAAAGCAGTCGGTCAAAAGAGAGAGCTGAAAGTTCAAATTGCACTCCTCCTCCGTTTGTGGGTTGCCCGGGCATCGGTTCTGAGGCCGAACGGCCGGGAAGTAGTTCGCCGGACTGCATCAGTTCGGTTTTTCCTTCGAGACTGTCAGACTGGTTCCGGAGAACAAAAGCGACAGGTGTCGCGGGTATATTCGCGGTCATCTGTCCCGCATACAGTGTCCGGTTCGCGCCGGTTTTAGGTCGTGCCATAACAAACTCCTTTTAGTTCGCGATATCTGCGCGATATTCGATTCTTACCGGCAGCCGATAATGATCACTTTCTGTATCATCAGGACCGCAGTAAACCCGTTCTATTTCAATTCCGGAAAAAACTGTTCCTCGTTTGAAGTGATCGGCAATTGCGTTATATCTCGCATTGAGCATGTCCTTGCCGATGTTCAACGGCACACAGATAGTTATCTGGTATATCCCTACCCAGCGGTTCGGACTTCCCTCTCCCAGTGCAGCCTGGATCGGTGTCCCTGGGAGATGATCGACTTCGTACCATCCGCCAGATTTCGGCCGGGAGAACGCTTCATTCGGCCATGCAACGTTGCCGTCCTTGATGTACAGCTTCATGGTTTCGAGTTCGGTTCGGAATGAAGTTTCTATACATGAATTCGTCATTGCTTCACCTCATTGACGGAATCATTAAAAATTGCTCCCGACTCTGCCATGGTTATACCAACCATTCCCCGCGGTGCCTGTTTCGAAAAGCCGCCAACAGTTTTCCCCGTTGGACTGTTTGGTCCATACCCGCCGTATTCCAATTTTGAAATCGCCGGGCCATTATTCTGCAGGATGATTTTGTCACCTGCTCTGGCCTTATCGATCTGGCTCTTCCCTGTACTCAGAACGCGACCACCTTTCTGCAGGCCCGGATTGTACTCAAACGATTCCTGATTGATTGTCACTAACCAGTTCTGCCGGTGTGCTCCTGAATCAACGGGTGTTCTCTGGACAACCTTCGTAAAAAGCATAAGCGCAAACGTACGCTTCACGTCGAGCATGTCGCTCTTCTGCTTCTCAGCCCATTTATTAAGATCAAGGGTCCAGCCAGCCATCGTCACTTTCTCCCCAGCGCCTTGAATAGAACGCAAGTTTTCCCATCAGGGATAATCGCCTTACTTCCAGGCGCAACGGAGTATTCAACTTCATTGGTTGTTCCGGGATTAACGATAATCTTGTCAACGCCGACTTCAGGGATCCGTTTATCCTCGAACAAGCAAAGAATCCGGATGTCTCCGGTCTTGATAAGCTCTCCGTCAACCAGGCTTTCATTGATATCCGAAAGAACGCAGTATCCGGAATGACTTGTTGACGGAATCGTTGTGGTATCAGTTTTCGAATCATAGACAGGTTTTTGTCCCTTGATTGGCTTCCTGAGCGTGCAGAAGGTGCCTTCTTTCTTGAGCGTCTTAAGCGTGTTCTTCCGTTCGGATTCGTAGCTCATCCCCGGACCGCCTTTCCGACAACCATTCCGCCGGATGAAAATGAATAAAGCCCTTTCAAGAGCGAATTAACCGAATCGAATACTGAAGGCTTTCTCACGGTCGTTACTGTGTCTGCCTGGTACTCGGTTTCAAGCACGTCAGTCTTCTTCCGGATAATCTTTCCCCGCGGATCATCAACTTGGAAGAGGTCTTCAGATAACGAAAGAAAAGCCGCTTCCGCGACTGCTTTTTTGACTCCTGCAGGAACTCCGGTGATCTCGAAACCATCCCGATCAAAAACCGAAATGGTCTCGCCGTAGTCATCAACATCGTTCCTGGGCCACTGCAAGGCCTGCTCCTGTGTTGCTTTCCGACCGATCCAGTTGAATGTCGCATCGATGAACTCAGTTGCTTTAATCAGTGCCGCGGCCTTCTCGTCCTCCTTGAGTGAAAGCCATGCCGACCGTCCCCGCTGTTCGTTAAATGTGTCCGCGTTAATCACAGAGGTGTATGTGTTCGCGTCTGATTTGCCTGTGCCATCTTCGACAACAAGAACGATCGCCATTGGTTATTCCTCGTCTTGTGAGGCGATAACCGCCTCGGCTTCTTCGATGAGCGTAGAAAGTTTCTCAACGCTCATGAGCGGAATCTGGGAAGGAGCTGCTTTCACGGCCTTCGGATTGGCTTCCTTGAGGGAAAGTGCCTTCTCAACAAGAGCTTGCTTGGTGTCAGCCGGTTCTTCAGCTTCAGTCTGATCTTCCTCAGGTGTTTCATTTTCGGAAGAGTGTTGCTCCGATTCGATAACCGGATCCGGCTCGACATCGCCCTTGAGCATCTTCTCAAGAGCCTCGAGCCGTGATTCGATTAACCGTAAACGCTCCTCTTGTAAAGCGCCTTCAGGCAGTTTTATTCCCATTACTGCGCTCCCACCATGTACGAAATGATTGCGTCATCCTGCGGATCCGCGGAGAACGTGAAGATCACTCCACCGTCAACAGCTGCCGCAGAAACCCCGGTAACACCTCCGGATCCACCATTGAGAATGGACCAAGAAACATGATCGCCGAGTCGTACATCCTGCATGCCAGCGGTGACCTTGATCGCCGACCCAAGAGCAGCATCAGCTTCCGTAACGGCGTGCTTCCCGCCGGTCGTATGAGCCGCCGTGTCCGCGTCGTGAAGTTTGAATTTTGCCTTGATATCGTTCAGGCGGGTGATCGCTCCATAGAGTGTGGTAACTTCGCTGGTAGCTGCAAGAACCCGAGTGGTTCCCTTTCCCTTGTGGTAAGTCGGAGTTTCGGCTGCTGCGTCAGTGTTGTGCTTGGTATATTTCGCGGTGATGTCGTTGACCCGGGCCAGAAGTGTTGCCAGATCATATGGTGCGGCTACAGAGGCAAGAACTCCGTCTCCGTGGAGAGCCTTGTGCTCTTCGGTGCCTTCCCCTGCATCGGCAACGTGGGCCGAGTACTTTGCGATGACGTCATTACAGAGCTTGATTGCTGAGGCCAACCCATTAACATTCATGTCGCGGGAGGTGGTCAGTGCATCTTCGATTGCAAGGATTTCTTTTTGATATCGTTTACGTGTATTTCGTGCCATAACAATTCTCCTTTGGTAAAGCATTGAGCGCTGGAAAATCCCAGCGCTCACGTACTATCAGCCGTTCGAAATCACCGCTACAACGCCGGTGTTCTTCTTGTCATAGACACGGTTCCAGGAGTCCTCGTGGATGAGATCTGCATCAGTCGGAGTGATTCCGGTATCAGACGCCATGGCCCAGGTGAAGCCGAGCGGATGAAGCACGTACTGCTTGCGGGTGTAGAGAATATCAGTACCCCCACCAATTCCGGGTTTTCGAGCGACCTCGACCGGGATGATTGCACCGGCATCGTATTGACCATAGGCAACTGACTCGGATTTGAAAAAGTACGAGTGGTACTTCGTTGCAATTCCAGTACCAGTGATGACCGGGAGATTGTCCGATACGATCAGGCGAAGACCCATGTAGGTCGCAATGGTGAGCTTCCCATCAGAGTCTGCGATGAAATCGATGAGATCGTTTTCAACAAGAGTCTGATAGACAACAGAGTGGACCGCCACCGCAACAATCTCTTCAAAGGCATCACCCATCTTCATGATTGCTTCGATGGATTTTTTTGCCGAGATTTTGTTTGCGCTGGTTATGTCTGTTCCGGAGGAGACAGAGATATCAACAACAAGATCCGAGGCGTTGTCCTTGACGTTGCCGGCAATTACCCCGCGGAGTGTGTTGATGAGAGCGTTCTCATCTGCCTTTGCCCAGAATCCGGCGACGCGATCACCGATCGCTGCATACGGGTCATCACCAGCGATAGCCGCGGAGAGATCGTTGGCGCCCCATGCCTTCTCGCGAATCTGGCGACGGGCGACCATCCTATCAGCACCGATATTGTAGATTGTAGTCTCATTGGTCTCAGAAGGAATATCTGTTGCACCGGTGAGGTCCTTCCAGTACGGAAGGGAAAAAATCTTTCCGCCGCCCTTGATGAGTTCGGGAATCTGCGGGTTCTTCTGAATAACACCTGCCTGGAAGAAGCGGTTCTGATTGAGGGACCGCTCCATGATGTAAGGTGCAAATACTTCAGGTTCAACGATGTTTGTTATACGAGTTTCTGCCATGTTTTATTCCTTTCCAGCATTCTGCAGCTGGCGCGCAAGATCGGGATTACTTCGCATCAGTTTTGTTTGTTCACCGAGCGACATCTCCGTCCACGGTTTCGTTGGCCTTGAGCCGCCGGAACCACTTCCAGAAGCACCGCCTCCGGAGTTTCCGTTTACGAGATAGAATTTACCGGCATCTGTCTGGAGGTATGTTCCTAGAACGTCTTTGACGGTTCTGCTTTCGCCGTTCAGGAATTTGTGAGTTCCGTCGATCAGTTTGCGTTCAAATGGATTTCGGAGATAAAACAGACTTCGAAGATCCTCGAATACTTCCTGGCGTACCGGTGCTTTGAGATCTTTAACAGCCTTCTCGAATTCGTCGTTTCTGTAGAAATTCATGGCTTCTTCGCGATACTTATCGCGTTCGGTCTCGAGTGCAGTCTTGGTTTTCTCGTACTCTTCGGTGATGCGCTGCTTCTCGGCCTCATAGAAAGCCTTGGTCTCTTCCGAACCAGTTTTCTTGATCTTTTCGGACAGATCAGAAATCTGCTTCTTGTACTCGGCTTCTTTTGCATCGATATTCTTGAGCTTCTCCTCAAGGTCCTTCTTCTCCTGAAGAATTGCGTCCCGGTTCAGCTTCAAACCATCGACATCGGCCTGGTACTCGGAAAGAATCTTGGTGATTTTCACATCAAGTTCTTCTTCGGTTGAAAGACACTCTTTCAGAAATTCTGAATTAATGGGCATAAAGTTCTCCTCCGCTCCTGCGGTTTGTTATGCGATCGCCCGACCCTGTCGTTTAGCTCCTGCATGGCAATCGTTTGTATTCTCATTCAGATTACCCTGCAAATGTTAAAATGTCAACAACATCATCTTACATGTTTTTTTTGTACCACTGCTGAAGCGTAAGCTTCCGGCCATCCGGCACGAAGCCGCCCAGAGGAGCACCCTTTTTATACAACTCGTATCTTGCTGGCCCTAGGATGTCCTTCTGCAGTTTAACCGGCTGCTTTTCGAACCACTCTTTCCAGTCAGTTTTTGCTAATACCGGGCCGTCTTTTGTGGCACGTTCTCCATCGTAGTTGTCAATGCCGCGGAGTAAAGGGAGGTATAAACCACGGCAGCGGTGGTGTGCTGGGAGCGGAGGAGCTTCTTTCAGCGTCTTGTATGTTTTTCCATCAGCCAGACCGCACTCAAGACACGTACGCCCATCCAGCGTCTCCAATCTGCGATAACCGATTATGATATCGCTGTTCGCCTCATAGACCGCATCGCGGGCACGCTCAGCGTAGTGAGAAAGCATTGTTTTTGTGTTTGCATCGAAAGCATTCCTGATCTTCTTCATGGTTCCCGGGAGCTGGTCTTTTACGGAACCAAGGACCCTCCGGTTTATCTCTCGAGCAGTTTCACCGGTGAGATATCCGGTACGTACCGCCATATCCCATTGCTCGTACATACCATCGCCGAGCTGCCGGAGAGTTGACTCAAATGTCTGCGATGAAGCGAATGGCATAAAGGTCGCGGCAGTGAAGACCTTCTGTGATGCCGGCTTGATGATTTCTAGGTCAATGCCGACTGATTTAATGATTCGAGCCTGATGGTTGATCTCAGAACCGACGAGTTCATTGAGATCGAAAGTAAGCTGTTTGTCGATTTTCTCGACAGCTTCATCTCGAATCCCCTTAATTTCCTTCATGATGTCGAGATAACGGGCCTTGGTAGCAGCACCATTCGTCTTAGTGATGACCTGACGGCAATGCACATTCGCCGCATCGAGTACACGGATGAGCTGTTCTACTTCATGGTTTTTGTACCGCTCGAAGTAGATCGCGTGAGTTAGCATCTGATCGATCAGTGGCGCAGACATTTTGTGGATCCTTT
>ERZ795052.4138-NODE-4138-length-15228-cov-3.910038_pt1 | contig 15228 bp, 14 predicted proteins | sample MGYA00375136_ERZ795052 | MGnify/ENA primary metagenome ERZ795052 (study PRJEB30181, sample SAMN05720156) | activated sludge metagenome | isolation source: Anaerobic digester | place: Japan | collected 2015-05-26 ... | reverse complement strand
GGAAGGCCATCTCGATCATCGCCGTAAAGAAAGGAATGCTATGAAAATTTTCACCGCCCGGTTCTGGGCTTATCTATCTGTCGTCCTCCTTGTCGTCATATCTCTTGTCCTGTTCACGCCCTATTTTGACGTCTTCAAGCCGGATGTCCGCTTCGTCGGTCCCGTCGACCGGGTCGGCCAGGTCAAAACCGTAACCATAAACGTGTCGGACCCGGACAGCGGACTTCGTCACGTCGGAGTCAGTATCGCCCAACACGGGATAGCCTATACGCTCGCCTCGCTCGATTTCCCCGAGCAAGGGACTAATCATAAATCTTTCACGGTCGAACTCAACCCCAGGAGCCTCAAATTTCGCGACGGCGAGGCACTTATCACGGTGACCGCCTCGGACCGTTCTTTGTTCGGCAACACGGCCCGTCTCGAGCAAAGGGTCATCATCGACCAGGTGCCGCCCCAGATTTCGCTCCTGAGCTCATACCACAACATCTCCCCGGGAGGCTCATGTCTTGCCGTCTACAGTATCTCGAAAGAGACCGAAAAGAGCGGGATAAAGGTCGGAGATGACTTCTTCCCCGGCTATCCTGCCGCAAGCGGTGATAGTAAAGTCTACCTGGCGTTCTTTCCGGTACCCCTAAACCCGGATAAGGGCTCGCTACGTATCACAGTTCACGCGAAAGACACGGCGGGTAATGAGTCTACGGCGTCGGTCCCTTACCATCTCAAACCGAAGAGATTCAGGAGCGACAGTGTGGAGGTCTCCGACGCTTTCCTGTCTAAAGTTGTGCTCGAGTTCCAGCAGCAGGACCCCGGCCTGAGGGGCAAATCGCCGGTCGACACGTTCGTCTATATCAATGAAACACTGAGAGAAGAGAACTCCAAGGCGATTCAGGCAGTCTGTGCTAAAACCGCCTCCGTCAGACTCTGGCAGGGTCCTTTCTTGCGGATGAAGGAAGCAGCACCCATGGCGCTTTTCGGCGATAGGCGAACCTATACCCACCATAGACAGAAAATAGGGGAAAGCATCCACCTCGGCGTCGACCTGGCTTCGACGGCCCATGCACCGATCGAAGCCGCAAACAGAGGCGTCATCGCCTTCTCTGGGCAACTCGGCATCTATGGGAATGCCGTCATCATCGACCACGGCCTCGGTATTTTCAGCCTTTACGCTCATATGAGCGAGTTGAAGGCGGTGGAAGGACGGGAGGTTGCAAAAGGCGACGTGATCGGCACGAGTGGTGAGACGGGCTTTGCTGGGGGCGATCATCTCCATTTCAGCATCCTGGTCGGCGGTCGCTTCGTCGACCCCGTGGAGTGGTGGGATCCCCACTGGATCACCGACAACGTGGAGAAGAAACTTCCGCAGGTCTCTTAATGCCGGTAGATATCGCGATGACTGAGATTGACCAGGTAGTTTTTATCTTTCAGAAACCGCCCCAGCCGTGAAAGCATCACGACGGAACGGTGCTTGCCGCCGGTACACCCGAGGGCGACATTCAGGTAGGATTTCCCTTCTTTTTCGTAGAGGGGAATCAAGAACTCGAAGAGTTTGAAAAGTTCATCAAGGAACGTACGGCTTTCTTGCCATCCCATGACGTAATCCTCCACCTTCTTGTCGTTGCCGTCCAGGTTTTTCAGGTCTTCGACAAAATAGGGATTGGGGAGAAACCTCACGTCGAGAACGATGTCCGCGTCAGGGGGTACCCCATACCTGTAGCCGAAAGAGGTCAAGTTGATCACCAGCTTCCTGTCCGAAGGGGAGGTCATGCAATACCTCTGAATCACGTCCTTCAACTGGTGGACATTCAACGGCGAGGTGTCTATGATTTTATCGGCCATGCTTCGCAGGGACGCCAATTTTTCCCGCTCGAGAGCGATACCCTCAACGACCGTTCCTTTTTCGGCCAGGGGATGACTCCTCCTCGTTTCTTTGAACCGGTGTATCAGGACTTCGTCGGAAGAGTCGAGGAAGAGGATCTCGATCCTGTACCCCATTTCTTTCATCTGCGAAAAAACGGCAGTGTATTTTTCCAGAAAATACTTTTCTCTCAGGTCCATGACCAAAGCCACCTTTGAAAGCTCGCGTGCTCCGTCCGCTTGGACCTCGAGGAATTTGGGTAACAGGATGACCGGAAGATTGTCCACACAGAAAAACCCTATGTCTTCAAGCGCCCGCAGGGCGGTGCTTTTCCCCGACCCCGACATCCCTGTGATGACCACGACGCGGACGTTTTTCATGGCAACCCCGGACGCGAGAGAATACGAAGTATGAACTCCTTGATGCAGTCCGCCGCTTCGGCGGGACTCAACGCCGGAGGAAGATGGTTGACATTGAAGATTCTTCCGAGCATCTCAATCTGCTCGACCTTATCTTCATCACATCCTTCTCGACTCAGCCCGACTACGAGGTCAACGGGGCTTCTTGTCGTCACCGCCCAGGCACCCATACACGACCTGATATTAACGATGCCCAAGCCTTTGATTTCCATCAGATCGCGAATTCGTTTCGGGCTTTCACCCATCATTCTTCCGTCGATGCCGATGTGCAGTTCCACGACATCATCGGATACAAGCCGTCCTCCTCTGCGGATCAGTTCCCGGGCGCAAGAAGATTTTCCTGAGCCGCTCTTTCCGATCAGGAGAACACCCCTTCTGAGGTAGTTGACCAAGACCCCGTAAACCGCGGCCCGCCTCTCGATTTTTTTTCGAAATAAGCCCTTAAGACGGCATTCGAGCAGCTCGACGGAAAGCCCCGACATAAAGCAGGGGATGCTGTAGATATCCGAAACGGTCGATACCGGTACCGAAGGCCTTTCACCGGCCGACAGTATGAGGTGGGAAATATCATGTGCCCTGATTAGCCCGATCAAATCCGCGAGAAGGTCGGGCAAGAAAATTTCGAATCTCCGGACTTCTCTTGATTCCACGGGAGGATTGAACCCTTTTCGGTAGGTGGTATCTCGATGATGTCGCCGCTCATCTCCCCGGCCGGCCCTTCAACGGATGAACAACCCATGCAGGCTCGCGTTTCCCGAGGGCATGAAGCCGGGTCTCTGCCGGAATCAAATCACGCGCCGGTCCATATCTACTATGGCGGAATAGATGACATCAGTCGACTCGGCCTTCATCAGGTCCTCCCTGAAGGGCTGATCCATCAGCATACGCGACAATTTAGCGAGCGCCTTCAGGTGCGTGCTCGAGGAGTTTTCCGGTGCGAGAAGGACAAAGAAAAGGTGTACAGGCCTTCCGTCGAGAGAGTTGAAATCGACCCCGGTCTTACTCCTTCCAAAACCAATGTATATCTTTTCGATCCCGGGGACCTTACCGTGGGGTATCGCGATGCCTTCTCCGATCCCAGTGCTGCCGAGCTTCTCTCGTTCAAGAAGGACCTTCACCGTTTGGTTGTTTCCCTCGAGATCGTTATCCAGGCCGAAAACCGCCGTCAATTCACTCAGGACATCCTGCTTTCTGCTGGACTTCAAGTCTTCGAGGATGTATTTCTTGGCAATCATGCCGCTTATGTTCATCTCTACCTGCTGTCAATGACTCGTTTCGATAAGCGCGTAGTTGCCGTCATCCCTCCTATACAGAATGCTGACGTTTTCCGATGAAAGGTCTCTGTAAATAAAAAAGGGTTTCTTCGAACCCTCAAGGGCCAATAAGGCGTCGTCAAGAGACATAGGTTCAACAACTATTTTCCTGGTCTCGATCACCTTTCCCCTCTCTTCCTCACCCTCCGCCATCGTCTCGTCCTGGGGGGAGACCTTACCGACGAGTTCTGGTTTTCTCACAGTTGCGGCTTTGTGGTCCCGCAAAATCTCCCTGTGTTTCTTTACCTGCCTTTCGACCTTATCCATAACGGCGTCGAAAGCCAACTGCATATCCTTGGCTTCTTCTTTTCCGACAATATTGACTCCTTTGGCCTTTAGGTTGATTTCAGCGACATGCCTGAATTTTTCGACCGTCATGATAACATGGGCCTCGAAGGGTTTATCGATGTATTTTTTTAATTTCGCCAAACGCTCATTCACATAATCCTTGAACCACTCTTCCGCCTCTGTATTTCTAAAGGTTACGGAAACCTGCATGTATTCCCCTCCTGGCGACTGATTACCTAAAATTAAAATTTGGCCATATAATGCAGTATCGTTTGAAAGTCAACTGTTTTTCTTCTTCGCCGTGAAGACTTTCCTCTTCGAAGACGGCAAGATGCCCATCATCTCCCGGTACTTTGCGACGGTACGCCTGGCGATCGCTATGCCGGATTTTCTCAGGATGTCTACCAGTTCGCTGTCGCTCAACGGTTTTGCTTTGTCCTCGGCCTGGATGATTTTGCGGATCTCTTCCTGGACACTTTTCGATGCTATCGACTCGCCGTCCGTCATGCCGATTCTGCTGTTGAAAAAATACTTCAACTCGAAGATACCGCGCGGCGTGTGCATGTATTTATTCGTCGTAACCCTGCTGATAGTCGATTCATGCATACCGACGTCCTCGGCAACGTCCCTGAGAATCATCGGCTTGAGGTACTGGATGCCGCGGTCGAAGAAGTCTTTCTGAAACTTGACGATGCTTTCGGACACCTTGTATATGGTCCTCTGGCGCTGCTGGATGCTCTTGATGAGCCAGGTAGCAGACTGAATCCTGTCCTTTATGTACTCCTTGCACCCTGCCTTTTTGGCCCCGCCGACCCCGCCGAGGATTTCTTTGTAAAAATTGCTGATCCTCAGCTTAGGCAGGCCGTCTTCGTTGAGGACGATCTTGTACTCATCTCCTACCTTCAAGACGAACACGTCGGGTACTATGTACTCTTCCCTCTCTTCGCTGTAAGCGATACCCGGCTTGGGGTCCATCTGACTGATCACCGCTACGGCATCGAGAACCTCGCTGAGCTGGACTTTCAGTTTCCTGGCTATTTGGTTGTAATTCTTGGTTTCCAGGTCTTTGATGTGATTGGTGAGGATCTGCTCGATCAGCGGGGTTTCGACGCCGAGGACTCTCGCCTGAATCAGGAGGCACTCTTTCAAGTCCCTTGCCGCGACCCCGGGCGGGTCGAATTCCTGTATTTTCTTCAGGACCCCTTCAACTAAGGCCGTATCCACCTTCTCCGCTTCGGCGATTTCTTCGACCGATGACGTCAGATAGCCGTTACCGTCGATATTCCCGAGTATCTGTTCGCCCACCCTTACTTCGAGTTCGGACAGTTTCGAAAGTCGCAACTGCCAAGAAAGGTGGTCTATAAGAGAAGGCTTCCAAGAAAGGATGTTCTCCCACGTCGGTCCTTCGACCTCCTCACGCTGATAAGAAACGCCGACGGGCCCGTAATCCTCTAAGTAGCTGTCCCAGTCGAATTCCTCTTTGCCGTCCCCTTCGCCGGTCAGCTCTGCCGGCCGTTCGGCCGCTCGTATCTCCTCCACCTCGGGCTGGAGGTCGTCTTCCGATTCATCGTCCCCGGTCACCTCTTCCAGCATCGGGTTCTCCTCGAGTTCTTGCTGGACGGCCTCCACAAGCTCCACCCTCGACAGCTGCAGCAGCTTGATCGCCTGCTGAAGCTGTGGTGTCATGATCAACTGCTGGGCGAGTTTCAGGTTTTGTTTTAATTCAAAAGCCATCTTCCGTTACTTCCTTACGACAAGATATACACTATTTGTGGTGAGTAGGCAACGTTCAGAAGCTGAAGTCTTCTCCCAGATAAATCCTCCTTGCGATCTCACTTTTCGCTATGGAGTCCGGATTGCCTTCGACAAGGACGCTCCCTTCATTTATGATGTATGCCCTATCGCAGACCGAAAGGGTCTCCCGCACATTATGGTCCGAAATGACGACGCCGATACCTTTAGTCTTTAACTTTCCTATGATCTTCTGTATATCCGCTACCGCCAAGGGGTCGATACCGGCGAATGGCTCGTCCAGGAAGATGTATTTCGGTGAAGTGACGAGCGCCCGCGTGATCTCGACCCTTCTTCTTTCCCCCCCCGACAGGGAATAGGCCTTGTTCTTTGCAAGGTCGGTCAGGTCCAGTTCGCCGAGAAGTTCTCTCAACCTCTGCTCCCTTTCATACCGGTCGATAGAAAGGGTTTCAAGTATGGCCATGATGTTTTCCTCGACCGTCAGTTTCCTGAAAATAGAGGGCTCCTGGGGTAGGTAATTGATCCCCTTCCTAGCCCGCAGGTACATGGGCTTAAGGCTTATGTCCTCACCGTTCAGATAAATATTGCCGTCGTCGGGCTTGATCAGGCCGACTATCATGTAAAAGGTCGTCGTCTTGCCCGCGCCGTTCGGTCCGAGGAGTCCGACCACTTCTCCCTGCCTCACCTCGAGGTCAACTTCGTTGACGACCCTCCTCTTACCGTATATCTTGGTCAAACGGTGCGTTAAAAGCTTTTCCATCGAGTGCCCACTTTGGCGGATCAACGTTTTTTATTCTTGGATTCATCGGGGTATATCGTGGCCGTAACCCGCTTCTCCTTCGAGCTCTCCACTATGCCCCGGTCCTCATCGAGAAGGACGATGATCCTTTCCCCTTTGAGGATGTTGTCTCCCTCCCGCATTACCGGGTTTCCCGTCATGACTATTTTCTGCTCGTCGTTGTAAAAGACGCCGTGTTCACCGGTCACGACCTTCTTACCCTGGGTAACCTGTACGTTACCCCTCGCTTCGATCCTGTCTAATTCGCCCGCCTCTTGACCGAAGTCCTTTGACTTTTGCCCCTTTGTCCCCTTCTTTTTCTTATAATAAACAAAAAGCTGGTCGGCGCGGATTACCTTGTCGGCCTGCGTCGCCACGACATTGCCGGAAAAAACCACGAGTTTTTCTTCATTGTAGGCATCCAGGCGGTCGGATGTTATCTCTATCGGACCTTTTCCTTCCAGTGACACGGCCTTACTGCCGGACCTGTCGGCGGCACCCGCCGACTGGATAAAGAATGCCGTCAGCAGCACCACAACCGTTACCCCGGACAAACGTCTTAAAAGGCTTATGTTCATCTTCTCACCTTCCCGCCTTTATGACCGCCTTGACGCGCGACTGAAGTGTCACTCTCTCCTCAGGAAACGAAAGTTCCATGCCGGTGCCGTCCACCTGCATCCGTTCGTTCCTAAGGGTGATTTTCTTGTCCGTGAAGATTTTTCGCTCCTTGTCGGAGTAGTAAAGTCTGTCTGTTTCCACCACATCTCCCCCGCTGGACGAAGCAACGACGTTGCCGAATATCTCGGCATCTTTGGTATCCGTATGCAGCACTCCTTCGTTTCCCGTCAACGTCAGCGACTTGCCGTTTTTACGGGTGAGCTTTATGCGGACGCGCTCAAAGCTCACCAAGTTCTCTTTCTTCCGGTATCTCGCCGTATCGGCATGTATCTCCCAGGTCAACTCCGGGTCGCCTACCTCGGTGAAATGAATATCCTTGATCTGTACATCCGCCTGGTCAGGGATTATCGTCAGTTTTACCTCCCTTGTCGCATCCCCATTCCTTCCATCCCTCAAGAGGTAAATCAACGCCGCTGCGAGGATGACGACAAAGACAATACCCACGTAGAAGGTTCTTCTCCGACCAGTGAACATCCATCTTACTATTTTCGAAGGATTATTCCCCATCGTGTCCGCTGACGTATAGCACCCAAGGCCGACCATGTAAACGAAGTGATAGAAGACTGATTCGTCCGGGGTCAAGAGATTTCATACTGTGCTATGATTTTTTTCCAATCACCGCGGGCCCGGAGGATGAGGTCGCAGACTTCTCTGACTGCACCATGACCGCCTTCCCTTTCCGTGACATAATCTGCGGCCTTCCGGGCCTCTCGGCATGCATCTGCCACGGCTATAGCGATGCCTACTCTTTTGAACAACGGGACGTCCACCACATCGTCGCCCATGTAAGCGACGTGCTCCGCCTCCACTCCTTTCGACCATAGCACTTCGTCGAACACCCTCACCTTATCCCTGGCCCCCTGGAATACGTCGACTACACCCAGGTCGCGCGCCCGATGGGCGACCACCCTGGAGCTCCTGCCCGTCAGTAAGACGACCCCAACGCCGCTTCTCAGCAACATCTTGATACCATGGCCGTCCTTCACGTCGAACTGCTTCCATTCTTTTCCGTCGTCGCTCATTATGATACGGCCGTCCGTCAAGACCCCGTCGACATCCAGGATGAGCAGAGAGATGTTTTTCCACCTGTCTTTGAGGTCCTTACTCATTCCTCTTCTCATAGCCGGGCTCCTTTCACGACGTTGTCTATTTCCTGCAACAGGCGGAGGAGGCGGGGAAGGGTATCCAGCCGGAGGGAGTTCGGACCGTCGCAAAGGGCCGTATCCGGGTCAGGATGAACTTCGAGGAACACACCGTCTACTCCGGCGGCCACAGCGGCTCTCGCCAGGTACGGCACCATATCTCGTTCACCCCCCGAGGCAGTCCCAGCACCCCCCGGCAACTGCACGCTGTGTGTCCCGTCGAAAATTACGGGACAGCCGGTTTTCCGAAGAACCGGGATCGACCGCATATCAGCCACCAGATTGTTGTAACCGAAGCTCGTTCCCCTCTCCGTGAGGATGATGTCGCCGTTTCCTGCAGAACGGGCCTTGTCGACGACGTGAATCACATCCCAAGGCGCCAGAAATTGACCTTTCTTGATGTTCACAACCTTTGCCCGGCGTGCCACTTCCACCACAAAATCGGTCTGGCGGCAGAGAAAAGCAGGTACTTGCACGATGTCCAGAACAGAAGCGGCCTCTTCAATCTCTTCAAAGCGGTGGACATCGGACAGAACGGGAACTCCCGTTTCCCGCCCGACAGACGCGAGAATCTCAAGGCCTCTTGATAAACCCGGGCCGCGATAGGAATTGAGGGACGTACGATTGGCCTTATCGTATGATGCCTTGAAAATGAAAGGAATCCCCAGAGATGCGGTCATTTCTTTCAACGACCGGGCGATGGCCATCGTTTCCTCCTGGCCCTCGATGACGCAGGGACCAGCGACCAGGATGAACGGCGCCCCGCCTCCTATCACGACGTCATTTACCTTGATCTGCTTCGTTTTCATGACTAAAGCCTTTCATGATTCCTTGTGCTTTTGCTCAAGGAGTTTGATCTTCAACCGGGGAATTTTTCTTCCCGCTTCCGATTCGGGATTGAGCTTATAGGCCAGCGTATATTCCCCTAAGGCTTCCTCCAGCATACCCTTCTTCTCGTATGCCTGTCCCAGGGCGAAATGGACGCTTTCGTCTTCGCTATCGTAACGGAGGGCTTTTTTATAATTCTCGATTTCCTTGTCGACGTTTCCCTTTTTACCGTATGCCCGCCCCAGTCCTGCGTAAAGCGAGGCCTTGCCCGGGCTCATCTTGATCATTCTCTCGTATGCCCTGATCGCACCTTCTGGTCTGTTCATTTTCATATAACGGTCGGCCAGGAGCGTTAGGATTTCCATGTTGGGCCTTGCCGCTGCGAACTTTTCGTATTCCGCCAGGGCCTTGTCCTTCAACCCCAGCTTATCGTAAGTATACCCGAGGTTATAGTGAATTTGCGGATCCTTTGCTCCCAGCCTGACCGCCTTTTCGTAGTTCACCGCCGATTCTCTGTATTTCTTCATCTCGCCGAGTGCAAAGGCATAATGGGCATAGATCTGCGGATCCTTCGGGGAACGCTTGACGGCCCTTTCGTAGAGCTTCACGGCTTGGCTGAATTTCTTTTCCCGGATGTAACCGGCGGCGACCTTCGACAGGGCGTCGAGGTCATCCGGTTTCAACTCGAGCGCCTTTTCGTACTCCCGCGCGGCCTCCTTCGGCATCTTTGCCCTTTCATAGGCCTCAGCGAGGTTGAAGTGAATGGCGGCGTCATCGGGCTTGAGCGAAAGGGCCTTCCTGTAGCTCTCTATCTCTTCCCTGGTATTTCCCTTACCTCCGTAAGCCAATCCTATGTCGGCATAGAGGGATGGATTGTTTGGGTTTTTCTTTATCAGCTCTCGGTAGACATTTATGGCCTCATCATAATTCTTTGCCTTCAGACACGCCCTGGCGAAGGCCGTCATGATAGAAAAATCACCCGGCTTTTTTCCCAGGGCCAGCCGGTAATGCTCGACGGCCAGAGCCGGCTTTCCGGCTTTTTCGCACGCCTCGGCCATACGAAAACGGATGGTGACGTCATCAGGATTGATCTTCAGCGATTCGGCATAGGCCGACCTAGCAGCCTCCCAATTTCCGAGCTCCCCGTATGCATAGCCCATGTTTGCGTAAGCAGCAGCATCTTTAGGGTTTGCGCGGACGACCTTCCTGTAGAGGTCGACGGCCTCGCTGTAACGCTTTTGCTCCATCCGAAGCCGGGCGAGTTCGGCCATCGCCTGCACATCATCGGGCCTGCGCTTCAATATCTTGAGGTATTCATCGATTGCCTTGTCTTTCTGTCCTTCCTGGAGATACGCCCTCGCGAGCATCCGGTTCATGTCGGGGTCTGACCTGTTCATCTCCGCGGCCTTCTTTAGATAATCGACCTGTGACTGTCCGCCTTGCGTTTCTTTCGCTCGTCTTACCCAGTCCTGTGGTGTTATGACGACATTGACCGGTATGTCGGCGATAACTTCGCCCCGGTACCGAACCTTGATAAGTCCGCGGCCGGCAGGCGCCCCCACCGCATTTTCCACAGATACTACCTTGTCGACCAGGTCTACACCCTTCAACAGCACACCTAGGTCGTTCTCAGTGCCCAGGCCTTCGATATCCGCAGACAACCACAGACCAAAAGGAGAGCTCGTCGATACCTTCTTAATCACAAATACATCGCGGTAAGTTACTTCGAATGTGTCCCCTTCGGCCAGCTCATAGTCCTTGCCGTTTTTCTCGATCAGAAGGGAATAAAACCTCGGCTTGTTCCCAGGAATGATCGATAAGGCGGTATCCCTCAATCGGTCAAGTTTCTTCTCTCCGGCGTAGTAGAAAGAGAGTATTGCCGCCAGGGTAAGCACCGCTGCGACCACGACCGCCACGACCGCTTTTTTCCTTCCGTTAAGCGACGGCCTGTACGGTTTTTCTTTCGTCTTGTCCTTTTCAGCCCCGTAGTATTCCAATGCTACCCCCTGGGATGGAATTTCCTGTGGACTTCCCTCAGCCTCTCCCTTGTGACGTGCGTGTAGATCTGAGTGGTAGCTATATCAGCGTGACCGAGCATCGCCTGAACCGACCTGAGGTCGGCGCCCCCCTCGAGGAGATGTGTCGCAAAAGAATGCCTGAACGTATGCGGATGAACCTTGCCGGCAAGACCGACCTGTGCGGCGTATTTCCTGACGATCTTCCATATCCCCTGGCGTGTCAGGCCTCGTCCGAAACGATTCAGGAAAAGAATGCCGTTTTCTTTTCCCTTGAGAAATTCCGGCCGACCCTTCTCCATGTATAGGTTCAAGGCCACGAGCGCAGACCGCCCTATCGGTACGACCCGCTCCTTATTTCCCTTGCCGCGGGCGATCAGGTATCCCGCCTGCCAGTTGACGTTGTTAGTCGTGAGGTCGATCAGTTCCGACACCCTCAATCCCGTCGCATACAACAACTCCAGCATGGCCGTATCTCTCAAGTCCGAAGGAGTTTTCCCTGACGGCGCCTCTATGAGGCGGGTCATTTCTTCCTTCGTCAGCGTGTCCGGGAGTCTCATCCATGCTTTTGAGGAGTCGATGTGGGCGACCGGGTTATCATCGACTTTCTTTTCTGCGACCAGGTACCGGTAAAATCCCCTGATAGCGGCCATACCCCTGTTTACGGACGCGGATGAAAGCCCTTGCCTACGTTGCATCCCTAAATATGTTATCACATGATCGGACGAAATGTCTTGAATCCTCTTCAACCCCTCCGCTTCCATGAAAGCGAGAAACCGCCCGATGTCGCGGCTGTAAGCTTCCAGCGTGTTCAGGGAGAGGCCCTTTTCCATAGCGAGATGTTTCATGTATTCGTCGAGCAATAGATTCATCACCCTGCCGTTCTTTCTCCGAAATGGTGCAGATGATGTATATCATGAATCATCCATTGACATATCCTCCTTTTCGTGTTTTATAAAAAAATTCGTTCGCGGCCTTAAATTTTCCCGCTTTTAATTCACGGCTCCTTAAAGAAAAGAGAGGCATCATGAAGGCGAAAAACATTATTTTGGCGTTAGCCGGGCTTGCCGTTGCCGCCGCACTCGTTGTTTTCATCTTACCAAAAAAAGAGGCCGACATCGTCAGAATAGGCGTCTTTCTTCCCATGACCGGAGGTGTCGCTTCCTACGGACAGATGGGATGGGCGGGTATCAAAACGGCCAATGAGCTTGAACCGACGGTCCTGGGGAAAAAAGTCGAGCTCATCCTTGTAGACGAGAAGAGCGACAAAATCGAAGCAGCCAACGCAGTATCACGGCTCATCAAGAAAGAAAAGGTCGTCGCCCTCATCGGCACATCCACAAGCGGCAACACGATGGCCGGTGCGGCGATAGCCGAGGAGGCCAGGGTCCCCGTCGTCAGCCCAACGGCAACGGACCCACGGGTTACACAGAACCGAAAATACATATTCCGGGTCTGCTTCATCGACCCCTTCCAGGGAATGGTCGCCGCAAAATACGCGTACGAGAACCTGAAGGCGAGAAAGGCGGCATTGCTGGTGGACCAGGCCCAAGACTATTGCGTGGACCTGGCCAATTTCTTCAAGCAGGAATTCACCTCGCTGGGAGGTGTCATCGTAGCCTCCACCTTTTGCCAGTCCGGTGACCAGGATTTTACGGCGCAACTTTCTTCTATCGCTTCAGCGAAACCGGATGTCATATATCTTCCCAATTACTACACGGAAGACGCGCTCGTCTGTAAACAGATGGCCGAGCTGGGCCTCAAAGTGCCTACCCTCTCCGCCGACGGCGCTCATGCGCCTGAGCTGATTTCTATCGGCGGCAATGCGGTCGAGGGGTTCACTTTTACAGGCCACTTCGCGAAAGACGGAGCTACAACGGAACTTGCAAAAAAATACATCCAGGCTTACGAAGCCAGGTATAAGACCGAGGCCGGCGGATTCGACGCCCTCGGTGCCGATGCTTATTTTGTGCTTATTGACGCCATCCGTCGGGCTAAGTCCCTGGAAGGGCCAAAAATCCGCGATGCCCTGGCGAGCACCAAGGATTTCCCCGGCGTGTCCGGGGTCATGAGCATCGGCGAGGACGGCAATGCGAGGAAAGGAATTGTCCTGCTCCAGGTTAAGAACGGCAGATTCAGTTACTTGACTACGATAAACCCGTGACCGAGCGATAAACCGGCAAACATCAGGGGCGATTTAGCGTTACGCCCCTGATTTGTTGTTTCGAGGACTACCATCGACGCCTCTGTATTTACTCAGCAATTGATCAACGGCGTTTCGCTGGGATGCCTGTATGGCCTCATAGCCATCGGCTACACCATGGTCTACGGGATTCTGCGCCTCATCAATTTCGCCCACGGCGACGTCATGATGGCCGGCTGCTATTTTGCGTTCTACGGAATCATGATGTTCTCCTTGCCCTGGTGGGCCTCCTTCCTGGTTGCCGTTATTCTGACGGCCTTTCTCGGTGTTTTGATCGACCGGGGGGTATACAGGCCAGTAAGAAACGCCCCCCGTATTTCTGCCCTGATCACGGCAATCGGCGTTTCCTTCCTCCTCGAAAACCTCGGTCTCGTTCTTTTCACCGGGCGCCCCAAGGCATTCATCCGTCCTGAATTCCTCAACGGTATTCATACCTTTGGCAGTGTCAGGGTCCTGGATCTGCATATATGGACGGCGATTGTTACTCTGCTCATATTCTTTTCCCTCTATGTTATCATCTACAAAACGAATACGGGCAGGTCGATGCGCTGCATCGCCTATGACATGGAAACCACGAAACTCATGGGCGTGGACGTAGACCGGATCATCGCCGTCACATTTGCCGTCGGTTCGGCCGTGGCCGCCGCCGGGGGCATCATGTGGGCGATGAGGTATCCCCAGATCAACCCGCTCATGGGGATCCTGCCGGGCCTCAAGGCCTTCGTGGCCGCTGTCCTCGGCGGCATCGGAAACGTCGGGGGTGCCATGGTCGGGGGCCTGCTGCTCGGCCTCCTCGAGATCATGCTTGTGGCCGCAAGACCCGACATGGCAGGGTATCGTGACGCCTTAGCCTTTGGGATTCTGATCTTTATCCTCCTCTTCAGGCCGACCGGCTTGATGGGGGACAGCCTGCCCGACTGACCGGATTCGCCTGCCATGGAACTGAGAAACAACCGCCAGATAAACCGCCGCGACCGACTTCTTTCCTTGACCGCAACGGGCGTCTTTCTCTTCTTGCTTTTCCTGGCCGACCGCTTCGGCAGCGACTATGAAATCCGTATACTGATCAACTGTGCCATCTTCATCGGTCTCGCCGTCAGTTACAACCTGATCAACGGCGTAACCGGCCAATTCTCGCTTGCGCCGAATGCCTTCGCGGCCATCGGCGCCTATACCTCGGCCTTACTCACCATGACGCCCCTTGAAAAAGAGCTTTCCTTCATCGTGAAACCGCTCATCTGGCCTCTCAGCGTCCTCCACGCCCCCTTCATAGTATCCCTTTTCATCGCGGGACTGGTGACGGCGTTCATGGCCTTCCTGATGGGGTTCCCGGTCTTCAGGGTCCGGGGGGATTATCTGGCCATCGTCACACTCGGGTTCGGGGAAGTGGTCCGAGTCGTCGCCAACAACGCCCAGAGCATCACCAACGGACCACTCGGACTCAAGGGAATCGCGAACCACACCGACATGGCCTGGTCCTGGGGCTTCGCGGTCATCACAGTCTTCCTGATCTACCGCTTAGTGCAGAGCAGCTACGGCCTGGCGCTGAAAGCAATCCGCCATGACGAAACGGCGTCCGAGGCGGTCGGGGTCGACACATTTAAACACAAGATGCTCGCTTTTACCGTGAGCGCGTTTTTCGGCGGAGTCGGCGGCGGTATGCTGGCCCATTTCATAACTACCATCTCTCCGAACCTTTTCACTTTCTTTCTGACCTTCAATCTCTTGATTATCATCGTCATCGGCGGTCTGGGAAGCACGACAGGGGCGGTCATAGCGGCCTTCATGGTTACTCTCGGAGGTGAACTTTTACGGGTAGTGGAGGAACCGCTGTTCATAGGCGGTCTTCACATCCCTGGCATTCCCGGCATGAGGATGGTCATCTTCTCTCTCATCCTGATCCTTGTGATGATCTTTGCCCGTCACGGTATCATGGGAAGTAAAGAATTCTCCTGGC